>Ga0315277_10007395_pt1 | contig 14255 bp, 15 predicted proteins | sample YL17G05_15_MG_FD_203695 | JGI IMG/M metagenome (GOLD analysis project Ga0315277, IMG submission 203695) | Sediment microbial communities from Yellowstone Lake, YNP, Wyoming, USA - YL17G05_15 | ecosystem: Environmental > Aquatic > Freshwater > Lake > Sediment | place: USA: Wyoming | collected... | reverse complement strand
GGATTGCACAGACGCCGGTGTGGGTCCTCGCAATCAGATTAGCCATGTCGATAAGGACGATGGCATGGGCGACTACTTATTTTACTACACCATAAATATTGCGATATTACATTTATTCGTTAAATTTTTCTATTTTAATGAAAGGAGAATGCATAGAACTAAGGAATATTAGAAAAGACCGGTGATTTTTTTTCGTGATGAACAGTGAGGTATCTATCCTGTTCTTCATTTCCATTGGACGCAATGTTTTGGAATTTTTTTTGAAATTTTTCAATTTTTTAAAAATTTTTTATGAAATAATTTTTTCCTGTGAAAATTTGAAAATGCAAAAACCATTTAAATACCCCATATTTGCAAAAAAAAGTTAAAATGGCGATTTTGATCTTCGGCTCTTTGAGATGAATAATGCCCGCGTGAAAATTTCTTAAAAAATTTTTTTGAAATTTTTTACATTTCTCAAACTTTTTTTGGAAAATTTTAAAATTCCCAAAAAATTTTTACAAATATTTTCTTTCGCGTGAAATTTTATTTCCCGGAATTTTGTCTCAGCATCATTCGGGAAATCTCTCCTCACATCCCCCTCACCTTCCTTGTCCCCCTTTATATACCCAAAACGGAGCCCGTATTGCCGTTTTCCCGCCATTCTGAGCCGTTTGACCCGCACTCTTGAAATACGGCAATAGCCGCATTCCTGCAGGGTTTTGCAGGCCCGGGCATATTGCACATCGCGGCAGAAAAGGGCCTGCCGGAAGCGCAATAAAGAGCATTTTTTCCCCTGATTATTGCGGGTATTTTTCAAAAATACGCGATTTTTGAGGAGATAATAATGGCGGTGGACACCCCCCGACTGCCGAACCCGGGTTCGACAGGAAAAAGGGCAATCGGAGCCCGTATAGGGCTTATTTTCCGTTTGAAAGAGCGGCGGGGAATAGTGATCGGGTTGTCAGACATAAGGCAGACAACTCGCAGGATCAAGGTGGTTTAATGGTAGTTTATGCCTGAAAAACCATGATGTGGGATGGCACGCTGGAGATCGTTTTTTTATTCAAAATTGTTGTCAGGATTTTATCTGAAGATTGTTGTCAGGGTTTGATCAGAAAACCTAGCCGGTAAAAAAAATCAAACGATCCGCAGAGCGGGTCATTTTTTCATTTTTTGTTTTTTAATTTTTGATTTTTTTTATTTTTCTTTTCATCGGATTTTCATTTACCGCAATCCTGCTCACAGGCTGCAGTAGCGGTACAGGTCATCATTGAATGCCGGCGCTCCCAGCTGGTTCCATGTCGTCCGCATCCGGTCGCAGCAGCGCCGCTCCCCCTTCCAGTCCGAGAACTCGGAAAGGTCGTACTTCTGGTCCGTGCTCAGGACATAATCGTAGTACCCTTCCGAGTGGCACGCCTCGTGCACGAGCACCCCGGCAAGCCAGACCGGGTCGGCATTCCAGTACGGCTGGTCCACGTACACGGTCGGGGGGTCCTGCATGTAGGCAATACACACCGTATAAAAAGGGGAATCTCCCCGGCTCAGCCGTGACATATAGCACATGTCCTGTACCGAACAATTGATCTCCCCCACGTACTTCCTCACGTATTCATAATCGGGTGACGCCCGGTATTTCAGGTTATCAAGGGCAGAGTTTGCAGTCAGCGTGCAGACATAATCGCCCGCAACCCTGATGGCAAAGGGCCCGGCGAGCTTTGCGGGGGGTGTGTACGTGCAGGTCTGTCGTTCCTGCGGCCTGTCCTCCACCGTGCCACAATGGTTCCGGTCCTCGCACACCCGCACCTGCGTGCCGGAACTGTTGCAGGCCGACCAGTTCAGACATGACCAGTCCGGAACACAGGTCCGGGTAGCCGGTACCGATGGCCCTGTGGTCTGGTCTCCGGCCCGGAGCGTTGGCGGAGCAGGCACCGCGGTGGCTGGCGGAAGACGGCCCCCGTCACCGGTCGCCTGGTCCTGTGTCGTTCCACAGCCGCATGACACTATCACCACAAGAAGCGCAATGCTGCAGAAAAGCACCGGGTACCGGATCATATGAGAGATAATGGAAGCAGCCCTCAATAAAGGGATCTTTTTACTAACAACGGCTGCGTAACCGATCGTCAGGGCGCTGCATAAACCGGCCCGTTCCGGGCGACGGCGAACAGGAACAGGTTAGGTGAAAAATCTTTGTATACGATACCTGATGTGCCCGTGCGATTCTTTTTTAAAAAAGCGATCGATGGATAAAAAAACTTGGACCCGCTCACGACGAGGGCCTGACCTCCACCTGCTCACCCGGCGCCAGGATCTTCACCTTCATGTCGGTCGTCCGCTCGATCGCTTCCTTGAACGGCAGCGGGTCCTGCTCGATCTTGTCCCACGTGTTATAGTGGATCGGGATCACAAGTTTTGCCCCGATAAAAGTTGCCGCGATCATGGCCTCGCCAGGGCCCATCGTGAACCGCCCCCCGATGGGGAGCAGCGCAACATCGGGGCGGTAGAGCTCCCCGATCAGTTTCATGTCCGAAAAGAGCCCGGTATCTCCCGCGTGGTATACCGATACTCGGTCCATGCTGATGACAAAACCTGCCGCAGTGCCCCCGCCATACCCCTGCCCGGTCTGCTCGATCCTGCCCGAGTGCATCGCGGGCGTCATCGTAAAGGTAACCCCTTTTAGTTCCAGCGTCCCGCCGATATTCATCCCCTCGGCAGGAACCCCTTTAGCCTTCAGGTACTTCGCGATCTCGGTGATGGCAACGGTCGGGCGCTTGATGGAAACCGCCTCGCCCATGTGGTCGGCGTGCCCGTGGGTGACCGCGATGAAATCGGGTTTTGTCCCCGCGACACTGCCGCCTTCAATGAACGGGTCAATCAGGACCTTTTTGCTCCCCGAGAGCAGGACGCAGGAATGCCCCAGCCACGTGATATACATATATGCAGATGGGACTCCATGGACTTCAACATTGTGCGGGGCAGGGAGAGGAAGGCATCTCCCGTACCACCAGCAGGCTCATGGAGCGGGCTGGCGTACCTTTCAGGCAGGGAGAAATTGCATGCTGGACCACTGCCCCGGCGCCGCGAACCTGCAGACCCCCACCCTTACTATTAAAAAATGCCCGCAGTGCGGTGAAGAGGTCGAACTATTTTCAAACGACGTATCGGTCACGTGCAGCCGCTGCGGGTTTGTTGTTTATAACGATATGATGTCCTGCATCCGGTGGTGCAAGTACGCACAGGAGTGTGTCGGGCCTGAAACGTACCGGAAACTGACACGCGGGAACAAACAATAGAACAGATTTTTTTTTTGGACGCGAGTGCAAGTCCGGACTAAAAAGGGGGCCGGGCGTTTTTCCCGGGGTGAACCGGTGAAGCGCCTCAGGTCACATCGATCAGTTCAGCTTCGGTGATGTCAATCGATTCGCCAAACCCGTCAACGTTCACGCTGCGGGTCATCTGCTCGGACAGGTCGCGGTCTTCCATGACATCCTTGATCCGCGCGATGTACGTGTCGATGGTGGGGTCTTCCTGCTCGTCGATCACGTGCCGGTACTCCCGGAGTGTCGAGGGGCTGATCCCGAGCTCCTCGCTGACCTCCTTCATGGTCTTGCCCGAATCGAGGAGTTCTGCCATCTTCTCGCGGTCAAACGGCATCTTGAAGTCCAGTTCGCGGAAGAGCTTTAACCTGACCCGCGCCCGTGCAACGGTCTTGCTGAGCTTCTCGTCGCCGAGTTCGCGGGCGATCTCGGTGTCGTTCTTATCTGCATAGAACATCGTGACCAGTTTTGCGAGCTGGATCGGCCGCAGGGAGGTCCTGAAGATTCCCTGCTCGGTAATCTCGCGCATGACCAGTGCGACCTCCCGCTCGATCGCGTCGCTGTCCCTGAGGGTGCCATGGATATTCTTCATCGGCTCGACAATCTTGGTCTTGCCCGACATCGTGCTGAACAGTTTCAGGAGCTGTGCCTTTTTCTTGTCTTCAGTCATTGCGAACCCCGCTATTGGGATTAGGATATACAATATTACCCTGACTATTTAATGCTTCTGTAATTGGGTATTTGACCAAAAACTCTTTAAATTACTCTGCGATTTTGCACCGAACAGCCCCTCAGCCGTCTGAAAAAAGGCTGGTTTTTGTCTTTTTTTTAACCCATATCCGCCTTCCCCGCTCACCCCACAAGGATTCCCCCAGCGGCCGGCATTGCCTTCCAGCATCCTTTTTGTCCAGCACAATCGTACTATATGGGACGAATATCTTCATATCCTGTGATCACCATGAGCGATATCCATGAAAAGGTAATGGACCTTGCCAGACGCCGCGGGTTCATCTGGCCCACCTCCGAGTGCTACGGTTCGATGGCAGGCTTCATCGACTACGGTCCGCTCGGCGCGATGATGAAGCGCCGGGTGGAGAATATCTGGCGGGATTTTTACGTGATCGGGGAAGGGTATTACGAGATCGAGTGCCCCACGGTTGCGCAGGAGGCGGTTTTTGTCGCCTCGGGACACGTGAAGGGGTTTGCCGACAAGATGTGCCAGTGCCCGCACTGTCTTGAATTCCTCCGCGCCGACCATGTGGCAAAGGGGGGCGGGGTTTCCGGTGCCGCAACAATGGATAACGAGATGCTCGCCGCCGCCATCGCATCGTGCCCATGCCTGGCATGCGGGAAGGTGCTCGGCAAGGTCGAGGTCTTCAGCTTCAACCTGATGTTCAGGACCTTCATCGGCCCGGGGTCGCAGCGGACCGGCTACCTGCGCCCCGAGACGGCGCAGGGCATGTTTGTCGATTTCACCCGGCTCCTGCGGTTCTACCGCGACCACCTCCCGTTCGGTGCCGTGCAGATCGGCAAGTCCTACCGCAACGAGATCTCCCCCCGCCAGGGGATGATCCGGCTGCGGGAGTTCACGCAGGCTGAAGCGGAGATCTTTGTGCACCCTGAAGAGAAAGCCCACCCGAGATTCTCCCGCTATGCTGCGTACACGATGCCACTTTTGACCGCACAACAGCAGCAGGCAAAGGAGCCCCCGCTCACCATGTCGATGCGGGATGCGGTCGACAGAAAGGTGATCGCCAACGAGTACGTGGCATACTATGTCGCCCTGACGCACGAGATGCTGGTTGCGATCGGCATCAGGCCGGAACGGCTCCGGTTCCGCCAGCACCTGCCGGACGAGCTGGCGCATTACGCGGCGGACTGCTGGGACGCCGAGGTGCACTCGGACCGGTTCGGATGGGTCGAGACCGTCGGCATCGCGGACCGGACCGATTACGACCTGACCGCCCATGCACAGCACAGCGGGACCCAGATGACCGTCTTTGTCCAGTACGATGAGCCAAAGAAGGTCCGGCGGCGGCGGATCGTGCCCAACATGAGCGTGCTGGGAAAACAGTACCGCACCAAGGCAAAGGCGGTCTTCGAGGCGCTCGCAAAGGCGACACCGTCCGCAGATGGCGCAGATATTGTCGTGGATGGCGAGAAGATCCACATCCCGCCAAATCTCTATGAAATCCGCGACGAGGTGATCGATGTCCGCGGCGATGAGATCGTACCGCACGTGATCGAGCCGTCCTACGGGATCGACCGGATGTGCTATGCGGTCCTCGAGCAGGCGTACGATGAGGACACCGCGGACGGAGAGATCCGGACCGTGCTCCGGCTCCCTCCCTCCGTCGCACCGGTGCAGGTCGCCGTCTTCCCGCTCATGACCCGGGACGGGCTTGACACGATCGCGCTTGAGATCACCACCACGCTCCGGAAGAACGGCGTGCTCGCCGAGTATGACGACTCCGGTGCGATCGGGCGGCGCTACCGCCGGCAGGACGAGATCGGTACACCCTTTGCCGTTACCGTGGATTATGACTCAAAAGAGGATCAGACCGTCACGATCCGGGACCGGGACAGCATGAAGCAGGTCCGAATCGCCATCGGGAGCGTTCCTTTGACGGTCTGTGCGCTGGTCAACGGGAGATGTACGTTCGCTTCACTCTCTTCATGACAGACACCCTATGACCTGCATCACCCACCCCCTCATAAAAAAAGACAGCATCGAGTCGCGGGAGTACCAGATCGCGATCGCCATGCGGGCGCTGGACGCAAACACGATGGTGATTTTGCCGACCGGCCTTGGCAAGACCGCCGTTGCGCTTCTCGTCGCGGCGTCCCGGCTCTACAACGAAGGGGGCAGGGTGCTGATGCTCGCCCCGACAAAACCACTCGTCGAACAGCACCTGCGGTTCTTCGAACGTCACCTGCAGCTGAAGAGCCCAACAGATCCGTCCCCGTTTGCCATGTTTACCGGTGAGGCGCCACCGGACGAGCGGACCGCCGACTGGGAGCGGGCAACGGCCATTTTTGCGACACCGCAGGTCATAAAAAACGATCTCATTGCCGGGCGGTACAACCTCAACGACGTGACGCTCCTGATCGTGGACGAGTGCCACCGTGCGGTGGGCAACTACGCGTACGTCTTTTTAGCCCGCCGGTACCTGAGCACCGCTGAAAAGCCCCTCCTCCTCGCGATGACGGCATCTCCCGGCGGGATGCAGGAGAAGGTGCAGGAGGTCAGCGGGAACCTCGGCATCGCCCAAATCGAGTCACGCACCGAGAGCGATCCCGATGTCCGCCCGTACGTGTTCGAGCGGGAGATCGAGGTCATCACCATCGACATTCCTCCGGAACTGAAAGCAGCAATCGATGTGATCAACTCCCTCATCGAGGACCGGCTCGCGCTGCTTGCCTCGCTGCGCTTCACCATCGTAAAGCGCGAGAAGCTGACGATGAAGGCACTCCACGCGATCAACGTCCAGATCCAGCAGCGGATCGCGGACCGTGACCCGGCAGCCTACTCGGCGGCGTCGGTGTATGCCGAGTGCATGAAGCTGAAGCACGCGGTCATGCTTGCCGAGTCGCAGGGGAGCGAGGTGCTCAAGGGCTACCTTGCCAAGCTCATTGCCGAGGGCACTGGTGCCGGGGGGAGCAAGGCAAGCCAGCGCCTCGCAAAGGATCCCCGGTTCCGGGACCTCTTCGAACGCTCCGTTCAGTGGAGCGGTGAACTGCATAAAAAACCGGAGATTGCGCTTTCCCTTGTCCGTGAGCAGGCTGCGGCGCACCCGGACAGCCGGATCATCATCTTTGCGACCTACCGGGACACCGTGCAGCTCCTCGTCGATTACCTGACAAAAAACGGGATCCGCTGCGAGCGGTTCGTGGGGCAGGCAACAAAGGATGCGGAAAAAGGGCTCTCCCAGAAGAACCAGATCGCCGCCCTGACCCGGTTCCGGGACGGCGAGTTCAAGGTGTTGATCGCCACCTCGGTCGGCGAAGAGGGGCTCGACGTGCCCTCGACCGATCTGGTGATCTTCTACGAGGCGGTACCTTCCGAGATCCGCTCCATCCAGCGCAAGGGGAGGACCGGCAGGTCAGGCGCAGGCAGGGTCGTCGTCCTTGTCACCAAGGGAACCTCCGACGAGGTATACCGGCACGTCAGCCAGGCAAAAGAGAAGATGATGCAGCGGAGCATGAGGACGATGGGCAGGCAGCCCCTGCCGCAGCCACAAAAGTTTGGGGGAGCGGAGCAGGCGAGCATCGACGCGTTCACGCCGCAGGGACCGAAGATCATCGTCGATGACCGTGAGACCTCCTCAAAAGTTGTCGAGCTCTTAAGCGGCATGGGCGCCGCGATCCGGCTCGAGCGCCTCGCGCACGGTGACTTTGCGATCGGCGACCGGATCCTCATCGAACGGAAGACCGCACGGGACTTTGTCGATACGCTGGTCAACCGCGACCTGCTCGGGCAGGTCAAGGCGATGGCAGAAGCGGTCCTGCGCCCGGTGCTGATCATCGAGGGGGGCGATCTTCTGACCCAGCGCGATATCCACCCCAACGCGATCAAGGGAGTGCTTGCCGCCCTCACCGTGGACATGGGCGTGTCGCTCCTGTTCACCAGAGACGAACAGGACACCGCCCAGATGCTCTATGTACTGGCAAAACGGGAGGAGAGCGGGCGTGGCGAGCGCAAGGTGCACCCCCACAAATCGCACCGCTCGGCAAAAGAAGAGCAGGAGTACGTCGTCGCGTCGTTCCCGGAGATCGGGTTGCGGAACGCGCGGCTGCTCCTTGCCCATTTCGGATCAGTGCAGGCGGTGGCAGATGCGGATATTGCCGACCTGCTTGCCGTGAAAGGGATCGGGCAGAAGACTGCACAGCGGATTTTTGATCTCTGCCGCCGCCCCTATCGCTGACGCAGGCAGGCGAGCGCTTCAATCCCGGTCTTTATGGCATCCATCAGCGTCAGGCAGCGGTCCGGATCCTCGTCGGTACGGATCCGTGCACAGAGGTTATGGACCGCCGCAACCAGTTCATTTCCGAGCGCGGCAGTGTCAGCAGAAGCCATCGCTGCCGGCCCCTCCCGTGCCATCCCCGTTGTGACCGGGGGGGTCCGGGTACCGGCCGGGGGACTGTCCTTTTCTTTTGTTTCCTGTCCGCGCTCAGCACAGACCACGCAGAGCGTCCTGCCCTTGTATTCAAACATCGGGCAGCCGCAGGTTTTGCAGCCCTTTTCCAGCATCCTGCCCCCCTTCAGGAGGTACTCTGCCATGATCTCGTCTTCCTTTTTTTCCGCCATCGCGGTCACCGTCGCATCAATATTTAACCTATATATGGGGGTTCTGCATATTAACTACAGGTACGAGGTGTGGCACCATGCCGAACCCACAGAAGACGATCGATAACTGTATCATGATGCTGCAGCACATCAAGGAAGACAGTACCATCCCGAGGAATATCCGGCGCGTGGCGGACGAGACCCGCCAGCTGCTGACAAACGATAACAAGGAACTGGGCCTGCGTGCAGCGGAGGCGATCTCAAAGATCGACGAGATCTCCAATGATCCCAACATGCCGGTTCATGCGAGGACGAGGATCTGGGAGCTGGTCTCTCAGCTGGAGACAATTCCGCTGGACTGACATAATTTCTTCATCTGATCGTCATTTTTTCCCCAAGAATTGTCCGGTATGCGGGGTGTGTACCTTCATTTGATTTTTATCCCCGATTCCTGACGGGAGCGGGCGATGGCCCGGGACTGGGCGGCGTCTTTGTGCACCTCTTTGTATCCCGATGATCCCAGCCGTGCACGCCCTGTTTCTTAAAAAAAAGCCCGGGAATGGAAAAACCTTAAAAGGAAATACTCCTGATGTTGATCAACAGACACAAAATCTCCTGTGATTTTTGGGTGTATTCTTCAGATGGCAACGGTTCTGATCGTTGATGATGATCCGGATATCGCCACCATCTTCGGGATCTTTCTTGAGCGGGACGGGCATACCCCAATCATCGTGCCTGACGGGAAGGCCTGCCTTGAGAAACTGCAGCAGTGCAAATGCGACGTTGTCCTGCTTGATATCATGATGACCCCTATGGACGGCTGGGAGATACTCACGCGGATCAAGACCGATCCGCAGATCAGGCCGGTTGCAGTCATCATGATCACCGGAAAACCCCTTGAGGAGCGCGAGCAGGATGCGTTCGGAGGGATGTTTTACCGGTACCTTATGAAGCCAGTACGGCGCACGGAATTATGCGAGGTCATCCGCAGCGCCCTCGGCCAGCCCTAGACATGCACCCCGGCGACGGGGGACAAAGCAGAACATTCCCCCGCTCATTGTTGAAGGCAGGGGGACAGTCCTTTTGCACCGGCATTGGCCGTTGGGCACCATCCGCAGAAGAACCGTTCAGCGGTTTTTTTTCAAAATAATCCGCCTGATGCGCCCTGCCTGATAGTAGCACCAGAGCACTCCGTGTGCCACACGCAGTTTCGCACCAAGTCCCCGGCCCTCCATCTCTCCGGACACCTTTTTTAAGAGGACGGGGACCGGCAGGTGCTGCGGGCAGATCTTCTCGCATTTCCCGCACTGGCGGCACAACCCCGCGTATGACCGGTCGCCAAGGATCCCGCCATGCCGCCCGAGATACACAAATTTCGTGGCATGGTCCCGGGGGAAGAGATGGTGAGTGTTATAGAGTGCAAAGCAGCCGGGGATGTCAACACCCGCCGGGCACGGCATGCAGTAGCCACAGCCCGTGCACCCGACCTTCATCAGCCGCAGGAAGGTATCCCGCACCCTTTCAACGAGCGCCAGTTCTTCTGCCAACAGAGAGTCCGGGAGGGCGGATTCCGCCACCCGCAGGTTCTCATCGATGTGGGCTTCGTCGTTCATCCCGGAGAGGACAACGGTGACCTCAGGATGGTTCCAGACCCAGCGCAGCCCCCACTCTGCCGCTGAACGTTTCAGCGGCGCTTCGTCCCAGATCTTCTGTATCTCTTCAGGCGCCGGCCCTGCAAGGTTGCCACCCCGCAGGGGTTCCATGATGATGACGGCAAGCCTTTTTTGTGCAGCGTACTTCAGCCCTTCGGTTCCTGCCTGGTTGTGCTCATCAAGGTAATTGTACTGGATCTGGCAGAAGTCCCAGTCGTAGGCATCAACGATCTCTTTGAGGGTCACCGTGTCTCCATGGAACGAGAACCCGGCGTTTTTGATCCTCCCGTCTTTTTTTGCAGCATCAAGGAATTCCCGGACCCCAAGGTTTTTGAGTTTCTCCCAGCTCTTCTGCACCATGCTGTGGAGCAGGTAGTAATCGATATGATCCGTGCGCAGTGTCCGAAGCTGGGCAAAAAGAATCCGGTCCATGTCCTCCCGCGTGTGGACCGACCACGGGGGGAGCTTTGTTGCGATCCTGACCTTTTCCCGGTAGCCGCCGTCAAGCGCCATGCCAAGCACCTGCTCGCTCTTTCCAAGGTGGTACGCCGGTGCCGTGTCGAGATAGTTTACCCCATGGTCAACCGCATACCGGATCTGCCGTACCGCCCGGGCGACATCCACGCCCCCCCTCGTTGTTGAGGGCAGGCGCATGCAGCCGAAGCCAAGAATGGATAACCTGTCGCCGGTTTTGGGGACATTCCGGTATAACATGAAAACACCAGGGGGATGAGCTGATCAAATACCATATCTGATGGGGAAGTATTCAAATATGAGCGGTCCTTCCCTGTACCGCTCTTCTTTTGATCCCTGCAGAATCACCCTGTCACTGTACCGGTATGCAGAACAGTTTTGTACCTAAACAGTTCAATAATAAAACTATTAAGATAGAGAACTAATTTGGAGGAAGAGTTCGGGAATGACAGGGAATACACGCGACCGGGCTGCCGGAGACCTGCTGGCCCTGATACTATTTTACCATAAACATATCATGAAGACAGGTTTTTTTATCAGCGGTATGCAGGGGGCGCAATACCGGGTGCTGGGCGTGCTGATGAAATCAGGGGCGCTCCCGGTCTCCGAGATCGGGCGGCGCCTCTATATCTCAAAACCGTACATGACAGCGCTGATCGACACCCTCATTGAAGGGGGGTTTGTCGAGCGCCAGCCGGACCTTGCCGACCGCCGCGTGATCAATATCACCATCACGGACCTAGGCAAACGGCAACTGAAACAATACGTCACCATGTATAAAAACGAATTGAAAACGCTCCTTGCCGGCCTGGACACGACAGACCTTAAAAAGCTCTGCAGCTCGCTTGAATCCTTAAAATCGATCCTTTCAAAAATCCCGGACTGATACTGCCATGCAACCATTGCCACACGACCGGAACCCGGATGCCACGGATCCACAAACCAGGGTGTCAGGTGGCGGCAGCATCTGTTCGATGCCGGATGGCGAGAGCATCATCCGGATCGATCACATCACAAAGATCTTCCGGAATAACCGGACGGTGATTGCGGTCGATGACGTGACGTTTGACGTGAAGAGAGGGGAGATCTTCGGTCTGCTCGGCCCCAACGGTGCAGGAAAGAGCACCCTGATACGGATGCTGACCACCCTGCTCTCCCCGACTTCAGGTACCGCCTGTGTCGATACCTTTGACATAAGCCGGGATCCGGAGCAGATCAGGGCGATCATCGGGGTCTGCCCCCAGAACAGCACGCTGGATGTCGAACTCACAGCGTATGACAACCTTGAATTTTACGGCAAACTGGTGAACGTTGACGACGCGGTGCTGGACGACCGGATCTGGCAGCTTCTGGAGATGGCAGGCCTTGCTGACCGGGCACATTCACGGGTCAGTACATTTTCCGGCGGCATGCGGCGGAAGCTCGAGATCGTCCGCGCATTCATCCACCACCCGCTGATCCTGTTCCTCGATGAACCGACGATCGGGCTCGACCCGGAGTCGCGGCGTGAGGTCTGGCAGCAGATTGCGCTGCTGAACCGGGAGAACACGACGATCATCCTGACCACCCACTACATGGACGAGGCAGAAAAACTCTGTCACCGCATCGCGTTCGTGGACAAGGGGCGCCTGATTGCCCTGGACGTTCTCGACAACCTCAAACGCCTGATCCCGGAAGGGGATCTGATCGAGATCGGGTGTGACGGGATGAGCGAGGAACTGCTGGCGGCAATCCGGCAGACCAACCTCGTCAATTCCGTCGAGGCAAAAGGAAAGGATCTGCATATAACGGCAAAGAACGGGAGCAGGGTATTGCCCGCCATCGTGATGATCTTTGAGAAATTCTCCGTTCCCATGGCCTCAATCTCGATACGCTCCCCGTCACTGGAAGACGTCTTCATTTACCTGACGGGGAGAAAGCTGGACGAGGGCGGGAATGAAGCGGCCCGCCCGGCAGGCAGGGGGCGCCCGTCATGATCCGGGGCGCGATCGCCATATTCAAGCGGGATTTCAAGAAGTTCCTTGGCAACCCGTTCGTGCTTATCTTTACCCTCCTGATGCCCATCATGTACCTCGTGATCTTTGGCAACGCGATGGGCGGGACGATCACCCATGTCCCGATTGTGGTCGTCCAGGAAGGCCCGCCGTTCAACGAGACCCCCCTGTTTGCGGCAGCAGTCCCGGTCCTGAGCCATTTCCAGCAGCAGAAAGACCAGGCCCAGATGTTCGACGTCACCGTATATTCCGATGAACGGATGGCCAAACAGACTCTTTCTGAAGCAAGGACCAGCGGTGTGGTGGTATTTCCCTCTGAAGTCTCCCACGACCATGCGATCCGGCTGTACCTGGACAGCTCGGACTATATGACGCCCATGCTGATTGAATCCGGTGTACGGGCTGTACTCATGATGACCGGAGCACAAAACCCGGTGCAGGTCAATAAAATTTACGGCGATATCCAGTACATCCAGTTCTTCGGTGTAGGTGTGATCGTCATGGCAATCTTCATGACCACCATGATGGGGGGAGGGATTGCTTTGATCAAGGACCGGGAGATGGGGATCCATGAGGGGTATCTCGTCACCCCGGTCAAGCGTTCGAGCATCATTGCCGGGATGATCTCGAGTGGCACGGTCAGGGCGTTCCTGGCAGGGTTCATCATCTTCATTGTCGGCGTTCTCATCACCGGTGTCATCATCAAGAGCCTGGAAGACTTCCTGCTGGTCATGGTCGTGATCTTTATCGCGAGCCTCGGGGTGACCAGCCTGATGGTGTCTATGGCCTCGCGGTTCTCCAACCAGCAGGAGTACGCCTCCACCACCGCATTCTTCAACCTGATCCTCTTCATGACCTCGGGGGCATTCTACCCGACGATCGGGATGCCGGGCTGGCTGCGCTGGATCACCCTCATCAACCCCGAGTGGTATGCAGTGCATGCATTAAGAAGCATCATCCTGCGGGGGCAGGGGCTCGCCGTGATCGCACCGGATCTCATTGCACTGCTCATCTTCTCCGCTGCCGCAATTACGCTGGGCATCACGACATACCGGCGGACCCTTGAGTGAATGCTGCTTTTTTACAACAACATTTTTGATGCGCAGAAAACATGGCGGATCAAAAAAATTAATCGACGGCAACGATCCTCCCGTTGCTGCATGGGTGCAGGGCGGTTGGAAGGGAGCGGGGCTGGCATTGATACCCTGTCATCGGTGAGCGCTTCTTCCACTATCGTACATACGCTCAAAAGTTTTAATGCACCAAAACGGCAACGGGATGGTCATGAAGCAGTCACTCGGTGCACACACGATTGCGTACCCGCTCCCGGTCCTTGTCATCGGGACCTATGACCATGCAGGAAAGCCCAACGCGATGGTCGCTGCATGGGGCGGCATCTGCTCGTCTGACCCGCCAGCTATCGCGGTCTCCGTCCGCCCGTCGCGGTACACCTACCGGAACCTGATGGAGAAACGCGAGTTCACCATCAGCATCCCGTCAGAGGATTACGTACGGGAGGCAGACTATTTCGGGATTGTGTCCGGTGAGGACC
>Ga0315277_10007392_pt1 | contig 14258 bp, 18 predicted proteins | sample YL17G05_15_MG_FD_203695 | JGI IMG/M metagenome (GOLD analysis project Ga0315277, IMG submission 203695) | Sediment microbial communities from Yellowstone Lake, YNP, Wyoming, USA - YL17G05_15 | ecosystem: Environmental > Aquatic > Freshwater > Lake > Sediment | place: USA: Wyoming | collected... | reverse complement strand
TGCTGATCAATTCTGTTTTCAGTGCTCCAGGCATCTTTGCTCCCTGAGCAATGCAAAATGAATGTTCCATCCCAACCGTTTTGTATCAATGCGTCGTATCAGTGTTACAGTATTCCAGAGGATGTTCCATGGACAAGGTCATCAAAATCATCGGGGCAATCGTCGCTGTCGGGCTGGCACTTTCTGCCGCATATATGATCGCAGGTACCGCGGGGAAGTCCTCCGCGTCCGCTGCCCTCTCGCCGGGTGGCAGTGAACCCGTCTACTTCTTTTACGGCGAGGAGTGCCCCCACTGCCACGTGGTCATGCCGTTCATTGCAAACCTGTCGAAAAAATACCCGGAAGCAAACATCCAGGTGCTCGAAGTCTGGCACAACCAGACCAACCAGCAGACCTACAATTCGGTCCTTTCGCGCCTGAACCGGGCCCCATCCGGTGTCCCCGCCGTTGTGATTGGTGAAACGGTCCTTGTGGGCGACGTTGATATCCCGGAGAAGCTGGAAGGGCTGATCCGGCAGCGTCTCCGGAAATAAGCCCGGGATTTCCCCTTTTTTACGCGGTGCCGGTAACGGTGTACCAAAAGAACTATTGCATCTCCCGACGGAAAGGAACCTATGGATACCAACAGCGTGCTGCAGCTCCTTGCGGTCGCGATCGAATGTGTCGTGGTACTCGCCGGCATTCGGCTTGCCACGAAGGGAAAGAGGGTATACGGGTGGTGGATTGCGCTGACGTTTGCGCTCTACGTGGCCTTCGACCTCTCGCGGCTCGGTTTTCTCCCGAAGGACGAAGCGGTGCTTGCGCCCCTCTTCCTCGTTGCCAGCCTCTCGATCCTGTACGCAGTGTATCTCCTCGGGTGCGAGATCATCCCGAGCCGCAGGCATGACCTGTAACGGCAGCGATGCAGCAGGAGATGCGGTTGTTGTGCCCCGGCAACACTTATCATGGTGGATGGTGGATTCTCTCCTGAGACTGAGATCATGACACAAGCTGAGATATTTCACGGGGTGCCGGGTATCCTTCGCCCGTTCAAGGAGTACCTTGAGGCAAAGGGATTGAAAAAAGGCGACCAGATCGTGTACTACGGTGTCCCGGGCACCTGCACGCCGTTTGTCGAGCTGCTCGGGTTTGCGATCCGGTCGATCGACGCGGAGCAGGTCTTTGTCCCGATGGTGGACGAGACGAAAGCAAAGAAGATCCACCCGGTGCCCGATGTCGGCATGCAGGTGGGCAGTGCCGCTGCCACGCTGAAACCCAAAGTGATCGTGGTCATGGGCGGGCTCTCGATGCCCAACGTGCCGGTGGAGGCAGAACAGGCACGGGAGGCAATCAACCGGCACCCCGGCGCCATCGTGATTGGCGTCTGCTTCATGAACATGTTTGCAAAGGCCGGGTGGCTGAATACGATCACGTTTGACATGGTGATCGATGCGACGATCGACCCGGTCACGGTCACAAAGGCGTAAGAGTTCCGGTTCCTTTTTTTGAGGCACGTAACGGGGTCGGGTAGTTTTTTTTTTAACAAGATTTTTCCAGGTGAGGATTAAAAAAACCATTGTCGGTTAAAAAAATAACCGTGCGAAATTTGTCGAGTCATTCCGGAATATCGTGAACTGGGATAGAGTGGGGAGATGCTTTACCATGCTGAAGAAATGGCAGTGAACCGGCCGTAATACATGGTATGGTCTTTGTTCACCTGCGAACAGAAACAAGAGCTCCGGAGGCTTTGGACCTGATTCAAAAAAAAAGGGCACGGTTGTCCGGCTAGTACCCGCCACCACCGCCACCACCTTCACCGCCGGAAGGGATCGTGGTACGGACTGTCGTAGGCACGGTTGTGGGCAGCGTAGTGGGCGGTGTCGTTACAACGGGGGTAATGCCGGAGACATTGGCAACGTACCACACAGTATTGAACCCCTGCCCCTTCATGTCGCCCGGCTTTGCATCATCGGCAAAGTAGTAGAGGGGCCTGCCCATGTAGGCCGTCTGTTTCACGCCATCTGCCCTTAACAGGGAAGTGATGTCTGCAGGTTTCAGGAGCGACGGGGCTGATACCGGGTCGGCACTGAAGGCCGGCCATTTTGTGAGGCAGGCCCCGGTACAGGCACTTGCCCCGGCAGTATCCTTCGTGAAGTAGTAGAGCGTTTTTCCGGTCCTGTCGGTCAGGAACGAGCCAGGACTCTCCTGACTGGCGACCATAATTGTTTCATCAGGTTTGACCACAAACCAGACCTTGTTCACATTCTCGCCATTTACATCACCTGCTTTTGTGTCTGCCTGGTAGGAATAGAGCGGCCAGCCCCGGTACGTGGTCTGCTTCTTCCCGTCAGCACGGGTGATTGATGAAAAGTCCGCTGCAGAAAGCGGGGGTGATACTGTTATTGTGTCAACGGAGAAGGCCGGCCATGTGGCAGCACACTGGCCGCTACAGGAGCTTGCACTACCCGCGGGCAGGTCTTTTGCAAAGTAGTACAGGGTTTTTCCTTGTGCATCCACTAGGATGGTGCCAAGTGTGGTGCCGGCCATCCTGATGGTATCGGCGGGTTGTACCGCTGTCGGCTGCGGGGTTGCCTGTACCTGCTGCTGCTGTGTGCATCCGGCAATGAATACTGCCGGGATGACGACAAGCAAAAGGAGAACAAGTGTCGTTTTTTGCATAGAATCGCCTTGTTGGGTAATGTTCAATTCCTTCAGCAGGTTTGATAATCCTTTCGCCAGTCTTCATTTTTTTGAATTGGCAGGATCGATGGTTGATGAACGGGACGATGGTACAACGGGGCATAATGAACCTGTGACGTCTCTCTTCCGCACGTTGGAATGATCCGGGTTGAGTCCATTCCGGGATTTTTTTTACTACTACACTGTTGATTGTGTGTTTGTGTTTTTTTCAGTCTATTCCTCTGGCCGCCCCGTTCAGCCCATCAAACGCCAGTGCCATCTCCCGATAATTATCCCCCCTTGAACGGCAGGGTGAAAACGGTTCAACCAGTACAGGGAATCATGGAAAAACAAGAGACTTTGTCAATGGGAGGACGCTGTTTTGTTACCCTCTTTTTTTTTAATAACACACAGTCAATTGTTCAATTAATAAAAAATTATCAAATCTCATTAATTGCACCCCACACTCTATTTACAGCCGCTTGATTTTCGATCTACATGAGAGGCACCAATCAGCCCGATACCCAGGATACCGATCATCGCGGCGACTCCGGACTCAATGATATTCAAAAACAGGAGTGCAGCAGCCGCCAATGCGATACATAACCCAACAATAAACAGGATTTTGTTCATGTGTGTACCTTCTCAAATTCATTAAACGGCTTTTATCATTTAAAGGCAACTGATTCCGCCAAAACAGTGAACATGTTTACGCCGGCTGGGATGTTCTCGTTCAACTATGTTTTTTAAAAATTTGGGGCGTATCTTTTTTCCCTGCATCTTTCTGGTGATGTGTGGTTAATCCGGGACAAAAAACCGCTCAAAATAACATTCACCAGAGGTCAGTTTTTCCCCGGGCCTGAGGGCAAGAAGGAAGGTATCGGCATGGTCCAGGCATACGTATGCCGAACAGCACCCGAACCCCTGATATCCTATCGCGTCCTTTTCACAGTACTCACATTTCATGTTTCCACCATCATAATGTCCTCTGTCCCTCTTTTCATAGATACTTTTTCCGGGGTGCCCGGCGCCTCGTTTTTCCGGTTCCGGTCCGGGTGCTGCTGTGGTTGTGGATACCAGACAGGCGGTGGGGCGAAAGGATACGCCGGTACCGCACTACGGTACGGATCCAGTACGAATCTCACCGCAGGTCATCGACAAAGACGTGGCAGCCCGGACACCACCACCCGACCGGGACGGAGCGCTGCCGGCGATCTGCACCGCGGACCCGCACGTAGGCCCGGAGCAGGTGCCGGCGCCGGGTCTTTGCATTCCGCGAAACAGTCCGGCATTCATTCGGGCAGGGAGGGCTTGTGCACATACAATCAGATCCCTGTGGTACCGGCACGATAAACGTTTGGGCCGGTGAGCGGTTCTGTGGCAGGGGCTGGAGATTATTCTTTCGCCATCCCTTTTCCATAGGATCACGCCAGGCACACCAGCTGCGGGAACTTTTGTATCAGCCTGCCTACGAAATCCGTTTTCCGGCAGACTCAGGACCCGGAGTCTGGTCATAGACTTCCTCAACGTTAAAAACGACGGCAGCCAGTTGTTTCCTCCGTGCCTTAAAATCCATTCCATGCCCGGCCCGCACGCGTTCATCGAGCTGAGCTGCGATCTCATCATGTTCATGAATGGTTACCCTCCCGTTCACTTTGTATGCCGTAAACGGAGGGCTTCTTTGCCAGACACAGATTGATGCCAGTGGATTGTGCCTGAGATTTTCATAGGTCTGCATAAAATACAGTTCCCCCCAGACAATTGTTTCAGGGTCCCTGACCATGACCGATTTGCCGGCAACATTGGGCTTTCCACCCGGTCCGGTGGTTGCAACAGGAACCGTATGCCATTCCCGCAGCATCGTTATCAGTTCTTCTGGCATCGTAGCCATGTGGTATCACCACTCAGAGAGATGCATATCTGCCGTTATAAAATAGTGTGACGTCTCTTGGTGGGAGAATTGTGGTGGTGCCCGGAGTGCGGGATAGTGGCCTGGTTTTTCACGGTTGTGCTGACAGGCTCTGGTACTATAAATCCTCTTCCACAAGAGCGTGGTGGCTGACGGCAGATCATGCTGGTACATTCCATTCCATGATTTCCCCGGTTCTCTCTCAAAAAAAACGGACGAAAATACCACGTCTCCAACTGATTTCCGATCATCCTGCTTTATTACAGTACAAGTCCCCGGAGAATATACCCCGGGAGGAGAACAACAAGAATGATCATCGATGCACGGGTGAGGCCCCCGTTTAAGAGTCTTAAGGATGTGCTTGCACCCGCACCGGGAGCACGGCCGTCGGCCAGACGCAGCCCCCTTGTGAGCGGATACGAACGCCCGCAGTCCATGGTACAGAAATCGGTTGAGCTGTTCCTGCAGGAAATGGATGAAGCCGGCGTTGACAGGGGAATACTGGTGGGAAGGCAGGCAGGACACCGTCTTGTCTCTAACGATGACATCGCTGAACTCCGTGACCAGTACCCCGGCAGGTTTCCTGCTGCCCTTGCGGGCATCAACGGGGCCGATGTACCAGCTGCCGTCCGTGAGGTTGAATGCACCATAACGGACATGGGATTCAACGGCATTGCGATGGACCCCGGCTGGTGGGTCCCCCCGATGTATGTGGATGATCCCCGCATATATCCGATCTATGCAAAATGCGCAGAACTCGGGGGCGTGGTGTATCTCACCTGCAGCCTGATGCAGGGGCCGGATATTTCGTATGCTGAGCCGTGGCGCATCCAGCGCGTGGCAAACGACTTCCCGAACCTGCGGATCGTTGTGGTGCACGGGGCATTTCCCTACACCAGCGAAATGCTCGGGGTCATGATTGCCAATGCTCCTTTGGGAAACCTGTGGGTGCTTCCGGATTTCTTCCAGTTCATTCCCGGTTTTCCGGGAGCGAAGGACTGGGTGGAGGCTGCCAACCACTACTTGGGGGACCGGATCCTCTATGCATCATCGTACCCTGTACGGCCCCTGCAGCAGAGCCTTGAAGAATTCCGGCGGTTTCCGTACAGACCCGGGGTGCTGGAGAACCTCCTTTGCACGAATGCAGCTGACCTGTTTGGGATAAAAATATAATATTCAGGTGTAAAAAAAGAACAAAAAATCCCGGGATTTTGGGCATGCCACCGGGAAGACTGGTACACGGCAGACACGCGATACGGTGGACACGATGGTGAACACCGGAACTATACAAAAAAAAGCGACCATGCCGGAGAAGGGATGAAATGACCACCATGAATGCAAAAATCAAGGCAGAATTGCTGGCACTTGGAAAAGTCGATGTCGAACCATCGTTGTTACCCCGGCCCTCCCGTTCCACGGCAGGTCCCGGTACAGGGCTCCGGTCCATTTTCTTTAAATCCGGGGGCCACCGGGTACGTTTGGAGATCGATACGGAATCTCCCTTCAAGATGGTGCAGCAGAACGGGGATGTTGTAATCCTGAAAGACAACAGGGAACTGGTCCGGGGAGTCATTGATCAGGTCGTGGCGCACTGCCCCGAACAGACGTACATTACGATCAGCGAACAGTGCATGTATGACTGCAAGTTCTGTTCCGTGCCCAAGTTCCAGGGCAGGATCAAGACCCTTGAAGAGGTCCTTGCAATCGTTGAACGTGTCAAAAAAGCCGGGAAACTGAAGACGATTGCATTTACTTCAGGGGTCGCGACAACGCCGGAAGCCGAGATCGACCGGGTCGTGGAATATGTGCAGGCGGTACAGAAATACCACGTTCCGGTTGGTGTTGCGGTGTACCCGACAAAAGATTCGTCACAACGGCTCCGGGACGCAGGGGTGACGGAAGTAAAATACAATGTCGAGACCATGGACCCGGAGATCTTTTCCCGGGTCTGTACGGGAAGAAAAGGCCACTCCCTCGATTTTATCTTAGCATCGTTACGCGATGCGGTGAAGGTATTTGGGAAGAACCGGGTCTCTTCAAACATTATTATCGGGCTTGGCGAGACGGACGAATGTGTCAGGAACGGTGTTGAATACCTCGCAAAGATGGGGGTCATTGCCGTCCTCCGCCCGATCACCATTTCTCCTTATCGCAAAGGTGAGATTCCGGCAGAACGGCCCGGCGCTGAACGGCTGCTTAAACTCACGAAAATGACGCGTGATATCCTCAAAAAATATGGCCTAGATGTCGAGGTCTCGCAGACCATGTGCCTTCCCTGTACCGGTTGCGACCTGACACCCGGCCGTGATCTGTGACACATGATGCGTGACACATGATGGGTGACAAAGAATGAACGCTGGCTTGACCGGGCCGGACCCGGTGTAAAAAAGGCACCAGCCTGCGCTGAGGAGGCACATTTCGTGCCGTTTGCCGTAAGGGTCTTTTTCAACAATCGCAACCGCGTCCACGGCCCCTTTTTACAAAAAAGGTGAACATTCAGAGGAGCGGGGGGAAAAGGGACAAGAGGATGCAGGTACAGACAGGGACGACGAGGTTGTCGTCAATGGGAGAGAGGAGCTCGATCACACCTGCGGTGGCTGCGACAACTAGGGTCCCGGGAAGGGAGAGGAAGGGCAGCAGGGCAACGGCGGTCACGGCGATCCCGGCAAGGGTCCCTTCGAGGGACTTCCCGTTCCAGATACGGGTCCTGCCAAACCGGATCCCGGCAAGGGTGGTAACGGAGTCAAGCACCGCAACGGTCACGAGCGCCGGTACCGCTATCTCAGCAGGAAAGATGACCACGCAGGTGAGTGCGCTCACCGCAAAATAGAATGCACCCCGTCCCGGCAGCGGGTCGCTGCGGTCCAGCGAGGCAACGAGCTTGGAAAAGAGCGGCACATGGTAGCCTTTCAGGATCAGTTCAACGAGGATGATCCCCAAAAAAAGGCCCGCGACAAGTACCTGGATGGCAAGCACGCGGTCGACGGTGAGGACCATCGCTGCAATACCCAGCCCGAAGACGAGGTGGATGAGCTTGCGGAGGGTCTCCTGCATTGATCAGCGGTTGGCGATACTGGTGCTAATATCTTCTGTCGTTGCCCTTTTTTTGGAGCGCACCGTTCATTTCCCATCCCGTATCAGGTGCAACGAGGGAATCTCCGGCACACGGAGAATCTCTCCACAAAAAACGCACTGCCCGCTGGTGCCATCCCGTACGCGATATTGTTCATCGGAGCCATCCCCGTGCTTCTTGTCATGGCTGCGTGATGGTGGACGGGGGACTGGAAGTATCCCTGGCACTACCCGCGTCGCACGGGTTCTGAATCCATTGTCTCCATCCGCCGGATGGTGCCGAGGTCGAGGCCGGCGATATACGCAAGGTCAACGGGCGTATAATTGATCAGTTCGCACGCAACATTGATCGTCTTCCATTTCCCGTCGATGAACGGGTAGTCCGGCATCCTCCCGTGATGGTGGCCGTGAACGGTCCACCCTTCCCAGTCTCCGGGCACATGATCCGGGTTGTGGACCAGGTACAACATCTGGTCCCGGTATTTGAGGACGAGGTGATCACTGCCGGCTTCCGGCCCCCCGCAGTCATGGTTTCCCCGGATCAGAATTTTATTCCCGTTCAGTTCGGTGAGCAGCCGTTGCCGGTTTTTTTTATCGTAGGTAAAGTCCCCGACCGAGATCACGGTGTCATTGTCCCCGACCGCCTGGTTCCAGTTCTCCGCCATCATCCGGTCCATCTCCCCGACGGTCGCATAGGGCCGCTTAAAAACCCTGATCACGTCCTCTGCGCCGAAGTGACAGTCAGCGATACAGAATGTCTTTCCCATAGAATCTCAGCCATACTCCTTCCAATAACCAGAAAAATGCTCGTATTAGTCATGGCGTGTCGTGGGCGGAACTCTTGCACCTTCCGGCCATCGCCCTGCCGGTTCCCGCAGGTTTATCGCTGTTGTGGCAGAATTTTGTATGGAGTTTTTCTATTGAGCGACCCGGTGATCGATGTGCAGGGCCTCTCCCATTCTTTCGGGACGGTCACTGCAGTGGACAATGTGTCCTTCTCGGTCAGACGCGGCGAGATCTTCTCGTTCCTCGGCCCGAACGGTGCGGGCAAGAGCACCACGATCAACGTCCTGACAACACTGCTTGCCATCCAGAAGGGGCGCGTGCAGGTCGCGGGGCATGACGTCGCACTGGAACCGGAGGAGGTGCGCAGGGCGATCGGGATTGTCTTCCAGGAAGAGACTCTTGACCGGGACCTGACCGTCTGGGAGATCCTGGAGTTCCACGGCAGGCTGTACTCGATGGAACGCGGGGAGCGGCGGAGAAGGATTGACGAGATGATCGGGCTTGTCGAACTGGACGCAAAGCGTGACGTGCTGGTCAAGCACCTCTCGGGCGGGATGAAGCGGCGGCTCGAGATCGCCCGGGGGCTGATGACCCGGCCCGAGGTGCTCTTCCTCGACGAGCCCACGCTGGGGCTCGACCCGCAGAGCCGGCTCCGGGTCTGGGACTACATCCGGCAGGTGAACCGGGAGGGGACGACCATCTTTCTGACCACCCACTACATGGACGAGGCAGACAGCCTCTCGGACCGGATCTGCATCATCGACCACGGCCGGATCATCGCCTCGGGCACGAGCCCGGAGCTGAAGAACGGGCTCGGGCAGGACATGATCTACCTCGGGACTGATGACGACACAAAGGCTGCAGCGGTCCTCCGCTCCCTTTCCGACGTCAGGGACACGAGACCCGGGTTCCGGGGGCTCTCGATCCTCATCACGACCGACGGCACGAAGTGCCTCCCCGTGATCCTTGAGCAGCTCGAGGAGGCAGGGATCGAAGTCCTGTCCGCGAACCTGCGGAAGCCGACGCTCGATGACGTCTTTGTCCACTTCACCGGGAAGGAGATCCGCCCATGACGGGGGTGATGGTGTGGGCGTAGAATTCCTGACGATCTACTGGCGGGACATGCTCCGCTTTGTCCGGTTCCGGGCGCTGCTCTTCTCGTCGCTCGTCCAGCCTGCGCTCTGGATGGCACTCTTCGGGATTGCCATGACCTCCAGCTTTGACCGGTTTTCTGCCCTCGTACCGGTGCCTGAGGGCGCGGTCGTCGTCCCGTACCTCACCTTTATGGCAGCGGGAGTGATCGCGCTGACGACCCTTTTTACGAGCCTATTCGGCGGGATCAGTCTCCTCTTTGACAAGCTCTGGGGGCTGCTGCGCGAGATCCTGGCAAGCCCCACGCCCCGTTCGCACGTGCTGATCGGGATCAGCCTCTCGGGCATGACCAAGTCGTTTATCCAGGTGATCATCATCATGGTCTTCGGGATGCTGATCGGGGTGAAGTTCTTTGCCGGGTTCCCGCCCCCGCTCATTCTTGTCTCGGTGCTGGGGATCCTCGCCTTTGTCGGCGTCTTCTCGCTGGGGTTCCTCTTCCTCTCGTCCACCATCTCGATGCTCATGGAGAGCCCCGAGGGTCTCCAGGCCGTGATCACGCTGCTCTCGCTCCCCCTCTTCTTTGTCTCAAACGCCCTCTACCCTGCCGAGTCCTTCCCGCCACTTCTGCAGGCGGCAACCGCGCTCAACCCCCTGACGTACCTCGTGGCCGGTATCCGGTACTTTGCGATTGGCAGCGACTTCTGGGCGCTGGGCCACCACTACGTGTACACGCCCGCGGACGTGCTCTTTGCATTCCTCGTGCTCGTCCTCTTTGCCGGCGTGATGTTTGGAATAGCGCTCCACGTGTTCCGGCGGGCAGCGGTGAGCTGAGCGGGAGAGCAGGGCGATCACCTGACCCCGGTACCGGTTCCGGAGCGCTGGAGCCGTATGCCGCTGCCTTCCCATGGTTATTTATCAGGTGCCGGGCAGGAATCCTTTGTACCGGAGGCCGGCATGAGCGAGTTCTGTGCGATGGACCTGTTCGAGGACTTCACGTTTGACGACATCCGCACCGCACGCCCCCCGGACGAGAAAGGGGTGTACGCGATCCGTATCCGGAGTCGCGGGACCGATCCCGAGGCAATCCTCGCAGCGCTCCCGCCCCATATCGAACGGCTGAACCGGGAGGTGGCCGGCGACTATCGTGCCGACCGGATTGGGCGGATCCGGAAGATTGGAGCCCGCTGCCCGATCATCTACATCGGGTCGGCCGGCACCGGAAAAACGAGCCGGCACACACTTGCGGGCCGGTATGCAGATCTCACACGCCGGCACACGGCCCAGTACCCGGTCCGGGCGCTGCTGTACTTCGGCTGGGAGCTGGAGTTCGGGTGGAAGGTAATGGAGAACCCGAAAGCGGCGGAAGCGGAGCTCAAACGGGAGTACCGGAAGCGGCAGAAAGGGAAGCTGCCGGCGCTCGTGGCACGATAATCCAAAAGGAGTACGAGAAACGATCCGCAATTTTTTTTCGCCACGGATTTCACCACCTGAATTTTTCCATAAAGCAGGCAGAACAGGGGATCATCCGGCCGTGGCCATGGAGAACGTGCCGGCCGGCGATCATCCCGGTATGTGTGCCAGAGGTTCAGATGTCCGGGCCGCGATCCGGCAGGCTTCCGCAGAGCGGGACGCTGCCCGGGATATACAGACGCGGGAGTGAAGAAACCTAAAAAAATTGTCATATGATAACGGTATTATAGGTGGTTCCGCAATGTAACGTGATACAAATCCAGGTGATTTTTGATGGTTGAACAGTTTACAGTCAGCGGGCTTCAGAAAATTATTGGTTATCAGTTCTTACATCCTGAGATCCTCCGGCGTGCAAGGACCCGGCGGCAATTCTACCAGGGTAAACAGGGAAACAAGACGATGGAACCGCTTGCAACGTTAGGAGATGCGGTACTGGGTCTCATTGTTATCAACCGGTTATATAACATCGGTGAACGCAACGAGGGGCGGCTTTCTCAGGAAAAAGAAAAGGAAATAAAGAAACAGAAGACCTTTGATTTAACCAAAAGTCTCCATTATGAAAAATACATCCGGTGGGGAAAGGGAGAAAAGAAGGCCAAGAGCTGGAACAGCGGGCCTGAAACATTTGACACCTGTATTGAAGCATTGATTGGAGCGGTTTTTCTGGATGCACAAAAAAGCAGGAAGAATGGATTAAATTATGCTGAGAAGATGCTGGAGCGATTGCATTTCTTTGAACATACCTGATGGCTTCTGGTAAAAATAGTATTTGTCAATAATCCTTCCTGTGCGGGATCACGCCACGGTCCGGAACGACGTACCGGATTTTGCGGGGTATCGGCATAAAACCGGAGAACCGGGACAAGTCCTGCAGGATTCCGGGATTTTTTTTTTGGATTTCATGGAGAATCCTTGTATACCATCGCAACAATGTACCGGTGAGAATCTATGGAAGCGGGCGCAGTTGAAACGGATGCGGAACCAGAGAAGATGGCGACTCTGGCATTCCTGACAATCCTTTGTGTTTTCCTGGAAATACTCATGCACTACACCCTCGGTGTTTCCATCGGGTATACCCATTTCTTTTACGTGGTGCTTGTCCTTGCCGCCATATGGTACGGGAAGAAGGCCGTCATCGTCGCCGCCTGCCTTGCCGTCACGCACATCGCGGTCGCGTATTTCGTGTTCAGCGAGGTATTCTGGGTGCCTGTCCTGCGTGCGGTCATGTTTGTGATCGTCACGCTCCTTGTCGGCTCCCTGTCAGAGGAACAGAAGGAGTCAGCCCGGCTCCTGAAAGAGAGTGACGAGCTGTACATCTGGTACATCAAGGAAGCCGCGATGCGGCTCAAGACCCCGGTCGAGGTGGTCGGGCAGAACCTTCTTGCCCTGAAGCAGGACGTTGAAGAGAAGAAGATCCCGTACGAGTCCATCGCCGTCGAGCTCAGCCTCCAGGCAAAACACATGGACCAGATCCGCGTCAACCTCATCGACCTGAACAAGACGATTGTCGACGGGTTCGGGGAGATGTCCCCGGCGTCAAAACAGTTCCTCACGGAATAGGTGGTCATTTTTGGCGTTTTCCTTAAAGGATGCAAAGGAGCCGCACCTCTACCTCATCATCGCGCCGCCAGCCGACCTGCGGAGCAAAAACATCGAGCTGATCCGGATGCTCGATGCGGAGGGGTATGTGGTGATCGTGATCACCACCAACCAGCTCTGCAGCGTCTTAACAAAGAACTATGAGTCCGGCGGGATACGGCTGGACCGGATCTGGTTTGTCGACGCGGTGACACGGTACGCGATGGGCCGCGACCCGCCGCCGGTGAAGAACTGCCGGTTCGTCAGCAACCCGGGGAACCTGACCGACCTTGGGATCGCGGTCACCGAGACCTTGAAGGAACTCTCCGGGCAGAAAGTCTGCCTCCTCTTTGACTCCGTGAATGCGATGCTCATCTATATCTCGTCCAAGAATATCACCAGGTTCCTGCACTTCGTGACCAACAAGCTCCGGCTGCTCAACGTGGCCGGGATCTTCTTAGCGGTCGAGAAAGGGCTGGACCCGGACCTGCTCGTCCAGCTGATCACCCTGGTCGACGAGGTCATTGACACCGACAAAGAGGTCCGGAAACCCGGGTGACGGCTGCGGCCAGGGCCCGGAGAACCCGGGGACCCGGCTCTTTGTATCCCGTTGGAAGATCCGTGCCCCGTCCCGGATGGTGCGGACGTCCCCGATGGTGTACGGGAGGTCCGGGAACTCCTTTGCGATGAGGCCGAGGAGCCCCAAGGAGCTGGAAACTGCTGAGAAAATGCCCCTGGCATTTTCACGAGTTCTCTCTGTCGCAACAGCGACACAGGTCGCTACCTGAAGGAAGAGTACCGGAAGCGGCAGAAGGGGAAGCTGCCAGCGCTGGTGGCACGGTAATTCCTGAGATCTTTCAATGGAACGATGACGGTCATCATTGTTTGTTCCATGAGATGGTGATGCGGGAGACGCCTGGGGCATTGAACGGGCGGGAGTGAGACCACAGGGGATTGTTGTTGTCCCCCTCATTTCTTCGGACCGCGTTCCTGCCCTTTTGCCAGTGCCTGCATGGATTCTTTCACAGCGACACCAAGGTTTTTGAGAACCCGGCCCGGAGACCGCTGCTGCAGCCGCTCAATCCTGTCAAGGTAGGCCTGCTGGACCTCATGCCATCGGAAGATACGGGCGCCGAGGTTCTGCAGTTCATCTTCCGCTTTTTTGAATTCCTTTCCGTGGGCCTCCACCGGGAGGATGAGGGCGCTTTCCGACCTGCCCTTCACCCGTTGTGCATCCTGCTGCACGGCGGCGGTGAGTTCAGCAAGCAGGCGGGTGACATGGGCGAGGTCCGCGTCCGGGGTGCACGAGCAGATTGCCTGTGTGATCTCGGCAAACACCGGTTCATCCTCCGGTGCGATCCGTACCTTGTGGTACTGTGCATAGATCACGTCCTGCCGTGGTTTGAGCGTGTTGATGTCCTTTTCCGTCAGCGTGGCGGTGGCATGGAGGTCCTGCAGCCGGGACTCAATGAGCCGGGCCTCTTCAAGGTATGCCTGCAGGAGTTCTTCCTGGGACGAGAGATAATGCTGCAGGGTCTGCAGCGCCGCGGCTGCACCGTCCCCCTCAGACCGGGCTCGGACAGCGATCCCGTGCAGGGTATGCAGCGCCGCGCCAAAGCGTTCTGCATACTTCTCCTTCGGGCAGGAAAGGAATGCTGCGGTCTGGGCTGCCTCCTCCTCCGTGCGGGAGAGG
>Ga0315277_10007391_pt1 | contig 14259 bp, 7 predicted proteins | sample YL17G05_15_MG_FD_203695 | JGI IMG/M metagenome (GOLD analysis project Ga0315277, IMG submission 203695) | Sediment microbial communities from Yellowstone Lake, YNP, Wyoming, USA - YL17G05_15 | ecosystem: Environmental > Aquatic > Freshwater > Lake > Sediment | place: USA: Wyoming | collected... | reverse complement strand
CGCGAAGCGCGTGCTGCCTCGGCCCTGAGCCATCCCAACATCTGCACCATTCACGAAATCGACGAGCACGAAGGCCGCCATTTCATCGCCATGGAACTGCTGGAGGGCGAGACGCTGAAGCACCGCATCGAGGGTCGGCCCATGAAAACGGACGAAATCCTCGACGTGGCCATCCAAATCGCCGATGGTATGGCCACCGCGCACGCCCGCGGCATTGTCCATCGCGACGTCAAACCCGCGAACATCTTCATCACGCAGCGTGGACAAGCCAAGATTCTGGATTTCGGCCTGGCCAAGCTGGCGCCACGCGGCCAGCGCGTGGCGGAAGCCGTGGGGGTTTCAGCCACCGCCACCGGAGACGCGTTTCTGACCAGCCCCGGCACGGCGATGGGCACGGTGGCCTACATGTCCCCCGAGCAGGCCCGTGGGCAGGAAGTGGACGCGCGCTCGGACCTCTTCAGCTTTGGTGTTGTGATTTATGAAATGGCGACCGGCCATCAGGCATTCTCGGGCAGCACGTCGGCCATCATCTTCGATGCCATCCTGAACCGCGCTCCCACCCCGCCTCTGCGCTTGAACCCCAGCATGCCTGCAGAACTCGTCCGAATCATCGGCAAGGCGCTCGAGAAGGACCCTGACCTGCGCTACCAGGGAGCCTCAGAAATGCTCTCGGACCTGAAGCGCCTGAAGCGCGACACGGATTCGGGCAGGGAATCGGCAGCACGCGCCTTGCCGGAGTTGCAGCCGAGCGCCGCTCCCCGGGCGGAAAAGTCCGTGGCCGTCCTCTATTTTGAGAACCTCAGCGCTTCCAAGGAAGACGAATACTTCCGCGACGGGATGACGGAAGACATCATCACTGAACTCTCGAAAGTCAGCCAGCTTCGCGTGTTCCCGCGCGCCGAGATGCTGGCTTATCGTGACAAAGCCGTGACGGCGACCCAGGTGGGGCAGGAATTAAATTCGGCTTATGTCCTGGGCGGCAGCTTGCGGCGAGCTGGCAATCGCCTGCGTATTACCGCACAACTAGTCGAGACGGCCACGCGCCACTCCGTCTGGGCAGAGCGCTACGATCGCCAGCTTGAAGATGTCTTTGCCATCCAGGACGAGATCGCCCAGAACATTGCCCGCGCGCTGGAAGTGGCGCTGAGCGACCGGGAAAAGCAGGCCATCGCCAAAGCTCCCACCACCAACGTCGAGGCTTACGACTACTACCTGCGCGGGCGGCAGTTTTTCCACCAGTTCCGTCGCAAGGGCTTCGAGTTCGCACAGCAGATGTTCGAGCGCGCCATTGAAATCGATCCCCACTATGCTCGCGCCTATGCCGGCATTGCTGACTGTTGTTCGTTCCTCTACACGTATTGGCACGCCAGTGTAAACACGCTGGAGCAGGCCGACGCCGCCAGCCGCAAGGCCCTGGACCTCGACCCCGACCTGGCGGAGGCCCACGCCTCGCGCGGGCTCGCGGTCTCCCTGCGCAAAATGTACGACGAGGCGGCCAAGGAGTTCGAGATCGCTATCCGCTTAGACCCCAAGCTCTTCGAGGCTTATTACTTTTACGCTCGGGCGCGCTTCGCGCAGGGCAAGATGGCTGAAGCGGCCGAGTTGTTTGAGCAGGCGTGCCGGGTCAACCCGGATGACTACCAGGCGCCCACGCTGCTGGCGACAGCGTATGGAGGGCTGGGACGGAAAGCGGAGGGCGAGGCTGCCCGACGCCGCGCCATGGAAATCATCGAGAAGCACCTGCAACTCCACCCCGACGACGCCCGGGCTCTTTACATGGGCGGGAGTTGTCTTTGCCTGCTGGGCGAGCGCCCGCGGGCGCTGGATTGGACGCGTCGCGCACTGGCCATCGAGCCGGACGATCCTGGCGCCCTCTACAACGTGGCCTGCAACTACTCGCTGCTGGGGAGGCCGGAAGAGTCCATTGACTGTTTGGAAAAGGCGATCGAGAATGGCTTCGGTTTCAAACAGTGGATTGAGCACGACTCCGACCTCGACCCCTTGCGCACTAATCCGCGGTTCCAGACTTTACTAAAGCGGCTGTAAAGTTGCTTCCCTTGGCCGCGACTTGGGGCAGCATTGGTCTGTCTGGAGTTTGTCTTCGCTTCTCTTGACAATCTACTTGAGAAGTAATAGGTTTTTTGCCGTTTCCTCACACAAGGAAGCAAATCTCTTAGCAATGCCGCTCCGCGCTGGAGGTCCCGATGGGTTTCCGACAAAGGCGATCACTCTCAGGGTACGAACCTGTCTGCATGGCTTTCATGCTTGCCGTCGTTGCATTCCTGGGATCGGGAGTTGCCGCTGATCCGGGCGATCGCAGCGCCGGGCCGCAAGCGAATGCCCAGGTTGATCCGGCCGCTCAAGCCCGTCTGGTCGGCACCTACGGCAAGCTCCCCTTAAGCTTTGAAGCCAACCAGGGACAGGCCAGCGGGCAGGTAAAGTATCTGTCGCGCGGCAGCGGCTACGCGCTGTATCTGACGAAGGGTGGAGCGGTGTTGGCACTCAGTCGGGGAAGTCAAATGTCAAAGGTCAAAAGGCAAAGGTAGAAGACAGGGATGTTTTGAGCCTGTCACCTCTTAATTCCCCAGGACTCGGCACCCAACCCCCAGCCCCTGCGGTTCTCCGCATGAAACTTGTCGAAGCCGACCGGCGTGCCAAAGTCGTCGGCACGGATGAATTGCAGGGCAAAAGCAACCATTTCATCGGCAATGATCCCAAGCAATGGCGCACGAATGTCCCGAACTACGCCAAGGTGAAATACGAAAACGTCTAGCCCGGGATCGATCTCGTTTATTACGGCAACCAGCACCAACTGGAATACGATTTCGTCGTGTCGGCTGGCGCGGACCCTGATGTGATCCAGTTCGAGGTTCGGGGCGCCGAAAGAGCAGAGCTTGACGCTCAGGGAAATCTCGTCCTGCACGCGGACGGCGGAGTACTACGCCTCCAAAAACCGCTGGTGTACCAGCCGGAGTTGACAGTTGACAGTTCACAGTTGACAGTGGCTGAACATGCGGGCTTAGAAGGTGAAACGCTGGCCGGTGACAATCCAAAATCCTAAATCCTAAATCGAAAATACCTCGATGGTCGTTATGTCTTCGGGCTTTCAAATCCAAAATCCAAAATCCAAAATCGAGAATACGAGGTCGCCTTTGAAGTGGCCGGATATGACCGGAGCCAGCCGCTCATCATTGACCCCGTGATGGATCACTCTTCCTACCTCGGCGGCAGCAATCTCGATCAGGGTTTCGCCGTGGCTGTGGATGGGACCGGCAGTGCTTACCTTACAGGCAAAACGGTCTCGACGGATTTCCCCCCAGCGGGAACACCTTTCCAGGCCGCGTGTAATGGATGTGCTGGCAGCTTGACGGACGTTTTCATTGCCAAGGTGAACGCGGCCGGCTCAGCGCTCGTCTATACGACCTACCTCGGCGGCACCGACCAGAACCAGGGCGCCGCCATTAAGGTGGACGGCACCGGGAATGTCTATCTGACGGGCCTCACTTTTTCGACGGATTTCCCCGTCACGGCCTCGGCGTTCCAATCCACGAACAATGGCGGCGGCGACGCGTTTATGGCGGAACTCAACTCGACGGGGTCCGCGCGCGTCTACGTCACCTACTTCGGTGGAACCTGCAAAGACGAAGTCCTGGGGATTGCCTTGGATTCGACCAACAAGGTTTACGTGACCGGCGACACTTGCTCCACCATCACCATGACCGCTGGCGCGTTTACGACGGCCCGGCCCTCTACCGGGACTGTAACAGACGCCTTCCTCGCGAAGTTTGACTCAACCCTTTCCGGCGCTGCGTCGCGCGTGTATTCCACCTACCTTGGTGGCACTGCGAGCAGCGACCAGGGGAACGCCATTGCGGTCGATACTTCCGGGAACGCCTACATTGCTGGGGAGATGACATCTTCTGACTTTCCCACGACCGGCGGAGCCTTTGATACGGCGTGTGGAAGCGACGGCCTCTGCGACGGCGGCGCTGCCAGCGATGCCTTTGTCGCCAAGCTGAACCCTGCCGGTGGCGGTGCGGCCGATCTTGTCTACTCCACCTTCTTGGGCGGCGGAGACAGCGACAGGGCGCTCGGCATGGCGCTTGACGCTTCCAACAACGCTTACGTGACAGGCGTAACCGAGTCGGTGGACTTTCCCACTCCGGTCGCCTTCCAGCCCAACAGCGCCGGAGGTTTTGAGGCGTTTGTCACCAAGTTGAATACCACTGGGACATCATTGGTCTATTCCAGCTATCTGGGTGGCAACGGTTTCGACCAGGGCAACAGCATCGCCGTGGACGCCGCCGGCCACGCCTGCGTGGCGGGCGCGACCGGCTCGACCGATTTCCCCCTGGCGAGCCCCGTGCAAACCTCCTGCGCAAGCTGTCCCACTAGCACAGATGCTTTCCTTGCCATGGTGAACGCCACCGCTACGGCGCTAGTCTTTTCCACCTACCTGGGAGGTATCGGCGACGACGAAGCTACAGGTGCTGCCCTGGATGGCTCGGCGAACGCATACATAGCGGGAAGCACGACGTCCACCGATTTTCCCACTATCGGCACTCCGATTCAGGCCACCAACGGCGGCGGCAGTGACGTCTTCGTCGCCAAAGTCTCAGGACTGGCTCAGCCTGTGGCGAGTCTTTCCGTGCCCGGCCTGGACTTCCTTTCGCTCGATGTAGGTTTTACTTCAGCGCCGAAGACGGTGACCCTGACCAACAATGGCGACGCGCTGCTGACCATCACCAGCATTGACACAAGCGGGGACTATGGCGAAACGCACCCCACCTGCGGCGCCACCCTGGCCGCTGGAGCGAGTTGCACCGTCGATGTCACCTTTACGCCTACGGCCACTGGCCCGCGGGCCGGCGCGCTTACAATTACGGATGATGCGCCGGGGAGTCCCCACACGCTCGCCCTGAGCGGCACGGGCACGGCGCCCGGCGTGTCTCTCACTCCGCCTTCCGTGTCATTCCCTGACCAGTTGGTCAACACGACGAGCGGCCCGCAGACCGTGACCTTACAGAACACGGGAAGCTCTCCGCTTACGATCACGAGCATCGTACTGGCCAGCACGGACTTTGCGCTGACCACCCCGAACCCGTGCGGGGCGTTGCCGGCGACCCTGGCGGCGGGCGCCACCTGCACCTTGACGGTGACCTTCACGCCGACCACGACCGACGTCCGCCACGGGGCTGTGACCATTACTGATAATGCGCTCGGCAGCCCCCACGTGGTTAGTCTTTCGGGGACCGGTGCGACGCCCTTTGCCCTAGCCACCGCCGCCGACACGGCCACAGTCCTGAGGGGGGTCGATTCGACCACTTACACGATCAACGCCTCGAGCGCCTTTGGGTTCGCCGGCGATATCGCTCTCTCCTGCTCGGGGGCCGAATCGGGCGTCTGTAGTTTCAGTCCCGGCTCGATCAAACCCGGCCAATCGAGTACGCTGACCTTGAGCGGGATTACCGGGTTCACGAGTAGCTTCCTCGTGTTCACCGTCCGCGGACTCAACGGCTCCCAGGCAGCTTCGCAAACGCTGACCCTCCTGATATCCGACTACAGCGTGGCGCCCACTCCGGCCAGCGCCACCATCAACGCCAGACAGCCGGCTTCCTGTAACATGACCCTCACGCCCGTGAACGGGTTCAATCAGGCTGTCTCGCTCGCCTGCACCGGGGCGCGGCGCGCCAATGCGCGCACTCCCGGAAGAGCCGACAGGTTTACAGTCTGCAGGGCGGGTACCGATGGCGGATCCGTGAGGAAGGCCCTCATTCGTACCGCAGCGCCACCATGGGATCGACTTTCGTCGCCTGCCGCGCCGGGAGATACGCCGCGAGAACCGCTGCAATGACCAGCAGCGCCGCCACCCCGGTGGCGGTCAGCGCGTCGAGGTGCACGATTCCAAAGAGCAAGCTGGAGGTCAATCGCGCTGCGGCGGCCGCGCCTGCCAGCCCGATTGCGAGCCCGGCGATTGTCAACTTCAGTGCGTGCCCAAGGACCAACCACAGAATGGATTCGCGCCGCGCTCCCAAGGCCATTCGAACTCCAATATCATGCGTCTGTTGTCTAACCGAGTACGTCATAACAGCGAAAATTCCGGCAGCCGCGAGAATAAGGGCGATGGCTCCAAAGGCCGACATCAGGCGAGCGGACGTTTCGACGCCGCTGACGCTGTCGGAAATGAGTTGTTCGAGCGTCCGCAATTCATAGGCGGGGACGTCGGGATCAATGCTTCCAGCCGCGGAGCGCGCAACCGCTGCGAGGGCGAGTGGATCTCCTGAAGTGCGGACGACCAGCCCGGAGGACGGTCCGGGCATTTGAGCGAAGGGCAGGTAAATGGTGGGATGGATTTCCTGATCGAAGGGGTCTTCTCGGATATCTCCCACGACTCCGACAATCGCGCGCCACGGCTCCTTGCCTGTCTCCTCGTCCAGCTTGACGTGCTTGCCGACCGGAGTTTCGTCGGGCCAGACGTGGCGGGCCAAGCTCTCGCTGATGACTGCAACGGGAGGAGCGTCGGGCCCGTCGAGCGCCGTCAAGACGCGGCCGCTGAGCAGCGGCAGACGCAAAGCGGGAAAGAATCCGGGGCTCACCGACTGCGAGACCGCCACCCGCATTTCGCCGGGTCGAGCAGGAGGCTGGCCTTCACCTCGATACCTCGTCCGGTTCCAGCCCCAACCCGAGGGAAGGCTTGAAACCGTTCCGGCGGCCTCGACGCCGGGCAAGGCTTGCAGCGCATTAACGACGCGGTCGTAGTATCCGCGCACCTTATTCGAATCCCCATATTTCGATTCCGGTAGGGTGATGCGGAGGGTCAGTACGCGGTTGCGATCGTAACCGGGATAACGGTTGAGAAGCTCGCGAAAACCTTTGACCATTGTTACGGCCCCCACCAGCAGAATCCCCGCGAGGGCGAATTCGAGGACCACGAGAGCGTTGCGCAGAGGGCGCTGACCGGAAGTCGAGCTCGTTCCACGCTCACCCTTCTGCAGCGCGAGTTGAAGGTTGGAGCGGGAGACGAACCATGCCGGCGCGAGCCCGGCAAGAATTCCTGCAAGGAGAGCTGCCGTGAAAGTCAGGGCGAGCACGGTCGTATCGACTTCGAGGTGCTTCAATCCGGCGATGTGCTGAACGATGAACGGGGGAATGCTGCGGCGCAGGACGCTAATTCCCCAATCTGCCAGCAGCAGTCCTGCGAACCCGCCGAGGATCGCCACGAACACACTCTCGATCAGCAATTGCCGCGTAATTTGCCAGCGGTCCGCGCCCAGCGCAAGGCGAGTGGCAATTTCCTTCCGTCGCGCCAGTGTGCGGGCCAATTGCAGGTTCGCCACGTTCGCGCACGCAAGGAGGAGCACGAAGGCCGCTGCCCCGCTCAAGACCATCAGGAACTGTCGCGGCTTTTGCACGCGATCCTCCACCAGGCCCACGACGCGAGCGCTGTGGCCGGCATTGGTGTCGGGAAATTGCGCCGCCAGGTCGGCGGCAACAGTCTCGAGTTCGGCTTGCGCTTGTGAGCGCGAAGCTCCGGCCTTCAGACGGCCGATGACGCGGAGGTAATGATTGGAGCGATCCGCCGCTGCGGCGCTGAGGTCGAGCGGCGCCCACGCCTCGGCGCCGATGGGAAAATCGAAATCCGCCGGCATGATTCCGACGACGGTGGTCTTCTGACCGTCCAGGAGGAGGCTTCGGCCCACGGCGCTTGGGTCGCCGCCCAAGCGCCTCTGCCAGAATCCATGGCTGAGAACGAGCACGGCCTCGTGGCCGGGCTCGAAGTCCTCGGCGGTGAGGGTCCGGCCAAGCGCGGGAGCGATGTCTGCCAGGCGGAAGAAGTTGGGCGTAACTTGAAAACCCTCGAGGCGATCCGCAACGCCATCGCCGGTCAGGTTGCGGTCCCAACCGTGACTCGCCGTCAGCAATTCGAGCGTCTGGCTGCGCTCAGCCCACTCGCGGAAATTCGCGGGGGCGACGCTCGCGTGTTCAAGCCCCTGCGCGGGAATCGTTTCCCAAACGGCCACCACGCGGCCCAAGTCCTTGAACGAAAAGGGCCGGAAGAGCATGGCATTCATGGAGCTGAAGACCGCGGTGTTGGCGCCGATGCCGAGGGCGAGCGTCAGCACGGCCACGGCAGTGAAGCCGGGATTCTTGGCCAGCATGCGCAGGCCGTATCGAATGTCTTGAATCAGTGTGCTCATTCACCGCCTCGCATCGGTTGATCGGACCATCGGTTCACCGAGCCATCGGAGATGGATACTCGAAATCCGAAAATCGATACTCGCGCTCGCATTGCCCGTGACGAGTGACGGGTAAATAGTGAGTATTGAATTGGCTTGGGCCCGCTCGCGCCGGCCTTCGCTCACCATTCAGAATTTTGCTTCAATCACTAAATCACAAATCTCCCAATGACCCGATTACCCAATGACTCAATCCTTCTCCATCCAGCCGTCGCGCAGCTTGATGATTTTGTGTCCGTAGGCCGCCCAGTTTTCGTTGTGGGTAACCTGGACGATAGTCGTGCCTTCGTCGTTCAGTTTCTTGAACAGGTCCATGATCTCCTTGCCCTGGCTGGTGTGCAGGTTGCCGGTGGGCTCGTCGGCAAGAATCACCTTGGGGCTGGCGATCACGGCGCGCGCCACGGCCACCAATTGCTGCTGCCCGCCGGAGAGCTGGCTGGGATAAAGGTCCTTCTTGCCGACGATGCCGAATCGGTCCAGCGTGTCGGCGACAATAGCCTGCCGCTGGGAGGATTTTACATCCCGATAGGAAAGCGGAATATCCAGGTTCTCGGCGACCGTCAGGCTGTCCAGCAAGTGATACTGCTGAAACACAAACCCGACGTTTTGCTTGTTCAATTCAGCGCGCTCCTTAACTTTCATCTTGTGGACGGCTTTCTCGAGAAAGTAGAATTCGCCGTCCCACTCGCCGTCGAGCAGGCCGAGAATGGCGAGGAGTGTCGATTTCCCCGCGCCCGATGGCCCCATGATGGTGACGAACCCGCCCTCGGCAATGTCCAGGCTGATCCTGCGTAGAACGTAATACCTCCCCGCGCCAACCGGATAAGATTTCTCAATGCTTTTCAGGCTGATCATCTGTTCCCCCGAATTCTAACTTCTGACTCCTGACTTCTTATCTCCTGCTCGTCACTGGTCACTTGTCACTCATACCTTAGCGCCACCATGGGATCGACCTTGGTCGCCCGGCGTGCGGGGGCGTAACAAGCCGCGAGAGCTACCGTCACGGCGATGAAGATGCTGCCGACATAAGTAAGGGGGTCAGCAAGTTGGACCCCGTAGAGTAAGTTCGACATCAGATGGGCCATGCCATACCCTGCCACGGCTCCAACGGCTGCACCCGGCACCGCCAATCGAATGCCCTCCCCGACGATCATCCCCAAAACGTCACTTGGGCGAGCCCCCAGCGCCATGCGGATGCCGATTTCATGAGTTCGGCTGCTGACCAGGTAGGCCACGACTCCGTAGAGACCCACCGCGGCCAGAAAAACTCCCAGCAGGCTCAGGCCCCCCAGCAGGGAAGCCATGGAGCGCTCCACGGCGAGAGCGCTGCGCATGTACTCCGACATCGTCATGGCGCTGACAATCGGAAGCTTCTTGTCCACCGTCTGTGCTTGCTTCACGATGCTCTGGACCAGCGCGCGCGTGTCGTTGGCGGCTTCTACAAAGAGCAGACGCTCGGAGGTGAAGACCTGGGTGCTGGGAAGGAACAGGTAAGGCTCGGGAGTCTGGCGAAGGCTCACGTACTTTCCGCTCTCCACGACCCCGACGATTTGCCGGTCCTTGCCGTCGATTTGGATCGAGCGGCCCACAGGCTCACTCTGGGGCCAGAACTGCCGCGCCATGGTTTCATTGATGATGACCACGGGCAGGGCGGTGGGCGCATCAAGCTGATTGAAATCACGGCCCTTCAGGAAGCGCGTTCCTATGGTCGGGAAAAATCCGGGCGAAACGGTGTTGTAGCGGATGTTGAGATCTTCCTCTGTGATGACCCCGGGAATTGCGACCTTCTTCGTTTCCCCAACCTCATAATCGGCGAGAGGCGGCCGCCGCGCATAGCTGGCGCGGATGACTCCGGGGACCGCCTGAATCTGCTCGAGCAGGGACTGAACGAAAGCACTAGCCTGTTTCTCGTCATAGCCGTACATTTCGGGCGGCGCCACGGAAAGCATCAGGACGTTCTTATGAGTGTCGAAGCCGGGGTTGATCCGCTGGCTGAACATCAGGGTACGCAGCAGCAATCCTGACCCCACGAGCAGGACCACCGAGAGACCAACCTCTCCAGCCACCAGGACGCTGCGCAGAGGAAAACCAGAGGACCGGCCCCCCTGCGCCGTCTCTCCCTTGAGAACCGAGAACACCGCTGACTTCCCGGCGCGAAGTCCCGGCGCCAGGCCGAAGATCAATGCCGTGACGAGTGTCAGTACCGTGGTGAACAGGAGCACACGCGAATCCAGTTGCAGGTCGGTTCCCAACTGGATGGGAGAAATCGGGGCCAGGGCCGGTACGACGCGGATGAGCCAGGAGGCAAGGAGCAGCGCCACACCTTCACCCGCCAGCGCCAACACGAGGCTTTCCGCCAGAAGCAGCCTGACCAGATGCCAGCGGCTGGCTCCCATCGCCACTCGCATGGCGATTTCCCGCTGCTGCCGCTCGGTTTGCGCCAAAAGCAGGTTGGCCACGTTTACGCAGGAAATCAGCAGCACCATTCCCACCATCGCCATCAACAAAAGGCCAAATCCCAACCCCTCGCGCATTCTCTCCACGGCCCGAACCGCGTGGAAGCCGACGCCATGGTTACTGTCCGGGAAGGCGCGGTCGAGCCGGTCCGCCAATACCTGCAACTGGGTTCGTGCCTGCTCCAGGCTCGCGTCCGGTTGCAGGCGTCCCATGACTTCGAACCAGCGGTTTTTGCGAAATTGGAATTCGTTTACTCCCCCCGTCATGGTGGCCCATCCGCCGGGAGTGACCCAGATGTCGATAGGTTCCCACTTCGACAGGCCCTGAAACGCGCGGGGCGCAACGCCGATCACCGTGAAGTCCTTGCCGTCCACCAGGACGGGCTTGCCCGGCAGCAAGCGGTCCCCACCATAGCGGCGCTGCCAAAGGCTGTAACTGATGACCACCGCGCGGCTCTCCGGGGTGCTTTGGCTGGGGTCGGCGGAGAATGTTCGTCCAACTGTGGGCTTCACCCCCAGGACTGCAAAGTAGTTTTCGGAGACGACGGAGACAGTTATCTCCTCTCCTTGCCCACTCCCGCTGATATATCCGCCACGTTCCCCGTGGGCGAGCACTCCGGAGAAGGCCGGCACCTGGCTACGAATGTCGAGGTAATTTGGGTAGGAGAAGGAAAATTCGAATTGGGTTTCCTTCGGCACGGTTGCGCGGACGGCTACCAGGACAGCGGGATCTTCAACGGGCCAAGGGCGAATGAACAGATTATCCACAATACTGAAGACGGTCGTGTTCGCACCGATTCCGAGTGCCAACGACAGCACAGCCACGGCCGCAAAGCCAGGGTTTTTGGCGAGCAGGCGGAGGCCGTAGCGCATATCCTGCCATAGAGCATTCATGACAATTCCTTTTCAGGGGTCGAAACGATGGACGAGGAATGATGAGCGATGAACTCCATACAGCGTGTGCATTGGCTTTTGTTCATCCTTCAGCGTTCATCCTTCATCATTCATACCTTAACGCAACCATCGGATCGACCTTGGTCGCCCGCCGCGCCGGAATATAGCAAGCTGCGAGCGCAACCAAAGTCAGTAAGCCCGCAACCCCGGCGAAGGTGAGAGGGTCGTGTGCGCTGACGCCGAAGAGCATGTTCGCCATGAGGCGCGTGAGCCCCAGGGCGGCCACCAGGCCGATGGCCACACCCACGAGCGCCATTTTCGCCCCGTCACCAAGAACCATCCACAGCACATCCCGCCGCTCAGCGCCCAGCGCCATTCGGATGCCGATCTCATGCGTCCGCTGGCCGGCGAGGTAGGAGATCACGCCATAGATTCCGACGCACGACATGACCAGGGCGAGTGCGGCGAAAATCCCGAGGAGAATCATGGAGAAACGCCGCGCGGCGAGAGAACCAGAAATAATTCCGTCCATGGTTTGGACGTTGTACATCACTTGCTGGCTGTTCATCTGGGTTAAGGCGTTCCGAATGGAGCCCACTTGTGCAAGCGGCGACGCAGCCGTCCGAAGCATGATTCCCGTGTAGCCGGCCAGCAGGGGCACAAACTGGTCCGGGGTCTGTGTCATCTGGAAATAGCATTGCGCCTGCATGGACGAGGTCGCGTCCGTGTCAAGACTCCATTGTTTGACATGCCCAACCACCCCGACAATTTCAGCCGTGATGTTCAAGATGTCAAAGTTGATACGCTTGCCGAGGGGATCTTGATTCCCGAAGTAAAGTTGTCGAAAGCGTTCGTCAATGACGGTGACGATTGGGGAATGCTCGTCGTCCGCGGAGGAGAGAAACCGGCCGCGCTGGAGGGGGATTCCCATCACCTTCAAGTAGTCGGGCTGCACAAGGTAGGTGATCACCTGCTTCATTTCCGCCTGGCTCGGGGGCTTGGGTTGGCCTTCCAGCCAGAACGGCAGTTCGGAATCGCCGGCCATGGGCATGGCTCCGACCGTCAGCGAGGCGGATTGAACGCCGGGCACAACTGTGAGCTGGCCCTGAAGCTGGCGCCAGGTAGCCCGAGCGGCATCCGGGGTTGTGCTGGCGGTGGGGGTGAGCGCAAGCCTGAAGGTGAGCACGTTATGGGGGTCGAATCCTGGATCAACTCTCCAGAGCCTGGCCAGACTGCGAATCATAAGTCCGGCTCCGGCTAGCAGGACAAGTGCGAGCGCCACTTCCACGACCACGAAGACGCTCTGGGCACGATGCCGGGCGCCGCTCAACCCGCGCCCTCCTTCCCTGAGCGTTTCATGAAGGTCGCGTTGAGAATTCTTGAGTGCCGGCGCCAAGCCGAACAAAATTCCCCCCACCACGGAAGCGGCGAGCGTAAACAGTAGCACGTGCCCGTCGAGATGGACTTCCTCGGCCCGCGGCAGTGCCGCAGGCAGAAATTGGAGCGCGCCCTTCAAACCCCAAGAGGCAATCGCCAAACCCAGGCCGCCGCCGGCCAGCGCGAGCAGGAGGCTTTCGGTCAGAAGTTGCCGGATGATGCGGCTGCGGCCGGCGCCCAGCGCCGAGCGGATGGCGAACTCGTGGGTGCGACCTGTCGAGCGCGCCAGCAGGAGATTTGCCACGTTTACGCAGGCGATGAGGAGAACGAAACCTACCGCGGCTAAGAGCACCAGCAGGAACGACTGGATGTCTCCCACCGCGTTTTGTTTCAGCGGAACCAGCGTGATGCCTGTGCCTTTGTTGGCATCGGGATACGCCTCGGCCAGATGCTGCCCGAGCGCATCCATGTCGGCTTTCGCCTGCGCGAAGGTGATGCCCGGCTTGAGCCGCCCGACCGCGTCCATGCCCATGCCAGTTCTGCGGTCGCGAAAGAAGGGGTGGTTCAACTGGCCGATGGGGACGTACACATCTTTGGTACTCTCGAAGTTGTTGCCCGTGTAGTGGAAGTCCGCCGGGATCACACCGACGACGGTGTACACCGTGCCGTTGAGCGTGAGGCTCTTGCCCACTGCGTCCGGAGCAGAGCCGAACTTGCGTTTCCACAAGCCGCCACTGATCAGCACCACCGGCGCGGCGCCCAGTTGGTCCTCTTCAGGACGAAACAACCGGCCGATGACCGGCTTCACGCCGAGCAGGGGGAAGAGACTCGCCGAGACCATCTCTGCCGGCAAGCGTTCGGGTTCACCCATCCCTGTCAGGTTAAAGTCGTCTCCCCGATAGGCCGCGAGGGCCGAAAACGAGCGGTTGTCATGCACCCAATCGAGGAAGTTGGGGTAAGAAATGGACCATCTCGGCGAGTCCGGCGTCCGAGAGTAGAGCGCCACCAGACGATCAGGCTCCGCGTAGGGAAGCGGATTGAGCAGCACGCCGTTCACCACGGAGAAGATTGCCGTGTTCGCGCCGATGCCCAGCGCGAGCGTGATGACTGCGACCGCCGTGAAGCCTGGGCTCTTCGCCAGCATGCGCAGGCCGTAACGGATATCCTGCCAGAAAGTGCTCATGAAGCCTCGCTTTCAAGGTGCGATACGATGAGCGATGAATGATGAACGCGGGACGGCAGGTCCATCGCTTTGGTTCATCATTCAGCATTCATAATTCACCCTCGGAAACTGC
>Ga0315277_10007390_pt1 | contig 14260 bp, 17 predicted proteins | sample YL17G05_15_MG_FD_203695 | JGI IMG/M metagenome (GOLD analysis project Ga0315277, IMG submission 203695) | Sediment microbial communities from Yellowstone Lake, YNP, Wyoming, USA - YL17G05_15 | ecosystem: Environmental > Aquatic > Freshwater > Lake > Sediment | place: USA: Wyoming | collected... | reverse complement strand
ATGTTCAGTCATTCAATGACGAATTGAAAACAATCCAAGTCTCGCGGGCAGGTCGGATTCTCACCCGACTGAAGGCAATAGTTCCCCTTACGGTGCGGGATACCGTTGCTTGCCCTCCCCGGGCGTTGCCCGCGAGATTGGTTTTTTGGTTGGAACGGAAGCAATCTCGAGGATCGGCAGAAGATCCTGATTGACCATGGATCGCCGGTGCTTCGTTGGACAGTTGGCCATTATCCTTTCGAATCCGAATCCAGACCGGCAAAATAGCCTGAAATTCAAGATTTGGAAAAATACCGAGTTTACGGTATTGCGCTTTTCCGAGATTCTGATTAATCGTGACGGAGGCACGTCGGGTGTTCACCTGACTGAGTTTGATAGAAAGTCTTCAAAGTTTGCGCGCAGCACCGTGGCCGCTCGGAGTATCTAAGTGGCCTTCAGACGCTCCAGGACCACCTGCCAACGTACCAAAGAGATCTAGTTGAGGGGATAAGACCTCTAGATTCGCGATGAAAAGCGATGAAGGAGCTTCTTGTTTCTATAAGGGAAATAGACGCAGCTTTTGTTCGCCCAAGGTTCGATTTAGGAACAAAAAACGAAGTACGATATTGCACTAGTTATGCGCCACGCAGCACACTAGCCATGTGGCCTGCCATGCAGGAATTTCTGTGAATCCACAGAGAAGGAACACCCTATGACCAAATTCCGAAGATTAATCATATCACGGTGGCAACAGTTCAGATCAGTCGAAATTGAGTTCGCAGAAAATTTGACGGTACTCACTGGCGCGAATGGAAGCGGAAAGACAACACTGCTGAACATTCTCGCCAAGCATCACAACTGGGATGTTCCCTCATTGGCAACCCCAACCTTCTCCTCTCTATCCAACCTTATCCAATATGTCATTCGGTTGTTTGTAAAGGAGGAACAGACCCAGGAAACAATAATTGGTCGCATAGAGTACACTGATGGCGGTATATCCGAACTCAAGGTTCCGAAAGCCAACCAACCTTCGTATCAAGTGAATGTTCATAACAAGCACGAAGTCCCTTGTTTCTTCATACCATCGCATCGGTCTGTCTACAGGTATCAGGCTTTGTCCCAGATTCCAGGCGCCCGATTGGCAAAAAGCCAAGCCTTTGACCGAGTGCGTGAGAGCACGAGAACGCGATACTTTGGCGGCAATGAGACTCCGGCCAGCTACTTTATGAAAGAAACGCTGATAGCCTGGAGCATTTTTGGTAGGGGAAACCAGGACATGCCTGCTGACCCCGAGCTTCTTGCAAACTACGAAGGCTTTCAAGAAATCCTTCGCAAGCTTCTGCCTGCAAACCTTGGTTTCCGACGCTTTTCGATCCGTAACCTCGAAATAGTTCTCGAATGCGCCTCTGGTGACTTCATGATTGATGGCGCATCCGGCGGGCTTAGCACCATCATTGACCTAGCTTGGCAAATCTTCATGTTCACAACAAAGGAGAGACCAAGTTTCACCGTCGTCGTCGACGAAATTGAAAATCACCTTCATCCGACAATGCAGAGAAGAATACTTTCTGATCTCCTGGAAGCCTTTCCCCACGTGACCTTCATTGTCTCTACGCACTCTCCTTTGATTGTAAACTCTGTCAGAAACGCAGCCGTGTACGTGCTTAGCTACAATAGCCAGAATGAAGTTGAAAGCCAATGGCTCGATTTTCAGAACACCGCGAAAACCGCAAGCGAGATTCTCGATCAAGTCTTGGGAGTTTCTTCACCCATGCCCGTATGGGCAGAGGACTTGGTCAAATCCATCGTTGATGAATTTTCAAAGCCTGAACTTAAGAAGGAGGACTTCGCAGGCATCCGCGCACGATTGTCGGAGATAGGCTTGGCGCATTATCTTCCAGAGACCCTTACCAACATTATCGGGCACAGAAGCCAATGATCCGCCTGACCAGACCCCCGTGCCCGAATCCACGAGCCTTGAAACGGGATTACCGACATCCAGCGAATAAGGAAGCTCTTAAGGAATCTTGCTTTGACAAATGTATGTACTGTGAAAGCAAGATATCCCATAGCAATTTTGGAGATGTCGAACATATTAAACCAAAGGATCTCTTCCCTGATCTAGAGTTCGAATGGACAAATCTTGGATACGTTTGTTCCAAATGCAACAACGCCAAGCGCGCAAAATGGAACGGCGCCACCCCATTCATCAATCCATTCGATGAGGAGCCTTCAGATCATCTTACAGCAGTCGGTGCTTTCATACTTCATGTGAACGGAAGCGAACGTGGAGAATTGACTTGGCGCGAGATTGCTCTCAATAGACCAGAGCTCCTCCAGCAGCGGCAAGAGCGTATTCAGGCCATTCTTACGCTCATTGACAAAGCCTCCAGAACCAGGGACAATGCTTTGATTACCCTCATCAAGCAAGAAATAACAGATGAATTGAAGGATGATAGACCATATGCGATGGCAGCGCGAATCGCCTACAATAACCTAACGCGCGCCCCAGAATGATTTGAGTGTGCTGCGCGGCGCATAACACGCCGCACCACGTCGTTCGCGCTTTTGGTAAAGGCTTAATACATGGTGCTCACTCAACCCCGTCCCGCTTCATGCTGGTTGGACAAATCATTTGAAGGAAGCGGGACGGGGCTGCGTGGTGCGGCGAGACGTTATGTGAAATTGCCCTTACCAAAGGAGGATTGCATTATGGCACAACTAGCTCGAAAAAACTACGGCCAGGTGCACACTTACGCATTACTTCGCTTGTGTGTTTGCGTCTCTGGCATTGTCGCCCTTTTGTCAGGGATTCCGACTCTCGCACAGGATGTTAGACCAATGCTATCAACTCGCGCCCAAGCCCTGATGAGCGAAGCTTGGACGGATTCTTCCTTTGCGCGTGCTATCGCAATAATTGCTGAGAAAACGGAAGCGCAGGACACGCGGTCAGTGGCAATGGAACTGCTCCATTCAAATCGGCTGAAGCTTAAGCCAAACGAGATGCGCCAACTCCTTCAAGAGGTGGCCCGAATTGCAAAGGACGTCGAATCACAAGAGAATCTGGCAGCACAAGCAATTCAAGCGATGGCAAACCTAACGCTTACGATGAAAGAGTTGGGTCAACTGAATCGAGCTGAAGCCACGAAGGAAGTGGGTTTTCTTTTGAATACCATAACTGACTCACGCCGCAACATACACTTGCGGTCCCAAGCAATCAACGCAGTGGGTACTCTGAGCATTTCTGAGGCTTTTCCAATATTGGGTGCATTGTTGAATCCAAGCACATATCTCAATCTACCGGAAATCGCTCGCCCGGCTTGTCTTTCGTTGATGAGGATTGATCGCGAGGGTGCGATTCCCGTGCTTGCTGACGTCCTTCGTAAGACCAGTGACTCCCGCGTTTTTGGAACTGCTGCATTCGCGTTAGGTCAAATCAACACCCGTCAGACTATGAGTGCCTTAGTGCAGAACATTGAAAGGTTTCCGGAATCCAGTTCTTGTGACGCCGCGCTCGTCGAGATGGGAGATGTCATTCTCGATGTTATCAAGAACGCGCAAGACGAGAGGTTGATCGACGGCATCCGGGCCACACGCCACCTGTGGCGAGAAGGGCAGCGCGCTCGTTACATTCCGGCACTTCAAGGCCTTCTTACCACAGCGCCGCCGGATGCACGCAAAGCTGCATTGGAGCGACTGCTGGAAGCAGCCAGCACGCAGGAGTTCGAACATGAGAAAAGAGAGCTCACGGCGATTCTGGAGTTAATCAAAGATCAAGATCAACTCAGTGAATACCAAGGAAGAATACGGGAACGCTTGGCGGCCACACGCGTGGCGCCAGATTCTGGCGTTACCACTCCGGTTCAAATAAAGAAGAACCAGGAGAGGTAATTATGAGAGCGCAAATCTGTTTTATTCATCGTCTGGCGAATCACTCCTTGCATTCGAAAGGATTTTGTCTTCTGTTCCTCCTTGTCGGTGGAATCCATCCGGTTAGCGCCCAAGATCAGGGGAACACTTCTGCACAGGAGTATGGGGATGCAGTCTATCGAACACTGGGTGGCATCGCCGGATTCGTCGCCAATTACAACCACACTGCCATTTTCTCCGGACTTAACAGCGGGCATAACGGTCGTGTCAGGCAAGCTCTTGGGGCTGGCACTACAACTGCGGAGGTTTACTTCGCCAACGAGTTTACCAGCTATGGCTCCGATTATTATGGCGCCTATACGCTTAACAATAGAACGATGACTTTCACAGACCGAAAGAACGTAGTCAAAACTGCCAGTGATCTCGTCAATGCCGCAATCGCTTATCCGCCGTTTAATCTGATCCCAGTTGCCCTAGTGTACTACGGCAGCAGTTTCGATGGAACGGTAGCCGACATTTCGAACATTCGTTGTGATGGAGTTGTCGAATATTGCTACGAGAAAAACGGTTTTAGAGTATGGCGAAATCAATCATATGGCGACAACACTTGGAGTATTGTGTCATATCCGGATTATCACAATGATCGGCCTGACCTCACGCGAAATCCCGAAAGGGAGGCCTCTCCTTGGGCCCAACGTGGTGCGCCGTGTGCCACCGGACCTAACTTCATTGGCTGCTCATATACTGCACCTGACACGAAGATGAACAGATCAGCAGTCATAAACCTACCAACCTATCAAGTCACGCAAACTGCTGGAAACGGTTATGTTGACGTAACCGTCCGCGCGACAGATGAGTCTGGCATTCATTACATAGGTTACAAAAGGCCTGGAGACGTCAACTGGAATTACAGTCTAACGCAGCCGCAAGATCCCACCAGCGATTCCTATTCCTATACTATTCCAGTTACGAGCAGTGGTTACTTTTATGCGTTTGCAATGGATAACGGCGGAAATTATCCATCGACTGCAACGGAATACCTGATCACGGTAGTTTCTGCTCCGTCGGCCCCGACACTTGCTTCGCCATCCAACGGAGCCACAGGTGTTTCCACCAGTTCCACGTTAAGCTGGAACAGTTCCACTGGAGCCACCTCGTATCGCTTACAGGTCTCGACCAATTCCAGTTTCTCATCGCTCGTCTATGACCAGAGCGGCATCACAGGCACTTCACAACAGGTTTCCGGTCTTGCCAACAACACGCTTTACTACTGGCGAGTGAACGCTACTAATGCGGAAGGTACAAGCTCCTATTCCAGCACGTGGAGCTTCACAACCGCTGTAAACCCACCCGCGAATCCGAATGGTCAGAACATCGCACCCCTTGCGACCGTCACAGTGAGCGCGACAGGATCTTGTTACCAAGGCACGTGTCCTGTAGCCGCTGGGGTCAAAGACGGCAGCACGAACGGGCCAGGCGCTTTCTGGTCTGGGGCGGACCAATCAAGTACTGGGTGGGTTAAACTAACTCTGGACCAGGTATACATGCTCTCCAAGATTCGAGTATTTAGCCAGTACTGGGATGCATCGGTCTATGGGACAGAGGGTGGATTAGAGTACAGCGTTTTGGTCTCCCTCGATGGGAGCAACTGGACAGTCGTTTGTCCCGCCTCATTCGCGCTAAAGAAAACGGTCGATAATTCCACGGCTCGGGAGGACATAAGCTTCACGCCCCGGAGCGTTCGGTACATCAAAGTGGACATCACAAACAGTACGGGTGTGGCCACCCACCTCTGGCGGACGGCTATTCGAGAAATTGAAGCTGGCGATGCAAATCTTCCCCTCAACTCCTGGGGCAAGTTCACTTCCGTCGAGCAAACCAGCTCAGGTATACCAAATGAATATCACCTTTTTCAGAACTATCCCAACCCATTTAACCCAGTTACCACAATCGAGTTTTCAATACCAAAGCACAGTCTCGTTGTGCTTACCATCTTCAATTCTCTTGGAATGGAGATTGAGGTTCTTCTGAACCAGCATCTTGCCGCAGGTCATTATCGAACACAATGGACTCCGCGTGATATTCCAAGTGGTGTGTACTTTTATCGACTTCGTTCGTCCCAGTTTACGGAAACAAAGAAACTCTTATTACTCCGATGAACGGGCAACTTCACATAACTGCAGGCATACGACGTTCACTTATCTATATGGCGCGGTCGGAGCGCAGTTGTTTGACGTGGTTGAGTTCACTCCACCGTTTTGCTCGCGGGAAATGAATCTTTCTTAGCTCGCAAAACGGCGGCGTGCTTACGCTAAACGTTATGCGTCATTGGTTTGCGTAGCATCCGAAAACTGGATTGGCTCTACGTGGTGGCGGCTTAGTTCAACCACTTCAGGCATGCAAATCACTCAATAGGAGGCAAAATGTCATACTACAAACAAGTTCTGGGCCGCGATGTCTGGATTACAGTTGAAAAGCCTCTGGTCTACAGCGAGCCTCACCAAGCATTTGTCCTATCCGAGAGATTCTGTTGCGCATACAGAATCGACCAGCCACCTAATATGGTCGTGCATGGGACATACTTGCACGAAGCAGATCACTTGCGTTGGTTCATGTCAGAACAAGACGCCGTCAACGCCGCTCTTGACGAAGTCAATCACCAACTACCCCAATGAAGGAGGAAATGTTATGCACTCTCCTCGAACATCCGTGTTGTTCTATCTGCCTGCTCTCTTGCTGCTCGCGACCGTCGCATGTCAGAGTCCCCAGGAGCGCGAAGCACAACTCAAAAAGAACCGGATGGAAAAGATCTGGTCCGCTCGCGAAATAGAATCACTCCCTGGGACCCCATATACGGATTTACTTGCCAGATTCGGTGAACCTGACAAGAAGAATTGGTGGAATCCCGGCTTCGGTACCGTCACCTACGACAGCATCAAGGTCAGATCGGCAATCAATGGTGAAGTGAAGGCTTATGGTTTGCTTCTGACCATAAGGGAGAACGCGGTCACTGATGGCGCGCTCTTCTAACTATATTATGCCTTCACATCTCTCACTATCCTAAGGATTGCACAATGATTCCTCTCAACGGTTTGTTTGAGATCATAATCATCGTTTTGCTTGTGATAGTGATTAACAAGCTCAACAAAATTGAGTCTACCATGAGCACAGCGGATCGAAGCAAGCAAAGCTAGCTGCCATACTGCCGCTCGATTCGCCAGTTGCTTGGCTGATAGTTCACGAATAACATTTCCGGCTTTTCGCTCAACAAACACGCAAACCAACGAACGCATAACAACCAAAACGTTGACGCTCCCTCTTTTGATCAATGATATTGTGGTCGTTCAACTCCGCCCGTCATTTGATAGGATGTTGGTCGGGCGTGGCTACGTTGTTGGGCGAGACGTTATGCGTCATTGGTTTGCGCGCCATTGAATAGCAGCTTTCTTTGAAAGGTAATACTTGACACTCGATGACTCTATTCGGCAGTCTCTAGAAGCCGTTACCTTCCAATTCCAGAAGAACCCATTCGACTTCCTGTACGAATCAGACCTCCATTGCTTCCTTTATGCTGAGCTATTCAAGAGGTTGTCCAATGACAGAACGCATATTCAGTGCGGTTACAATGAACCTCCGTCATACGTAAATCGGGATTACATAGAGACGACCATAGTCAAGTCAGAGTATCCATCTGTAGTCAAATACGATATCGCATTGCTTGACGGCGACTCGCCCATACATTTTGATGCTCAGACCAGCAGAACCGAGGGTTGGAAGAATGACCCACTATGGATACAACCACTCCAGGCAATCATTGAACTGAAGTTTTTGCAGCCCGGCGACGACAGAGCAGATAAGAAGAATGCGTTTCGATCAGATATCGAGAGGCTTCTTGCATACAAGAAAAATCACCGGACGGCGAAGCCGTTTCTCGGCATATGCATCCTGTTTGTTTCTGATTACCGAGTTGATGGTAGTGCTTTCGTCTTTGGACATGAAAGCCCATTCGACTCCATTGTCGAGGGCGTCTGGGGGATTGTTGTTACTCCTTCGAAACGTATGACTTTCACCGCACTGTAAGACAAAGAAATCGCGCGGATCAACGCACAGCCAAGACTCTCGATCTTACCACTCGGCGCAAAGCAACAGGCGCATAAGAGAAGGCACTACGACGCTCCCTCTGTTGATAGATGAACATTGTTGTCGCTCCATTGTTTTTGCGCGAGGAAATGAGTTATTCATAGCGGCAAAAACAACGGCGTAGTGCCTGCACACGTTAGGCGAAATGTTTTGCACCTAATCCACTCCATACCATCAACCAGGAGGACCATAATATGAAGACCCTCATCGTTCTGCTCACTCTTTGTGTGTTGTTATCGCCGGCCCTCGCACAAGAGCGCATAGATGTCATCTATCTCAAGAACGGCGATATCCTGAAGGGCATAATTATCGAAAACGTTCCCAATGACTATGTGCGGATTGAACTTCCGGGAGGATCTGTTTTCACAGTGAAGTATACCGACATCTTGAAATTTGCGAAGGAAAAGGCCCAGTCTGCAGAGCCTCCTGCCCGACAGCGAACAGAGCCAACAGAACCAGCGTCCCAAACCGATGTTGAGAAAATGATGTACTACGAGAAAGAGAAGAAAAGCTCTGGCACAGCCGTTCTTCTTTCTCTTGTGGTCAGTAGCGCAGGTCATGCATACGCCGGTAATTGGGGCCGAGGTCTCCTTTTTACTGCGGGCAGAGTCGGCGGTGTCGTTCTCGCCCTTACCGCGGGCATCGAAGAGACGACCTACGGATACTATTATACGTACACAGAAAGCAACATCACCGCTTGGTACTGGATAGGCTTAGGGACTACACTTGTTCTCGCCATCTGGGAAGCGATCGATGCATCTGCTGAAGTCGATAGGTACAACGAGGATCTCTATAACAAAATAATGGGCAAGAAACCATTTGGGCTCAACATAGTTCCGAGCAAGAACGGTCCACAGCTGCAGTTCACTTACATGTTCTGATGGGCGCAAAACACTTCGCCTAACACGCCGCTCGCGGGCACATCTGAAGCAGGTTCACTCGCTCAATGGTTTTTGGTGGGGTTTGGTAAGCGCAGTCCACTCTGAGGATATTTTTCTTAGCACCAAAAACCACTGCCCGCCAAAAAGCACGGCGGGTAAACCTGGTGCGGCGACACGTTAAGCGCAATCCCTACTTCTTAAGGAGAGTCACGTGAATCCATTTGATTCCGAAACGCTGAGACTTATTATCATCTTTTTTGTCCCCGGTTTTATTTCCTTGAAAGTCTACGACCTTTTTGTACCCGGGGAGAAAAGGGATTTTTCAAAGGATATGTTTGAAGCGATCAGCTACAGTTGTGTGAACTTTGCGATTCTCTTTTGGCTTATATCTACAATTCACACTGTAGGATTTCAAGCTGATCATCCTGTATCCTATTATCTTGCTGCCATCTTTGTCCTATTTGTTGCACCTATCTTTTGGCCAATCGCGTTCTTGAAGATCATCAGTATTCGTTTCATCCGAAAACGAATCATAGACCCATTCCTAAAACCCTGGGACAAGTTATTCTCGCAAAAGAAACCGTACTGGGTCATTGTGCATCTCAGTGGCGGTAGGAAGATCGGTGGCAAGTATGCTCGACGTTCTTATACTTCCACCTATCCCGCAGAGGAGCAAATATATCTTGAAGAAGTCTGGAAGATCGATCAGCGCACAGGGCGCTTTATTTCCCCTATCCCTCAGACGCAGGGTCTCTTGATCTCAAGCAAGAATTACGTTTTCATTGAACTCTTTCATTAACTATAGGAGGAAACGATGCAAGAGGATGATCAGAAACCAATTGTCCCCGATAAGGACGATGATCGCAAAATCGGCAAAGATATTCCGTTTAAGAAGAGCTACCAACCTGATGAGGATGACCTTGATAAGCCACCACGGGGTTCAGGTGGTCCACCTCCCCGTCGGGATGACAAAGATGAGGAGTAGGCACTGCGTTTAACAGGCGGCACTACGACGCTCCCTTTTTCATAAGAGATAGTTGTGGTCGCTCGATTGTTTTTGCCGCGAGAAGAAATGAGTTATTTATAGGCGGCGGTCGGCACGGCGTTGTTTGCCGAGACGTTATGCGTCAGCACGCCCACCACTAAACCCAGGAGAACTCATATGACAGTCGCAATCAGAGGCGCCATAATCCTCGATGAGCGCAACGGCATGATCAAATGGAATGCGAAGTGTGATTCGTGCGGTAACGTCGAATCCAACCTCACGCGAAGTCAAGCCGCGCCTTCAAAGAGCAGCACACTCAACACTTCGTTTGTTTGTCCGAAGTGCCATAAGAGCCAGCAGGTCCAACTAAAGGGGTGAGCCATGGGATTTGCGAAGATTCACGGGCGACTCACATCACGAGTCATGCAAAGAGTTAGATTCGGCGCTCCTCAAGACGTCCAACGGTCTGGCGGATCGCCCATTTACGGGACCATCGTTGATGAAGTCTGGGCGAATCCTCGTATCAACATTGCACCGATGCGGCGCGCCACGAGAAAGCACCATTGGGGCGATTACTCGTTCTGCGCTCAACGCATTCGGTGGGACGACGGAACGTACACAATCCGCCTTGCCTACTATCGCAGGCGTGTTGGACAAAACTGGTGGGAGTTCGCGTCCCAAACGACCGTCAACACTGATCCATCTACTATCAAATCGCTGATGACGAAGACGCTTGCAAGAAACCAATGGTTCAAGTGAATGTGGGCGTGCCGAACGCATAACACTTTATAAAAGGTCGGAGTCAAGAGAAAACTCTTCACCCGTGTCGTTGCGATAGCAACGAGTTTGGCGAAGGCATCCTCCTGCAAACCCCGTTGCCCGAACCGTATTGCACAAATCCTTCTGAAGTCAGAGCGATATATCTCGGCTGCGATCCAAGCAACAAACACAGCCAGACATTCCCGCGTGTATTCGTCGATGATGTTCAGCATCCGTATCGGTCTGCCATCGGTGGTCCGTTCAGCCACAAAATCATAGCTCCAGACGTGGTTGCGATACAACGGACGAAGACGGATGCACGATCCATCGTTCAACCACAACCGCTTCCGCTTAGGCTGTCGTTGGCGCACTTTCAGCCCTTCCTGACGCCACAATCGTTCCACTCGCTTATGGTTCACTCGCCAGCCTTCGCTCCTCAACAACGCCGTCACTCGTCGATATCCGTAACGACCATACCCGCATGCCAAGGCTACAATTCGTTCCTTCAAAGGCTCCTCATCCGTTTTGGCCACCCTCTGTTGTCGCTGCGTCGATCTTGGTTGTTCCAACACACGGCAGACACGTCGTTCTGAAACGAGTAATTCTTCCTGGATCTCATCCACCGCCCGGCGCCGTTTGACCGGGCTTAGAAGTTTCCCCTTGCGGCTTCCTTCAAAATGGCGTTATCAATCGACAAATCTGCTACCACCTTCCGTAACCGTGTATTCTCCTGCTCCACCTCCTTCAGCCGTTTGGCCTGATCAACCCGCAGCCCACCATACTCTTTCCGCCACTTGTGGCAAAGCCATCACTTCGTGATAATACGTTGCATCGCTCACCCCGAGCTGACGCGTCACTTCTTCCATCGACATCCCCTTCGCCTGCAAGACCTCTGCTTCTCGCAGCTTGCTGATGATCTCTTCTGCCGTATGCTTTTGTCTGCTCATTGCTGCCTCCTTTGATCCAAAATATTAAAATCCCTAACTTAATGCTGGATCCTTTTTTGGGGGGGCAGGTCAGTTGAGTCCGACGGGAGAAACCTGTAGATCTCCTCGGCTCTCAATGGATGTTCGAAAATGTCAAAGTACAACAAGACTCTCAGGATGTCCTGCTGTAACAGGGGGCTCGGCTGAAGAGGTCCGCGTGTTGTCGTCATAACTCTTGAACTCTTGTTGACGGAAGGGTGGAGACTTGAAGTGGTTCACTCACGAGCATTGTGGAACGACATCGGCACGGTTGTAACTGTACGTAATTCTCTCTATATTCTGTGCGCGAAGAATGGCTGATCGAAAGAAAAGATTGGTGAAAAGACTCAAGGTCCCGGCAATTGTCCTCGGGATTGCGCTCTTGCTGTTTTTCCTGCTCGATAGCGTGATCATGCCACGATATGTCCAACAAGGCAAAACCACAAAGGTTCCCTACGTCGTAGGGAAGAAACTCGACGACGCTGTCCAAGTTCTCGCTGAAAATGGTCTGGTCGGGAAGAAAGCTGAAGTGCGGACTGACAAGCAATATCCCGAAGGAACGGTCGTGCTCCAGAATCCCCCAGCCGACGCGGAGGTGAAATCCGGCCGGGGCGTCTACTTGACCGTGAGCGGTGGAGAGCCGATGGTTGCTGTGCCCGGGCTTCGGGGCAGAACGCAGAGGGATGCCCTGTTCGCTCTTGAGCGCGTTGGTCTGGCTCCCGGTGAGGTTCGCTACGAATTCTCCGATGAGTACCCGCAAGGCACCATTATCGATCAAGGCATACCGGAATCCACAAGGGTTGCTGTGGGCCGATCCATCACACTCGTCGTCAGCCAAGGAAAGAGCGGTGAGCAATTACCCGTCCCCGACGTTACGAAAAGGACATTTGCCGAAGCAGAGCGAACGCTCATTCAGGCAGGCCTGCGAATCGGCAATATCACCTATCAAGTCAATGCCGACCTGCTCCCCAATACGGTTATCGACCAGTTTCCCAAGCCTGGCGACCTGGTTCGCACAGGTCAAGCAGTCGACCTTGTTGTCGCGCAAAAGGGGGAGAAATCAACGAATCTCCAGTACTAGCCACCCAATGATTCGAATCGCCGCGTCTCTCCTCGCCGCAGATTTCTCACGACTCGCTGATGAAATAGCCCAAGCCGAAGCTGGAGGCGCGGACTGGTTTCATCTCGACGTGATGGACGGCCATTTCGTTCCAAACCTGACCTTCGGACCTCCGATCGTTTCCGCAATTCGAAAATGCACAAAGCTTCCCCTCGATACACATTTGATGATTGAGTCCCCCGAACAATACCTCGAAGCCTTTCGCGACGCGGGCTCGGATCACATCACCGTGCATCAGGAAGTGTGCTCGCATCTTCATCGCACGATCGCGCGCATCAAAGAGCTTGGCTCAAAGGCAGGGGTTTCCATCAATCCGGTAACGCCCGCCACAACACTCGCCGAGATTGTGCCAGAGGTTGATCAGATCCTCATTATGTCTGTTAACGCTGGTTTTGGCGGCCAGAGATTCATCGAGGCAACCCTGCAGAAACTCAAGGATACGAAATCCATGATCCGTTCGAGCACTCGAGATGTTCGGCTGGAAGTGGACGGTGGAATTGACGTGACGAATGCACAGCTCGTCGTCAGGGCAGGAGCTGACGTACTCGTCGCGGGTTCATCGATCTTTCGCAGCCCAAATATCGCGCAGGCGGTACGTGATCTTCGCAAGTCTGTCGAACAACTCATCGTTGAATAAGAGGCATGACGCTCGCCATCAGAAACGTCGATATCGTGACACCCTTTCGCATCATCCAGAGGGGATCGCTGCTGGTTGAAGGGAAGAAGATAGCGGCTATCGGGAAACCTTCAGAGGTCGCCATACCGAACGGGACGAAGACCTACGACTTTGATGGAATGATGCTCACGCCGGGCTACATTGATCTTCTGGTACACGGAGGTGGAGGATATGGATTTGCCGACATGAGCAAAGAAGCCGTTGAGAATATCTCTCAGCATTTCTTCCGGCATGGCACAACCGGATTGCTCGCAGCATTGTATAGCAAGTCTGAGAAGGAAATGGTCGCCGACGTTCGGCGGATCGCGGAGTTTTGCAGCTCATCGAAGAGATCAAATGTTTGGGGCATGCATCTCGAGGGGCCGTTCATTAACCAGAAATTGCACGGGGCGATGAAGATCGAATACCTCTGGCAGCCTAGCGTGGAAGGCTGGCAAAAGCTCTTCAATGCCGGAGGGAGCTACATCCGGCTCATGACGCTGGCCCCCGAACTGCCTGGCATGGAAGATGTAATGAGGGCAGCGGCAAAAAACGGAGTCGTATTATCCATTGGGCACTCAGCAGCAACGTATGAGCAGGTCCTCATGGCTATTGACAATGGGGCAGCCCATGTCACGCACCTGTTTAATGCGATGACGCCGTTCCACCACCGCCAGCCAAGCGTTGCTGTAGCGGCCTTGTTGCACAACGAATTGAAAGTCGAGTTGATCGCCGATGGCTTCCACGTGCATCCTGCGGTGATGAAGTTGATATACAAAACAAAGGGGGAGGGGGGAATCATCCTCATCACCGATGCGATTCGAGCAAGCGGAATGCCGGAAGGCGAATACACGTTCATGGATCAGAAGATCTTCGTGAAAGAGAAAAAGGCCTACCTAGAGAATG
>Ga0315277_10007387_pt1 | contig 14262 bp, 15 predicted proteins | sample YL17G05_15_MG_FD_203695 | JGI IMG/M metagenome (GOLD analysis project Ga0315277, IMG submission 203695) | Sediment microbial communities from Yellowstone Lake, YNP, Wyoming, USA - YL17G05_15 | ecosystem: Environmental > Aquatic > Freshwater > Lake > Sediment | place: USA: Wyoming | collected... | reverse complement strand
GAAGAGACTTCCAGCACGCAGTGGGTGAACCCTTGTGAAACCATTCTTGCCAGCTCCGCTTGCAGATCGGGAGATTCCGGCGTAGTCAAAGCTGAATTAATAGTTCCGATAAAACCAGCTTTGAAGCCCGCTGAATTCAGAATAGATTGAATCAAAAATGCCGCCGTGGTTTTCCCTTTGGTGCCGGTGACGCCAATGAGCTTAAGTTTCTTCGAAGGATGGTCATAGAACTGATCCGCGAGGTAGGCCAGAGCCCTGCGCGCTGAGGGAACCCTTTCGAATTTTATCCCCGGCGGAACCTCGACCTCCCTTTCCGCTACGATGGTTTTCGCTCCGGCTTCGATCGCCTGAGCAATAAAATTCGCCCCGTCGTATTTCAAGCCGGGGATGGCGACAAATGTGTCGCCGGGTTTTACTTTGCGGGAATCGTACTGAATCATTCGCTCAATGAATCCTCAATTTTCCCTTTGGTTATCAAACTTCGCAGGCTCTGCCACCACACCATGCCGTCTTCGAAAGCGTGATAAAGAAGCGGGCTGTAAGGGAAATCATAAGCTCCGATATATTTGACCAATTTTCCTTTAAAACCTTTCTTAAAACGGTAGACGCCGTAAAGCGGGTGGTTTTCCTCCGGATTGACCGGAATTCCCCAGAGATCGTATTCCCCGAGCCCCTTCCCTTTTGCCCACTTTATGACTTCCCAGTGCAAAAGATGGTTGGGCATGACATTGCGATATTCCGATGCCGAGGCGCCGTACATGTACCAGAGCTTTTTGCCAAAAGAAAAAATAACGACCGCGGCGATTGGCCTCCCCTCATAGAAAGCAATAAAATTGGTCCCCCCAACGGCAGAAAAAAGAACCTCTCTTATTTTTTGATAATAAATCCGGGGATGAACCATAAATTTATCCCGTTTTGCGGTTTCCTGGTACAAATCAAAGAAAGCATCAATCCCCTTTTCGCTTCTATCTTCTTTTACGCTTACTCCTTTTTTCTCTGCCAGACGGATGTTGTACCTGGTTTTTTCCTCAAAGCTGGCTAATATCGCTTCCAGATCGCGCTCCAGATCCAAAACCAGGGTTGCCCGCGGTTGCACCTGCTTCAGCGCTTTTTCAAAGCCCAACGACTTTAGATTTTCTAAAGCGATTTTATCTTCTTCAAATACTTCCGGATCGATCTTTAAAGAAATAGCATGATCGCGGTCCGCTTCTTTTTCCACCGCTTCCAGCAGGTTGTGAAGCAAATCCTTGTTTGAATAATCTATGATAGCTCCGCGCGGAGCATAGAAAAGCGAGTGTCTTATAAAAGGGATTTCTCTTTTTAGGATCGAGATGCCGGCAATGATTTTTTCCTGTTCTTCAAGCACGATCCGGATCGGCTTCCAGCCGAAAAGCGATTTAAATTCGCCCCACTCGTAAGATTGAAGAATTGAACCCTGGGGAGAGGCGGCAACAAATTCATTCCAGCGCTGCCGCTCGGGATAAGTGATAATCTTTGAATTCATCTATGTTATAATTATAGCATGATTTTAATGATCGATAACTACGACTCGTTCACCTATAATCTCGTCCAGTATCTAGGGGAACTGGGAGAAGAACTAAAAGTTTATCGGAACGACAAAATCACGGTCAGAGGAATTGAAAAACTTAAACCCAAGCGGATCGTTATTTCTCCCGGTCCCGGCACGCCTGCAGAAGCTGGGATTTCCAAAGCGGTAATAAAACATTTTGCCGGGAAGATCCCCATTCTTGGCGTCTGTTTGGGCCACCAGGCTATTGGCGAGGTCTTCGGCGGAAAAATTGTGCGCAGCCAGCTCATTATGCACGGAAAAACTTCAGAGATCTACCATGACGGCAGAACCATCTTCAAAGGCCTGCCCAATCCCTTCAAGGCCACCCGCTATCATTCCCTGCTGGTAGAGAAGAAAAGCCTGCCTCCCGTTTTGGAAGTCTCAGCCTGGACTAAAAAAGGCGAGATCATGGGTCTGCGGCACAGGAAATTCAAAATCGAAGGGGTCCAATTTCACCCGGAATCTATCCTGACTTCTTCGGGGATGCAGCTTTTGCGGAACTTTTTGTCTCTTTAGTTTCCCTGCCTGCCGGCAGGCACGGCTTCTTCCTGTAATCAGTCACATGAAAGCCGGACCCCTTGAAGATTATACCAGCGGGAGAAATTAGGCGTCTAATTGGCCCCTTGCAGATTGGACAGTATTTTAACTGCTCATCGGAAATCTTTTGCTGAACCTCGAAGATATGCCCACACTTGGTACATTTATAGTCGTAGAGCGGCATAGACAGAAATTATACCACAAAGACACCAAGACACGAAGGGATCTAAACGACAGAGGTTTTATTAATTTTATCTGAAAGACCGATATGAAGTGAAGCAAGATTTTGTACGTTGGTAGAGTAGACTATTTCGTTGGTCCCGGGAAGTTTAGCTCCCACCAGTTTACTGGTTTCTTTCAGGTATGTATCTTCCAGTTTCTTATAAATATCCAGGAAGCTCTCGGTTTTACCAGCAGAAGCAGAAGACTGTGGTTTAGATGAAAAAATATCAAGGCTGTTTCCTATAACGTTATTAATATTGTCAATAGCACCCATTTCAATAAATATATCGGATTAAATGGGGGAAAACTTGCGTTAAATAGTGGAGATCCCGCTCATGTAGGGGCGAAGTGCCTCGGGGATGGTAATCGAACCGTCTTTCTGCTGGTAATTCTCCAAGATCGCCGCGAAACAGCGGCCGACCGCAAGGCCTGACCCATTTAAGGTGTGAACAAATTCGGGTTTGGCATCTTTGCTAGGCCGATAGCGAATATTGGCTCTGCGCGCCTGGAAGGATTCGAAATTGGAACAGGAAGAGATTTCTCGATATTGATTTTCCGAAGGGAACCAAACCTCGATATCATAGGTCTTTGCCGCAGCAAAACCCAAATCTCCGGTGCAAAGCTCGACTACTCGATAAGGCAATCCCAGCTTTTGCAACACTTTCTCCGCGTCTTGAGTTAAAGCCTCGAGCTCTGCGTAAGATTTATCCGGCTCTACAAACTTAACCAGCTCAACTTTATTGAACTGATGCTGACGGATAATCCCTTTTACATCCTTGCCATAGGACCCCGCTTCGCGTCTAAAGCAAGGAGTATAAGCTGCATATTTAATAGGAAGTAATCCAGGAGCCATTATTTCTTCGCGGTGCAGGTTGGTAACCGAAACCTCAGCGGTTGGTATGAGATAAAGTTCGTCATCACGGCAGCGAAACATCTCTTCCTCAAACTTGGGGAGCTGGCCGGTTCCCTGCATGCTGGAGGGCTTGACCATCACCGGAGTAATTACCTCCGTGTAACCATTCTCTTTAATATGAAGATCAAGCATGAAATTAATAAGGGCGCGCTCAAGCGCTGCCCCCTTCCCTTTGTAAACCACAAAACGGGAACCTGAAATTTTAGCCGCTCCTTCAAAATTTAAAATCCCGAGCTTTTTCCCGATTTCATCGTGAGGGAGGGGTTTAAAATCAAATTTTCTTTTTTCGCCCCAGGAGCGGATTTCCAGATTATCGCGCGTATCTATCCCTATTGGCACCGACATATGCGGCAGGTTTGGAATTTCGAGTGCGACCGCATTCAATTTGTCTTCAATCAACTTCTGTTCCGCTTCCAGCAGTTTAATCTTTTCTGAAAGAGTTTTAGTTTCAGTTAAAATAGCAGAGGCATCTTTTTTGTTCTTTTTGAGCTCGGCGATTTCACCCGACAGGGCATTTCTCTTAGCATTCAATTCATCAATCTGCGTGGTAAGCTTGCGCCATTCCTCATCGATCGAAAGAAAATGGTCAACCAATGAGGCGTCCTCCTTTCGATTCTTAAGGCTGGTTTTAACCGCTTCGGGATTGTTGCGGATCAACTTTGGGTCAAGCATGACTCAAAGTATACACGATAAAAAAAGGTGGGTCAAAGTGAAATTTTTCATAAAAATTGGCGATATATATATAGAAATAAGGAGGATTGATATTAATGGGAAAAACCAACTTGTTATCTAGACTGGTGGGATACGCAAGAATCCAACCTAAACTCGCAACGATGCCGCTCAGAGACCAGTTTTACTTTTTTGGCCCAATTGCAAGAGGGATGACACATATCATGGATGAAAGAGTTGGCCCTTTCGTGTCCTGCATTCCTGTTGTGATCGAATCTGAGGCAAAACAGGCAAGCTGGCTAAGGAAATTGCTCGGCATCTAATTATTCGGCTATTCCAATACTGTCGTAAAACTAACTAAACCCACAAATGAGAGAACGGCGCCGAACCACATGACGCCACTAAAGCCACAGCACTGAGCAATCGCACCGGCAAAAAACGGACCAATTACCGCGGTAAAGTTCACGATGGAATTAAGCAGCGCCATGGCCGTCGATTGTTCGATATTTTTGCCCAGCAGCTCCTGAACCGAACCCACCTGAAGGGTGGAAAACGAGAAGGCCAAGAGGAGCTGAAAGAATAAGATAACCCAGAAATGAGGAAAGAGCGCGTAACCGATAAAGGTTGCGACCGTACAGAGCAATCCTATGTTAATTAAATAGAGATTATGATATTTTTCAATATACTGCATGATAAGAAATTGTGAAAAAGTGTTCACAAAATATGCTACCCCCACCCAGAGTTTATCTGCTCCGGTCCATACCAGATAGAGAGGGAAAATCGACCAGATTGAATTAGCGCCCAGAGCACGGAAAAAATAAGGCACATAAACTCTGAGGTTGCGGCGGATAAGCCTCCAGGGAAACAAAACGGGTGCGAATTCTTTTCGAACGCCTCCGCCTATCTGCAACGAGACAAAAAATGCAATGGCGAAGAAAATCGAGCTCATGATAAAGATCGTCTGGCTTAAAGCTATTAAACCGGCCAGAACTGAACCGATCGCCCATCCCAGCGATCCATAGCCCGCAAAACGGCCCATTTTCCCCCGGCTTTCCGAATAAGCATAAACTGCCAGTGCTGCCGGAAAAATTCCTGCGGCAGCGCCGGCCAAGGAACGAACGACAAAGAGAGAGAAAATATCATGGGCAAAAATCTGCGCTCCAAAAAACAGCGCCGAAAAGATCAGCCCTATTCTTAGAACGTACTTGCCTCCGAACCTATCCGCTAAAATCCCAAAAATGTAAGAAGACAAAAGATAAAAGAGGTTGTAAACGCCAACCAGCAAGCCGATCACTCCCACACTGGCCCCAAAGCTTTCCGCGATCAAGGGGATAAATATGGCGGAAGCCATGATCGAAGCGTAACTTAAAAGTTGGATTAAGCTTGAGCCTTCCATTTGTTTTAAGAGTATATCCGAGAAGCTGAAATCTTTCAATTAGAGTTGCGATAAAACCTATATGGATGTTGCCGCGACCGAAATCGCTTCTTTAAGGAAAGCCTGTCATATTAATTGGAGAACCTTATCCAAGCCAACTCAAATTCGTCTCCTGGAAACTCTGGCCGGCAGAGTAAAATCCCCGCATTTGAGATTCCTTTCATCTCGTGAATTAATCGGAACCCGAATTGATGTTTTTGGCCGAACTCTAAACGGGATGTACCAAGCCTACGCTCTTCAAGCGCCAAAAAGCGACGGGGATTCGATCGTCAACTATATGCTTGATCAACTCGGCATCGAAAAAATGTCGCTTGAACGACCTCCTCTGGAAGCCAAACTGGCCTACTTGCGATCAAGCGGATATGTTCCCTGGGGAAAATTGGATCGGGAAACTATACTTTATCTGCTGGAAGAACAGAGGAAGGCTTGCGGCTGCTTCCATATCCGTGCTATGCATACCCCGGAGCTTGAAGGAACAAAGCTGGGCTGCATCGGCCATACTTTTCGCGGGCTGGTAAACCATTATTGGAAAATGGCCAGAAAAGAAGGGAAACCATTCAACTATGACTATATGTTTGACAAATTGGGAGTTGCTAAGTTTGAAGATGAAAATATCGAGAAAGTACTTAAGGGACTAAAAGAAACAAAAATTATCTATTGGGAAAGGATCCCCGACAGTATCATCCTTCATGTGCTAAATTTGCTAAAAGAAGCTGCGGGCGTCAAACATTTAAGATTTCTCGCAGATGATCATTTCAGAAACATTACTCTGGAGGCCATCGGCCGTCCCCTTTCCAGTCTTTTCGCTTCCTACAGAAATCGACAACCCTCGCATCTGAGATCACTTCATCCCCTGGATTACATGCTGGATTGTCTCGGAGTTGAAAGCTTTGCCGCCATCCCCCTAACTGATCAACTAAAATACCTCCGCCAGCAGTCCCGTGTTTATTGGGATCGCATTCCTAAGGCAACCATCAGGTTTTTAATTCGGGTGCTTGCGCGCAAAGCTAATCTGCCGCACATCAGGTTTCTAAACTCATCTCATTTCTTCCTCATCAAATTGAAATCTATCTCCGCCACTCTGGCCGGCCTTTACTTTTACTATTCGCGCAAATCGAAAACCGGCAAGCGGGGCCGCGTCATTGAACAAATGCTGGATGATCTTGGAATAAAAAGGATCAGCGATCTGCCGGTTAAACGCCAGATAGATTTATTAAAAATCATGCTTCATCGATCCGAAGCACGACATGTGGCAAAAATACCGCTGCCCGAGCAAGCAAAATACTTTGGCAAACTTTCTGATCAAGCAAAAATATACCTTCTAACCCGCCTCAGAATTCAGGTTGGAGCCGCAAGCTATCGACACTTAAACTGGCAGCATTTCAGAAAAGTGGCCTTAGCCGAGCTTGATCACCCTCTGGATTTTGTCCGGCAGTATTATATGGAGGAGTGGGAACAAAGCCCTTCTGGTAATATAATGGATTTTATTTGTGATAAATTAAGGCTTAAATAAAGGAGCCTGCGACTATCATAGCCTTATGACCCTGGCTCCATATGGTGTATCTACAAGTGTCGTTCCCGTTTTCTTCAATATCTCATTAATTGCTTGCCTGAGATCATCTGCTTTCCTAAAATCCTTGTTCTTACGTGCTTCATCCCGTTCTTTGACCAACTCTTCAAGCTGCACATTATCTGACGAAAATTTCATCATAGCTGATTGAACCTCTAATGGCATGTCGGGTCTAATTTTTAGTCCCAATACTTCACTTAAATCTACAACTGATTTTCTCATTAATTCCAAACATTCTTTCTCAACTTCCCCTTCATCCAGGGTTTTGCGGCAAAACTTGATCATTTCAAAGATCGCGGCAATAGCGCCGGCAGTATTGAAGTCATCATCCATCTCGGATTTAAATTTTTCTTGATAAGGAGTGAGTTCCTCCTCCAAATCCTCAAGTTCAATTTTCGGAGACACTTCTTCCGATTTCTCGAGCAAGAAATCGATATCCTGAATAAATGAAGAAATACGACCGTAAGCTTCTTTTGCCGCTTGAATTTCGGCATCGCTGTAGTTAATAGGGCTTCGATAATGAGTAGATAGCAAAAAGAAACGAACGATCACTGGATCAAACTTATCATAAATTTCTTTCAAAGTGAAAAAATTGCCCAAAGATTTGCTCATTTTCTGTTTGTTAATGTTAACAAAACCGTTATGGATCCAGTATTTTACCCAGGGAACTCTGCCGGTCAATGCCTCAGTCTGAGCGATCTCGTTTTCATGGTGAGGGAACTCTAAGTCCATCCCACCGCCGTGGATATCAAATTGTTCTCCTAAGTACTTTGTCGACATCACGGAACATTCGATGTGCCAGCCAGGCCTTCCATCACCCCAGGGACTTGGCCAGGAAGGCTCACCTTCTTTTGCTTTTTTCCAGAGCGCAAAGTCCAACGGGTTTCTTTTTTGTTCTTTTATTTCTACCCGGGCTCCTGCTTCCATTGCTTCTTTTTTTCGGCCGGAAAGCTTGCCGTAATCTTTAAACTTATCGACTTCGAAATAAACTCCATCTTCTAAAACATATGCATATCCCCTATCAATCAAACCACCTATCCACCTAACCATCTCTTCAATATGCTCGGTCGCTTTTGGATAGACATCCGCCCGCTTCACATTTAACCTGTCCATAACTTCAAAATAAGATTTTGTGTATTCTTCAACAACGTCTTTAAAGTTTTGACTTTTAACTTTTGACTTTTGAATTATCTTGTCATCAATATCCGTAATATTCTGGACATAAAGAACTTCATAGCCGGAATATTCTAAATATCTGCGGATGATATCAAAAGTTACGTAAGCGCGCGCATGTCCGAGGTGGGTTTCATCATAGGGAGTGATACCGCAGACATACATCTTTACCTTGGGAGGATCTAAAGGCAGGAATTCTTCCTTCTGGCGTGAAAGATTGTTGTAGACCTTCATTTGGGCAAAATCTGCGCTGGATTTCCGATCACAGTTTTATTGGGAGGAATTGATTTAGTCACGACCGTTCCCGCCCCGATCGTCACATCGTCCCCGATAGTAATATTTCCCAGTATGATCGTTTCGGCTCCAATGATCACATTATTACCAATCGTTGGATGTCTTTTGCCCTTTTCCTTTCCGGTCCCGCCCAGGGTCACGCCCTGATACATGGTAACATCATCCCCGATTACCGCCGTTTCGCCAATCACCACTCCGCAGCCGTGATCGATAAAAAATCTTCTGCCGATCTTGGCCCCGGGATGGATCTCGATCAGCGTCAGCAGTCTCATGATCTGGGAAATCAACCGCGGGAAAAACGGGACCTTTAGTTGGTATAACAGATGGGCAAAGCGGTGGATCCAGACCGCCCACAACCCCTGGTAAAGCAGCACTTCAAATATATTGGCCGCCGCCGGATCTTTTTCAAATATTACTTTTATATCTTCAAGCATGTACATCTTTATCACTTCCTATCAAAGAACGGGTTTTTACCAGTCGCGGATAGTGGGATTCCATAGGCCACCACTACTTCTTTTCCGAGCAGCTCAAGCTCAATCGCCGCTTTTCCAATGGAATACATTATTCGGTTATCCAGCCGGTGGTCCATCGCCACTGAAACCGCGGACCCGATCGCGATCCCGAGGTCTCCGGTATTGAGAGCACAGACCGCGCCGGCCGCTTCGGCATCGGCACAGGTCGGCCAGCCGCAGAAAGCACAGTATTTAAGGCCGATGGCCTGCTTTTTGGTGCCGATCAGTATGATCGCCGCCGCGCACTTAATGTTCTCGGCGTCCCGCAAGAAGGTGGCATGGTTCTGTTTTTCTCCAATCTCCTTCATTTTAGCGGAGAGCTTGGCGATCTCCCCATTTTTGACAATCGCTATTTCGAGCAGGTCCATGCCTCTACCTTTGGGTGCCGTCCTGGCCGCCAGACACATCTCCTCCGCAATTTTCTCAATCGTTGCAACTTTAAATTCTTCTTCCTTTATCACCAGTGAAGACACCTCTGCAGGAGATCCAGCTGACCCGGAGTGCCGATCGCCACCAGAATATCTCCTGCCTCCACCCGGGTATCCGCCATCGGCTGCAGGTTATAGGTTCCGCTATTCTTAAGTATCGTCATGACAAAAGCCCCCGATTTTCTTCGGATATCCGCTTCTCCGAGGGTTTTACCCGCCAGCGTGCAATCCGGCGTTACCTTAAACTCGCGCATTTCCATTTCCAGATGCTCGCTGTGGAGCACCGTATCCAGAAAATCAACGGCAACCGGTTTGGTCACCATCTGGGCCATGCGTTTTCCCGCAATAAAATAAGGAGAAATCACCCGATTGGCACCGGCTTTTTTCATTTTCTCTTCCGCGTCCACCGTCCCTGCGCGCGCAATAATATATAATTTAGGATTTAAAACCCGCGCCGAGAGAGTGACAAAAACATTTGCCACATCCGAGTCCGCCGATGAAATCAAACCCTTGGCCTGTTTAATCCCGGCTTCGCCGAGGACAGCGTCAGAAGTGATGTCACCAACAATATAAGGGGTATCCTGCGGTTCGAGCTCGGCCGCGGTTTCGGATTTGCTGTCGATCACCACAAAAGGGATTTTAGACGCCTTCAGCTCTTTCGCTATCTGATGCCCTACCCTCCCGAATCCGCAAATTATGTAATGACCCTTCATTTCAGAAATTCTTTGTTTCATCTTTCTCCTCCTTCTAAAACCCATAACCTGGCCTTCCACCATCATTTCGATCAGCTGTCCCACTGTGAAAGCAACCGTACCGACCCCAAATACAATAACAGCAATGGTGAGAAATCTCCCCGCCGTGCTTAATTCATGTACTTCTCTGAAGCCTACGGTTGAAAGGGTGATGACTACCATGTAGAGGGCTTCGGTAAACGACCAGCCCTCAATGTACTGGTAGCCGAAAACGGCAAATACAATAATGATCAAAAGCAGCAGGGCCGGTATTATTAATCTTCTCAATGGATTCATTTCAGTAAGTATACCGTAAAATCGCCCGGATGGTAATCGTGTCTTAAGATATACCGGCTGCAGACAAACCGGCAGAAGTTAAGTATCTCATCCGGCTTAAAATAAAAATATCTGCCCGAATTCAAATCTTCCGGGCTGCCGACCGGCAAAGCCCCTTCGCTCAAAAAATTTACCGCCACCCCGCAACCGGCCAGATCATACATCCTGAAGAGCATCTCCTTTACAAAATCCAGGTGATCAAATGCTTCCGAAGTCCGGATATTAAAGATCCCCGAGCAAAAAACGTAATCGAATTTCGTCACATAGCGATCCTCAAGCATATCCTTCAGTTCAAATTTTGCTTCCGGATATTTTTTGCGGGCAACTTCCAAAAGCTTGGGTGAAATGTCATAGCCGGTATATGTTATTCGATTGCGATGCAGCAGGCCTTCGGCCTTGAGAAAACCATACAGGTCGCCGAATCCGCAACCCACATCCAGAAGGCTGATCCCCGAAGCCTTTTTCCCATAGACAAAGATCTCCTTGAAGATCTTAAAACGTAACCGTTGACTTTCCGGCGAATTCCAGTCCAGGGCTTTGTAATTCGCACCGTGCTGGGTAAGTAAACCTTCGAAATAAGTGATTTGTCCTTGTTTATCCATTAAACTTCAAAAACCGGAGCTAAATCAATCGATCCGCAATCATTCTCTCAGCAATTAAAACCGCGTTGAGCGCGGCGCCGCGGCGCAGATTGTCGGAGACGATCCACATCTCGATCCCGTTGGGCTGAGAAATATCTTCGCGTATTCTGCCAACCAAGGTCTCATTTTTTCCTACGCAATCGATCGGAGTTGGATACTCTCCTTTGGCGGGATCATCTACCACTTTGACATCGGCAAAATTGGACAATAGTTTCCTGACTTCAGCCACCGATATTTTCTTTTTGGTCTGTACATTGACCGATTCTGAATGACCAATAATTACCGGTACACGAACAGTTGTCGCAGTGATCCGGATCGAATTATCCTCAAAGATTTTCCGGGTTTCATTGACCATTTTCATCTCTTCTTTGGTGTAACCATTATCGACAAACTGGTCAATTTGCGGCACCACGTTGAAAGCAATCCTTTTAAAAATGTGCTTAACTTCCACTTTGGCATTCGGATCGGCCAACAGAGCTTTGGTCTGGGTCAAAAGCTCTTCCACCGCTTCTTTCCCCCAGCCGGATACCGACTGGTAGGTTGAAACCACGATCCGCTCGATCCCGACCGCATCATAGATTGGTTTTAAGACTAAAACCATCTGGGCGGTAGAACAATTCGGGTTAGCGATGATCCCTTTATGCCTTTTTATGGCGTGACCATTCACTTCCGGAACCACCAAAGGAACTTCGGGGTCCATTCTGAAATGCGAAGTATTATCAATGACGACACAGCCCCTTTTGGCCGCTGCGGGAGCCAAGGCCGCCGAAACTTTCGCCCCGGCGGAAAATAGAGCGATATTTATTCCTTCAAAAGATTCCGGTTTGGCTATTTCTACCGAATACTCTTTCCCCTGGAAAGTCACTTTCTGCCCGGCGGTCCGCTCCGAAGCCAGAGGCAAGAACCGATCTACGGGAAAGTTCCTTTCTTCCAGGACTTTTATCATCTCCCGGCCTACCATTCCAGTAGCGCCGAGCACGCACAGGTTATATTTTTTCGCCATCGTCAATAACTCCTTTCTTGGATATTATAGCACAGTATGTTATAATCTCTCAAAATGGACAAGGCAGTTTTTCTCGACCGCGACGGCACTATCGTCGAAGATATCGGCTACCTCAATTCTCCCGAACAGATAAAGTTCATTTCCGGTTCGATCCAGGCTATCAAAATGTTGAATGACGCCGGTTACGAAGTCATCGTCATCACCAATCAGGCGGGAGTGGCAAAAGGGCTGGTTACCGAAGACATGCTCCAAACCATTGATAAGATCATTCAGAAGAACATCTTAAACGGCGGAGGCCATCTTACCGCCTTTTATTACTGTCCGCACCACCCCGAGCACGGCGTTTATCCTTATCGGCAAATTTGCGAATGCCGAAAACCCCATACCGGATTAATAAAAAGAGCCACCCGCGACCATGATCTCGATCTTTCAAAGTCATTCATGATCGGTGACAAGGGAAGCGACATCGAGGCCGGAAAGCGCGCCGGGACCAAAACCGTTCTGGTTATGACGGGCAAGACCGAAAAAGATCTTAAGGAAAAACCCGACCATGAGGCCAATAATTTGCTGGAAGCGGTAAAATGGGTATTATCGACTTAAAAAAAATCAAAACTTACTCCGCCAAAAAGAGAAAGACCAAGGTCAATCTCGGAAAATTTGCCAAAATTTCTTCTGGGAAAATCTCCTTCAAACAATTTTATAATTCTCTGCCCGACTTCCTGGCTGCAAAATCCTTAAGGGAAATAGTTAAAGCCATTAAGGCGGCCCGAAAAAATAATAAACCGGTGATTTTTGGCATGGGCGCACATGTCATCAAAGTCGGATTAAGTCCTTTGATCATCGATCTAATGAAAAATAAAATCGCGACCTGCCTTGCCTTAAACGGTGCCGGGGCTATCCACGATTTTGAGATCGCCACCCTTGGCAGAACCTCCGAAGATGTCGGGGAAGGGCTAAAAACCGGGCTATTTGGAATGGTCAAAGAAACTCTGGCAGACATGAATGAAGCCATAGCCGAGTTGCAAGATGAAAGCGCTGAGCCCCGAGGTCTGGGCGCTCTGCTTGGGAAAAAGCTGGCCAAAATGAAAGCGCCCTATCGCAGCCAAAGTCTTATGTACAACGCTTTTGAATTAAATCTTCCGCTTACGGTGCATGTCGCCATTGGCACCGACACCATCCACATGTCTCCCAAAGTTGATCCCAAAGCCCTGGGAGAATCAACCTTTATTGATTTTCAAACCTTGGCTTACGAAGTCTCCCAGCTTGAAGGTGGAGTTTATTTGAATATCGGATCGGCCGTTATTCTGCCCGAGGTCTTTCTGAAAGCTTTAACCATTGCCCGCAACCTGGGAAATAAAGTGAAAAATTTTACCACGGTAAACATGGATATGCTTCAGCATTATCGTCCCTACCAAAATATTCTCTCCCGCCCTGGAGGAAAGCCCTATTCTCTCATAGGTCACCACGAAATCATGGTCCCGCTGCTCTATCAAGCACTTATGGAATCTCTTTAACAAGTAGAGTATAATTATCCTGTTATGGAAAGTCTCAAAAAATATCTTCCCAATTTTACCGGTAAAAAGATCCTTATTCTGGGAGATCTTATGCTGGATGAGCATATCTGGAGCAAAGTTTCCCGCATCTCTCCCGAAGCCCCCGTTCCCATCGCCGATGTGGTGAGGATCACCCATGTTCCCGGCGGCTGCGGCAATGTTGCTTCCAATATCGCTGTTCTGGGTGGCATCCCTTTCCTGGTGGGAGTGCTTGGCACCGACAGTTCCGGAGAAAAACTGCTGCGGGCGCTGGAAAAAAGCAGGATTTCTGCTAATTATTTGATCATTGATGAAGATCGCCCCACCATCCTCAAGTCCCGCATCATTGCCGCTTCTCAGCATGTGGTGCGGGTCGACCGCGAAGACCGCACTCTCATTTCTCCCGGGATCAGCCAGAAAATCATAAAACGCTTAAATGAACTGGTCCCAAAAATGGATGCTATTGTCATCTCGGACTATGAAAAAGGAATTGTTACCAAAGAAATCTGTCAAAGCTTAATTAAACTTGCTCACAAATACAAAAAACCGGTCGCGATCGATCCCAAAGGTGTCGACTATTCCAAATACCAGGGAGCTACCGTTATCACCCCTAACCTGCGCGAAGCGGCGATCGCTTCCCGCACCGTTATTGTCAATGATAAAAGCTTGAATGTCGCAGGCAAGACCCTTTTAAAT
>Ga0315277_10007386_pt1 | contig 14263 bp, 8 predicted proteins | sample YL17G05_15_MG_FD_203695 | JGI IMG/M metagenome (GOLD analysis project Ga0315277, IMG submission 203695) | Sediment microbial communities from Yellowstone Lake, YNP, Wyoming, USA - YL17G05_15 | ecosystem: Environmental > Aquatic > Freshwater > Lake > Sediment | place: USA: Wyoming | collected... | reverse complement strand
GCGCCTGCCCAGCTGCCGCCCCTGTGAGGGCCTGCGTGAAGAAGTTCACCAGTTCCTTCTTGTAGAGATCCCCGAAGCGAGTAAGAGCATCCGTATGGCGGCCCGCCAAGACGCGAAGGAAAGTCTTGGGTTCCCGCGCGGCTTCAAACAGCCGCTTGCCGTGGTCGTAGGGAACCACCGCGTCCTCTGTGCCATGGATCAAGAGCACGGGAACGGGGGATATCCTGTCAATGACCTGCCCGGGGCTGTGGCCGTTTGTCACCACGAAAAAGGAGAGCGGCCATCTGAACAGGGACAGGAGGAACACGCGGGACATCTTGTCGCGCGCAAGGGTCCTATAGGAATAGAAGGCCGAATCGCTCGCGACGGCCCGCACTCCGGCCGGTTTCTCCTCTCCCATCACCGCCAGGGCGAGAGCCCCGCCGAGGCTCTGCCCAAAAAGAACGATCTTGTTGGCATCCACGTCCTTGCGGCTCTGGACATACCGGATCGCCGCCAGGCAGTCCTTGTAGATGCCGCGCCGGCCCGGCTTGCCCTCCGACTGGCCGTAGCCCCGATAGTCAAACACAAACACGTTGAAACCCTCGGGGACCATCCACCGCACGTAGGCGTAATGGGCCGACATGTTCTCGGCGTTGCCGTGGAAGTGGATCACGGTGCCGATAGGCTTGCCGGCGGCGGGCAGGAACCAGCCGGAGAGGCGCGTACCGTCCAGACTGGGGAAGAAAACCCGCTCGTACTGAAGATTCTGCTGCATCGGGGTTTCCAGGATAACCCGCGAGGGCTGGTAGAACATCCCGTTCGCGCACCCCAGCGCAACAAAGGAAACACACAGAAGAAGCGGAACGCGCAAAAGGGTCTTGGGAGTCATCGCCGGAATCCCTCCTTGCTTACGCCAGGGAACTATGGAGCGGCTTCCTGGACCCGCCGGAGAAACGACGCCACCAGCGGTTCCTGTTTCTGATACTCCAGCAGAAACGCGTCGTGGCCGTAATCGCTGCTGATCTCGTAATACGTGGCCTCGCCGCCGGAGCGCCGGATGGCCTTCGCCACGTCCTTGAGCTGCTGCGGCGGATAGAGCCAGTCCGACGAAAACGCAATCAGCAGGAAGAGGCTGTGGTTCCCGCGGAAAGCGTCGGTGAGGGATTCGTGCCCGCCGGCCAGGTCGAAGTAATCGAGCGCCTTGGTGATATAGAGCATGGAGTTGGCGTCGAAGCGCTCCACGAAGCTCTGTCCCTGATAGCGCAGGTAGCTCTCCACCTCGAAGTCGAGCGAGAAGTCGTAGCCGTAGCGCTCCCGGTTGCGCAGGCGCCGGCCGAACTTCCGCTCCATGCCGAGATCGGACAAGTAGGTGAGGTGCCCCACCATCCGCGCCACCGCGAGCCCCAACCGAGGCCCCTCGGCGCCGTAATAGTCCCCCTTGTTCCACGCGGGGTCCGCCATGACCGACTGCCGAGCCACCTCGTTGAACGCGATCTGCTGCGGCGAGTGCCGGTGCGTGGTGGCGATGGCAATAGCCGACCGCACGCGCCGGGGGTAAGCCACCGCCCACTGCAGCGCGAGCATCCCCCCCATTGAGCCGCCCGTAACGCAAAGAAGTTTCTCCACCCCCAGGTGATCCAGCAGGGGAACCTCGGCCTTTACCATATCGTTTACGGTCACGACGGGGAAGCGCGGGCCATAGGGCTTGCCGGTGCCGGGGTCTATCGAGGAGGGACCGCTCGATCCGTAGCAGCTGCCGATCACGTTGGGGGAAATCACGAAGTAGCGGTCGGTGTCGAAGGCTTTGCCCGGGCCGATCATGATGTCCCACCAACCCGGCTTGCGTTGGCCCGGCAACCAGCCCGCCGCGTGCGCCCCGCCCGAAAGCGCGTGGCAAACCAGGATGGCGTTGTCCTTTTTCTCGTTGAGCGTGCCGTAGGTCTCGTAGGCCAGGGTGATCGGCCCGAAAGTGACACCGCTTTCAAGAAGCAGGCCTTCTTTCCAGACCGCGATGGTACTGGTCTCCACCAGCCCGAGGCCGGGGTATTGTTCGTTTTCTGTCATACTCGGGTTGCTACCTCGCAAGAAGGGGATCTGCTTCCTATAGGACTTATGGGACCTATGAGTCCTATAGGATGTTGACACACGGCCTGGACTCAATCCAGCTTGAACTGCTTCAGATACGCCTCCCGGCCCTCCCAATGCGGCTGGCCTTCTTTGCGGAGAACGCAATTCCCCATCACCAGCATGTCCATATCGGTGCACATGAAGCAGTGATACGCGTCACGCGGGGTGCACACGATCGGCTCGCCGCGCACGTTGAAACTCGTGTTGATGATCACCGGGCAGCCCGTCTTGCGCTCGAAGGACTGGATCAGCCGGTAATAGAGCGGGTTGCGCCGCGAGTCCACCGTCTGGATGCGCGCGGAATAATCCACGTGCGTGATGGCGGGCACGGTGGAGCGCACACGGTTGAGCCGGTCCAGGCCGAAGAGTTTCCTGTCCTCGTCGAGGTTGCCGCGGCGCTTGTCCCGGCGCACGTCCGCCACCAGGAGCATGTAGGGGCTGTCCACGCCGCCGTCGAGTTCGAAATACTCCGCGCACTTGTCCGCCAGCACCGTCGGCGCGAAGGGACGGAACGACTCCCGGAACTTGATCTTGAGATTGATCACTTTCTGCATTTCAGGAGAGCGCGCGTCGCCCAGAATGCAGCGGTTGCCCAGCGCGCGCGGGCCGTATTCCATCCGCCCCTGGAACCATCCCACGACCTTGCTGTCGGCGAGCGCCTGCGCCGTGCTCTCGATCACGTCATCCACATTCTCGAGGCGGGTGTAGGCAGCGCCGGCTTCATCCAGAAAGGCGCAAATCTGCTCGTCGCTGAAGGCCGGACCGAGATAGGAGCCGGACTGCGCGTCGGGCAACTGGGCCGTCCGGGGTTTCTGATAGATATGGTGCCACGCCACGAGCGCGGCCCCCGCGGCCCCTCCGGCGTCACCCGCGGCGGGCTGGATCCAGACGCGGTCGAAGATGCCCTCGCGCAGGATCCGGCCGTTGGCCACGCAGTTGAGCGCGCAGCCGCCCGCCAGGCACAGGTCGCGTTTGCCGGTCCTCTCGCGGGCGTGCCGCGCAATGTTCAGCATCACGCGCTCGGTCACCACCTGGAGGCTCGCGGCGATGTCCATGTCGCGCTGCGTCAGGTCCGATTCCGGCTTGCGGGGCGGCCCGCCGAACAACCGGTGGAGCCGCTCGCTCGTCATCGTCAGGCCTTCGCAGTAATTGAAATACCGCATGTCCATCCAATAGGAACCGTCGTCGCGGATATCAATGAGATGCTCGGTCATCAAGTCCACGTATTTCGGATCGCCGTAGGGCGCCAGCCCCATCACCTTGTACTCGCCGGAATTCACCTTGAACCCGAGATAGTAGGTGAAGGCCGTGTAGAGCAATCCCAGCGAGTGCGGGAACCGTATCTCCTCGAGAAGATGGACGCGATTGCCTTCGCCGTAGCCGACGGTCGTGGTGCTCCACTCGCCCACGCCGTCAATGGTGCAGATGGCGGCTTCCTCGAAAGGCGAAGGGAAAAACGCGCTGGCGGCATGCGATTCGTGGTGCGCCGGGAAAAAGATCGGCCCCCGGTAGCGGTTGTGAAGCCCCTTGTCAATCTCGCGGGGCAGGCGGAGTTTCTGCCCGGCCCACGCGGGCAGCATCGCCATGAACGATCGAAAGCCGCGCGGCGCGTAGCTCAGATAGGTCTCCAGGATGCGGTCAAACTTGAGGATGGGCTTGTCGTAGAACGAAACAGCGTCAAGCTGCTCCGGCTCGAGGCCGCCCTCGGCCAGGCAATAGTCCACGGCATGGGCGGGGAAGCCGGGATCGTGCTTGAGGCGGGTGAATCGCTCTTCCTGTGCGGCGGCGACGATCACGCCGTCGCGCACGAGGCACGCCGCGCTGTCGTGGTAGAAGGCGGAGATGCCGAGAATATCCATGCAAAGCTCTCCCGATCCGGGAAATCCAGGCCGGCCCCCGCGACACGCGCCGCTTCGGAGCGCGAGAACCCCTCGTCCCAGAAGACCTTTACGAGACTGGCACGCGGGCAAAAGCAAGTCAAGAGCGAAAGGGAGGAAGCGCGCCCAAGCGCAGCGCGCGGCAAATATCGCGCAGCAAATATCCACTTGACCGGGCCGGATGAATCGGCTCAAATATCCATAGGTAAGACGCGATCGAGGAAAGGACAAGCACCCATGACCGACCTGCTGACGAAACAAGTGAAGGAGATCATCGCCAGGGAACTCGGCGTTCCGGTGTCCAAGCTATCTGACCACGCCTCTTTCCAGGAGGATCTCGGCGCCGATTCTCTTGCGATCATCGAACTCATCATGCGCATCGAGGAGGAATTCGACTTGGACATTCCCGACGACGAGGCGGAGAAACTCCGCACCGTAAAGGAGGCCATCGCGTACGTCAAGAGCAAAAGGATGAAGAATGAAGGATGAAGAATGAAGGATGAAGAATGAAGGATGAAGGCGGAAGGTCGAAGAGTGAAGGACGTGGGATGTCGGAGATGTTTCCTTGTGCAAGGGGACGTCCTCCCGCACACAAATCTTCCGAACAACAGGAAACTCTTCTCATTCTTTGCCCTTTATCCTTTGTCCTTCATCCTTCATCCTTCCGCTTTCATCCTTCAGCCTTCCACCCAGTTTTCCTGAATCACCCGGAGGAGTTGGCGGTGAATGTGGCGGTTGGTGGCGACGATCCGCGTGCCAGGAGTAATCATGCGGCGTCCTTCATAATCCGTGACGCGCCCGCCCGCCTCCTCCACGATCAGCGCCCCCGCCGCGAGATCCCACGGTTCGAGTTTGGGTTCATAGAAGGCCTCGCACCGCCCCGACGCCACGAAACACAGGTCCAGCGCCGCCGAGCCCTGCCGCGAGACGCCATGCGTGCACATCAGCAGTGCCTGCAGCGTTTGCGCCAGCTGTGCGGCGATCTCGCGGCGGTTGTGCGGAAAACCGGTGTAGATAAGCGACTCGCCGAGCTTCCGCACCTTCGACACATGGATGCGCTTCCGGCGGAAACAGCCCCCGGCATTGCGCGCGCCGGAGCCGGCTACTCCCGCGCCGCCGCGCCGCGTGTAGAGCCAGGCCCCCCTGCCCCGCTCCGCGAAGTACCATTCGCCGCGCATCGGGTCCGCCACCAGGCCCATGATCGGGCGTCCGCACCGCAAGAGAGCGATCGAGACCGTGAACAGCGGGTTGCCATGCGCGAAATTCATGGTCCCGTCGAGCGGATCAATCAGCCAACAATATTCCGGCGGCCGCGAGACGGATGGACGTGAGACGGATGGACGTGAGACGGATGGACGCGGGGCGGATGGACGCGGGGCGAATTGGCGTGAGGCCCTTCTTCCAGGACTCTTCGCCTTCTCCTGTTCCGGTGAAATGTTTCCCGACTCTTCGCCCTGGATCGCATGGCCCGGAAAGGCGATTTGGATGCGCCGGATGATGGCCTTCTCCGCTTCCTTGTCGGCGACGGTCACCAAGTCCACCTCGCCCTTCTTCACGACGGATTCGATCTTCCCGAAGTGCCTGAGAAGAATGGCGGAAGCAGCCTCGGCGCACTGGAACATGATGGTTTTCATCCCAACGGAACTTGGCATTTTGTCTCCTTTGATGTCCATTGCACGACGCGCGCTTTCCGGATTATTCCACACGCGCGGCACAATGCAACTCCTAATTTGGGCTAACCACGAAGCACTTGGAGCAGCACAGCCGCCGCCAAATGCAAAACCAGAAAGAAACCACCACGATGTTCTGTAGGGTGCTGGTGAGCGAAGCGAACCGCACCAGAACCATATAGGGGAATCAAGAATGGTGCGGTTCGCTTCGCTCACCAGCACCCTACCTTCCTTGCCGATATAAAATGACCTATGAGGTGGCTGTATGAGCTTCGTGCTGAAGAAACAAGGAAATGAGAGATAGAAGTACGAAGAGAACAAATAGGCCGCCTCCGTGGCGAGTTCTGTTCGCGGATCGGAGGAGATTGTGGTAGATTGAGAGGCGGAGAAATGAGTTAACCGAAGGAGGGACTCGTTTGTGGCTGAGAGGGCTCCTATCCGTAAGACTCGCCCACCGGATGCATTCGCCGAGGAGATCCAGCGCCGGGCCGACCGGATCTCCAGCATGATCCTCTACATGGACCTTGATTGGGTGGACATTGCCATCCAGATCGAGCAGCTGCGGGACTTTTGCCGCGAGAAAGCGCCCGACAAGCTCGAAGCCTTCGAGCACATCTACGAGGCGCGCTTCATCCGGCTCTGGGAGCAGTGGAAAGAAGACAGGACTGAGATATGAGGACTGAGGACTGAACAGATAGGACTGAGTGCTGAGGACTGAGTATTGCGGATTGTGGATTGTGGATTGTGGATTGCGGATTGCGGATTGCGGATTTCAGAGTTGAAGAGGAGGCGCCCCCCGCTCAGACCTCGGTTCTGTCTTCTCAGTCCGCAGTCCTCAACACTCAGTCCTGTCTTCTCAGCACTCAGTCCTCAGTCCTTTCTTCTCAGTCCTCAGTCCTCAGCACTCAGCCCTCAGTCCTGTCTTCTCAGCACTCAGTCCTCAGTCCTTTCTTCTCAGTCCGCAGTGCTCAACACTCAGTCCTGTCTTCTCAGCACTCAGTCCTCAGTCCTTTCTTCTCAGTCCTCAGCACTCAGCACTCAGTCCTATCTGTTTAGTCCTCAGCCCTCAGCACTCAGTCCTATCTGTTTAGTCCTCAGTCCTCAGCACTCAGCACTCAGTCCTATCTGTTTAGTCCTCAGTCCTCAGCCCTCAGCACTCAGTCCTTTCTTCTCAGTCCTCTCTCTTTTCTCCACCCGTGCGCGTCACCCGGATCCACAGCCTGTGTCCGTCGGTCCGCAGGTCCACCGAGCCGCACTCCGCCGTGTTGAGAATGGCGGCCCCCGCGCGTTGCAGCCGCTCCACCACCTCGGGAGTGGGATGGCCGTACTGGTTGCGGGCGCCGGCGCTGATGAGCGCGGCACGCGGATGCACAGCGCCCACGAACTCCTCGCAGCTCGCCGTCCGGCTGCCGTGGTGGCCCGGCTTGAGCACTTCCGCCTCGAGAGCCTTTGCCCCGCAAGCGCTCAGCATTTCCTTCTCGGCGGCGGTCCCCGCGTCCCCCGTCAGCAGAAACGTCATCTCGCCGTATTCGGCCAGCAGGACCACGGAGTCGTCGTTCGGGTCGCCTTTCAGAGTGCTGAGTGCTGAGTGCTGAGTGCTGAGTAGGCTTGAATCAGAAGTCGGCAAGCCTCCCCGTTCGCCAGTCCGCCGGTCTGATGGTGTTCCGTAGGATGGGCCTTCGAGAGTGCTGAGTGCTGAGTGCTGAGTGCTGAGCAGGCTTGAATCCGATTGAGCTGCGCGACGGTCCATCGAACTCTGGCTTATGATTTCATCCGTGCCGGACTCGCGAGCCGGGTTCAGAATCTCCAACCGCATGTCCCGCGAGCCGCCCAGCGTGTCGCCGCGCGCCACGCGGCACACAGGCACCTTCAGCCGCGCAACCGCTTCGTCCAACTCCCGCTGGGCGCCGGATTCCGAGCCGCGGGTTCCCACCAACAGCGCCCCGACGTAAAGTTTGTCGAGGATCTGCGGCGCCGCACCGATATGGTCCGAGTCGCCGTGCGTGAGCACGAGAGCCGCCACCTCGTCCACGTTTTGCGCCTTGAGGTATTCGAGGATCGTGCGGGCGGCTTGCGGTTTTCCCGTGTCCACGACCACGACCCGGGCGTCCGGCAAACGCAGCACGAAGCAATCGCCCTGTCCCACGTCGAGCATCGTGAGTTGAAAGCCGGGGTCCGGTTCGCCCGCCGCGGTGCGCGCCACCACGGGCCACCACGCTACGATCGCCAGGATGGCCGCTGCGCGCAGCAGGAGGCGTCCGCGCCGGACTTCCCTTGCGCCCGGAGCGCGCAGGAACCTCATGTGCGGGCCGCTGAACAGCAGCAGGTAGTAAACCAGGACCATCCACCAGGAAAAGGATGGCAGATGGGTCACCGCGCCGGGCACGCCTGCGAACAACCTCGTCAGGGCGGTGAAAGCTCCACTAACCCACGATAGGAGGACGGCCAGCATTTGGGAGAGTTCCGGGCCCGCCGTTCCCAGCAGCGAGAAAGCCCCCGCCACCAGCAGGAGCACGCCCGAAAACGGCACCAGGACAAGGTTCGCCACGAACCCGATCAGGGAGACCTGGTGGAAATAGAGAGAGAACAGAGGGATCACGGCCAATGTCGCGGCGATTGTAGTCGCGAGACCGAAAGCCAGCCATTCATTGTAGAAATGCGCGAGGCGCCGCAGTCCGTAGGAATTCCAGCACGTGGTGGAAATGCACAGGATCTCCGAGAGGACAGGGATGAGGGTGATGAGCCCCAACACACAGAGATAAGAGAACTGAAAATCGGTGCGGAGGATGGACAGCGGGTTGACCAGCAGGGCCAGCATGACCGCGATGGAGAACGCCTCGAGCGAATCCACCGCGCGGCGCGACAGAATGGGCAACGCCATGCAGTAGGCCATGATCGTGCCGCGCACCACCGGCGGCAGAAACCCCACCAGCGCGCAGAAAACCGCCATGACAACGTAGAGGATCCAGACGGAGACACGGGGCGGAATCTGAAGGAGCCGGCACACGCAGAAGATGATGAGCGCCAGCATGGCGGTGTGCGATCCGGACACGGCAAAAAGGTGCGCGATGCCGGAACGGATGAAGATGCTGCGCAGGTTGTCATCGAAACCGGACGTGTCGCCGAAAAGCATGGCCTTGGCAACGGCAGCCTTTTCGGGTTCGAGGGACTGGTCCATCTGCCGCAGCACGGCCCGCCTCCATCCCATCAGGCGCGAAAACACAGCCGTTTCGAGCGGGGCGTCTTCCTCATCCACGCGCCGAACGCGCTCCGGGTCCCAGACCGAAACCTGGGCCCCGATCCCGCGCGTTCGGAGGTAGGCCCCATAGTCGAACAGATCCAGGTGCGGACTCGAGAAAGGTTCCCGGAGCGTGCCGGCGATCTCGATGCGCTGTCCCTGAAACGGAAGGTTCCCCCTGAAAGCCGCCGCTGCGCTCCGCAGCAGCGAAACCTGGAGGCGGCAGGCAAGGCGCGCACTGCCGGGTGCAGGAGTCAGAGTGGCGTGGGTGTCCCGCCTGCGGTCCGAGGTGGCGCCTTGAGTCGCAGGCGGGACCCCTACGCTGCTTCTGTCCGCAGGCGGGACGCCTACGCTACTTTTGTCTGGAAGAGGGATGTCCTCTTCCTGCGGCGTTCCCACGATCTCGAGGTCCCGGAGCACCAGGACAGCGCGATCCCCGCCGCGCAACACCGACGGCTCCTCCGAAACGGTTCCGCGGAACGTGATCTCGTCCGTCCGCTGCAATCTCGCCACCTGGTTCTCGGAAATACGCTCGCGCCGCACCTCGGCGTTTTGCTGCAGGAGCGCGAGCGCGAAGAAAGCCCCGAGAACCAGCCGCGTCACCGTGCTCTGGATGCGCGGCGCGCTCAGGCCTTCCCCCGCCTGGTCGCCCGGCCCCTCCCCGGCTTGCCCGCCCGCCTCAGGGACCGCCGCCCGCCCGCTCCTGCCCCAACACCAGACGGCGCCTCCCAGCAGCAGGGCAATGGCTCCCGCGGAAAGTTGCCACGGCAGCACGATCACCCGTCCGGAAACGGCGCCGGCCACAAGAGCGCAGGCGATGAAAAACGCCGGTCTTTTCATGCCGGCATGATAACCCACCCACTGCCCGATTGACAAAGCCTTTTCCCTCTATCGTGAATCAAGATTGACCTTCACGCCGGAATCTTGTACGCTTTGCCTTGGTCGCCGCTTCTGCCGTTCCATAGTCTCGCGGGTGATCATTGCCTGTGCCGGAAATGGGCATCCGGGAACGAAACAGTCGAGGCACAGCGCTTTTTGCTCACGCGAGCGTTGCCGGGGGAAAATCAACATGGCAAGAAACCTCACCTACAGAATCCTCAAGTCCCACCTCCTGGAGGGGGAACTGACGCCGGGTTCGGAGATCGGGATCCGGATTGACCAGACCCTTACCCAGGACGCCACAGGAACCTTGGCCTGTCTCCAGTTCGAGGCGTTGGGGCTCCCCAGGGTCCAGACCAAGCTCTCCGTGTCTTACGTGGATCACAATACCCTCCAGTGCGGTTTCGAGAACGCCGACGACCACCGATTCCTGCAGACCGCCGCGGCCAGGTTCGGCATCTATTTCTCCCGCCCCGGAAACGGCATCTGCCACCAGCTCCACCTCGAACGGTTCAGCGTTCCCGGACTCACCCTCCTGGGCAGCGACAGCCACACCCCCACTTGCGGCGGGCTCGGCATGTTGGCCATCGGCGCCGGCGGGCTGGACGTGGCGGTGGCGATGGGCGGCGGGCCCTTCTACCTGACGGTCCCGCGCGTCGTCGGCGTCTGGCTCGAAGGCCGGCTCGGACCCTGGGTCTCGGCCAAGGACGTGATTCTGGATCTGCTGCGGCGGCTGAAGGTGAGGGGCGGGGTCGGCCGCGTGATCGAATACCGGGGACCTGGAGTGGTCTCGCTGAGTGTTCCCGAGCGGGCCACCATCACGAACATGGGCGCGGAGTTGGGCGCAACGACCAGCATCTTCCCCAGCGACGAACAGACCCACGAGTTCATGCGTCAGCAAAACCGCGCGAGTCAACACCGTTTCATGACCGCCGATCCCGACGCGGACTATGACGAGGAAATCGAGGTCAACCTTTCGGAGCTCGAGCCGCTGGTGGCCTGCCCCCACAGTCCCGACGCCGTGACCGAGGCGCGCAAGCTCAGGAAGGTTCAGGTGTCGCAGGTGGCCATCGGTTCCTGCACCAACTCCTCCCTCGAGGATCTGCTCATGCTCGGCCGCGTCTTCAAAGGCAAGAGGGTGCATCCCGACGTGAGCGTGTGCCTCGCGCCGGGCTCGAAGCAGGTCTTGCAGAACCTGATCGCGGAGGGAGGCCTGGATCCAATCATTGCCGCTGGCGTGCGCCTCCTGGAGCCGGCCTGCGGACCGTGCATCGGGATGGGGCAGTCGCCGGCGAGCGGGACGGTCTCCGTGAGGACCTTCAACCGCAATTTCGCGGGGCGCTCCGGGACCAGGGACGCCGAGGTTTACCTCTGCAGCCCCCAGGTGGCCGCGGCCACGGCCCTCACGGGCTGCATCACCGATCCGCGCGAACTCGGCAAAGCCCCGCGGGTGCGCCTGCCCGAAAACCTGATCGTGGACGATTCGATGATCCTCCCGCCCCCCGTCAAGTCCGAAAAAGTGGAGATCATCCGCGGGCCCAACATCCAGCCCCTGCCGGCGCGAAAGGCCCTCGGGCCGGGCCTCAAGGGAGAGGTTCTGCTCAAGGTGGAAGACAACGTCACCACCGACCACATCATGCCGGCCGGGTCCAATATCCTTCCGCTGCGCTCGAACATCCCCGCTATCAGCGAGTATGTGTTCTCGCCCATAGACCCGGGGTTCGCCGCCCGGGCCAGGGAGAAAAAAGGCGGCTTTGTGGTGGGGGGCGAGAATTACGGCCAAGGCTCCTCGCGCGAGCACGCCGCGCTCGCCCCGATGTACCTCGGACTCAAGGCGGTGATCGCAAAGTCCTTCGCGCGCATCCACCGCGCCAACCTGATCAACTTCGGCATCCTGCCGCTTCTGTTCGGGAATCCCGGCGACTACGCCACCATCGCCCAGGGCGACGTTCTGGAAATCCCGAACCTCCAGAAGGCGCTGAAGAAAGGCCTGGACAAGGTGGATCTCAAGAACCTGTCGAGAAATAAAGCCTGCATCCTCACCCTCAACTTCAGCGCGCGGGAACGCGACATCCTGGCCGCGGGCGGATTGCTCAATCTGACGCGGAGCAAGGCGACGGGCTGATTTTTGGCCGCGATCCTCAGTGTTTTCCTTCACGCTGGGCCAGGAGACCCCTCACCCTACCCTCTCCCCCAGGAGAGGGAAAAGCATGCTTCCTCCCGAGGAGAGGGTAGCATATACGGGAGAGGGTGGCATATACGGGAGAGGGTGGCATATATCCAGGAGATGGAGGTGTATGCCAGACGGCGGGTGACAGAATTCCCTCTCCAGGGGGAGAGGGCAGGGTGAGGGGCTTTTTCCTTGGCATGGTGGAAATTCCTCACGAACTGAATAGCGAAGGGTAAGTCTCGTTCACGGGAACGAAATACTCCATAGAGGCGCTTGAAAAAGGTCTTATTGCCTATGAGTCTCACCCACAATCCGAATTCTCAATCCATTTGCGTCATCGGCGGCGGTCCCGCGGGCATGATGGCCGCCATCGCCGCCGCCCGCGCCGGCGCGCGTGTCCGCCTCTTCGACCGCATGCACCGCGTGGGGAAAAAACTCCTGGTTACCGGCAACGCGCGGTGCAACCTCACGAACCTGGCATGCGGCCCCGTCCACTACCACGGCGGCGACCCCGATTTTGTGCGGCAGGCGCTGCTGAAACTCGGCCCTGCCCAGACCCGCGCGTTCTTCGAGGAACTCGGCATTCCCACCAAGGTCGAGGACGGCGGCAAGGTCTTCCCGCTCTGCGACCAGGCCTCCGCGGTGCTCGACGTTCTCCGCCACGAGATGCAGCGCCTCGGCGTGGAGGAAATCTGCGATACGCGAATCCGGGCGATCGAGAAACGCGGCGGCGGTGGCGGATTCGTATTGTCCGGACCCGACGACGCGCGGGTCGAGTGCGACCGGGTCATCCTGGCGACGGGGGGAAAGGCCGTTGCGAACCTTGGCTCCAACGGCAGCGGGTTCGATCTGGCGCGGCAACTCGGACACTCCATCGTCGAGCCGTTTCCCGCGCTGGTCCAGATCACCCTCGACGCCCCGTTCCTGAAGCGCCTCAAGGGAGTGCGTATCCAAGGCGCGGCGCGCCTCGTGATTGGAAACCGCCCCACGCCGTTTCTACGCGACGAAATCCTGATGACCGACTACGGCGCCACGGGTATCCCGATCCTGCAGCTCAGCCGCCTCGTCGGGGAGAACGCAATGGGGGGGTCGGAGCGCGTGGAAGCCCACGCCGCCGAACCGGAAAAGCCAGGGCAGCCGCCCGCTCAGGCCGCCAAGCCGGAAAAGCCAGAGCGGTCGCCCGCTCAGACCGCCAAATCTCAGCAGCAGCCTGCCCACGCCGCGAAAGCCCCGCAGCCGCCCGCTCAGGCCGCCAAACCTCGCGCGCCGCTTTCCCTGGAGATTGACATCCTCCCGGACATCAAGGAAGCGGACCTGCAGGCCCTGCTGATGGAGCGTTTCTGCGCGCATCCGGATCGTTCGCTGGAGTTTTCGCTCGTGGGCCTCATCCACAAGCGCCTCATCGCGGTGATCCTGAAAGCGGCGGGAATCGCGGACGCGGGCCAACCCTGCGGCGGAGTGGAATGGCGGGAGGCCGGCCTCATCGCGGGCGCGATCAAGCGCTGGAGAATCCCGGTGTCGGGAACGCAATCCTGGATGCACGCGCAGGTGACGGCGGGCGGGGTCTCAACCGCCGAGATTGACCCCGGCACGATGGAATCCCGCCTCGCGCCCGGCCTCTTCTTCGCCGGAGAAGTGATAGACGTGGACGGAGACTGCGGCGGTTACAACCTCCAATGGGCCTGGTCTTCGGGCCATCTTGCCGGCGCCTCCGCCGCTGGGAAGCCGGCCACCGCAGAGGGGATATAAGCGCGATATCCCCGGAATGGGATATGAGTGCGACGTCCCCGGAATGGGATATAAGCGCGATCTCCCCGGAATTCCGGAATCCGAATCGTTATTCTATCCCCGGATTGATGCGTATGCCTACTGAGCGGGCTATTGAGGCGCGCCTCCGCCGTAGCGGGAGAGATAGCCCATGCTGGTGGTGCCGTTTGTCGCGTCGTAATAGGCGTCGGGGTTCAGGCACGGGCCTATCGGCCAAGGTGTCGGTTTGGTGATGTCGAAGATGCCGTATTCCCCGCTCTTCATATCCGCCCTTTGTACACGACACGGGCCATAGCTGGTAAAGCAGAAGCCGGTGAAAGGACTGTACAAACCGGCGGCGCTGCCGAAGATCCCTCCCCAGCCCAATTGCCCGTTCTTCTCGCTGTAATCAATCCACCGCAGCGTGCCTTTGTATTCCGTAGTTATCCATCCCGGATTCTTGGGCATGAATGGATCGAGAAGGTACGTTGTTGTCAGGTAAGCCACCGGGGTCGTGAGCGGCGTGAGGAATTGGAGCCACGTGCAGTAATCCGTCCATCCCGTGCCATAGCTG
>Ga0315277_10007383_pt1 | contig 14265 bp, 13 predicted proteins | sample YL17G05_15_MG_FD_203695 | JGI IMG/M metagenome (GOLD analysis project Ga0315277, IMG submission 203695) | Sediment microbial communities from Yellowstone Lake, YNP, Wyoming, USA - YL17G05_15 | ecosystem: Environmental > Aquatic > Freshwater > Lake > Sediment | place: USA: Wyoming | collected... | reverse complement strand
GGACGGTAGCCCACGCCGACAAAGCCGCGACCAACATCGTCGCAGCCTGGAAGGGGCTGATCGGCCTCGCGACTGCTCAGGCGTTCCGGATCAGCGTTGACGGCAGCCCCTATGTCAGGGTGGACCTGTCCAGCTTCGACTACGGCACCATCGATGCCTCCCCCAACCCTGTAGTCAAGCTGTGCGAGGTGATCCGGGCGAGGATCACAGACGCCATGGCGAAAGCAGCCATCACGGGCCGGGATGTCACCGTGTCCATGAAGGATGGCCCTCAAACCGCGGCCGGGGTCTCGACGCTGCTCACAATCGCCTCCGCGAGCAGTAAGGGCGACGTCTGCATTCAGCCTGGGGCCGACCCGAAGGAGGACGCGGCCGTGTCACTGATGTTGGGCACCGACCAAGGCGGACTCGAGGTGCCGGCCTACGCGGCGCGGCGACCGGTTCCGAACGGCATCTCGTTCAGGGCCTCCGATCTCACCACACTCACCACCTTCGCCGGACTCGCCCAGACCGACGTCACGGGGCTGACGCTGCCTGGGCCTGTGTCGTCTCTCTCCGTCGACCTGCAGACCACGGCGGGCGGGGACAAGATGCACGTTGATGCCATACCGAACTCCCTGACCGGGCATAGCGACGGCGTGCGGGAGAAACTGGCCCTCATCGCCAAGGCGGTCAGCGACAAGGCGGAGGAGGATTCGAGGTTCTCGTGGCGGGCCGAGGTCGCTGGCTCACGCCTGACACTGTACCCAGGCGAGGCCTTCGAAGACGACAACACGATCACCACCTCATTCGACACGACGCCGACTGCCCAGGGCGGCCTGTTCGCCAGGAACGTCAAGTACTACACATTAGGCGCGGGCGGGCACAGCATTGGGCACCAGACAGCCGGGTCTCCAGGCAGCGACGGCGGCCCGCCCCAGGCTGCGGACTACGAAGCGGCCTACCGCATCCTCGACAAAGAGGTCGACCTCTTCAATCTGCTTATCCTGCCGCCCAGTGAAGGGCCGAGCGCGCCGGCGGTGAGGGACCTGCATGGCGCGGCCAGCACCTTCTGTGAAAAGCGCCGGGCGTTCCTGCTGATGGACGCGCCCGAGGGATGGATCACCGCGCAGGACGCTGCTGCAGGCGTGAAAGCGCTGCGGCAGGGCCTCGTCAAGGACTACGCCGCGGTCTTCTATCCTCGTATCACCATCGACGACAAGGGCCGCAGGTTCTGCATCGGCCCGAGCGGGGCCGTCGCGGGGGTGATAGCACGTACCGATAGCACGCGGGGGGTGTGGAAGGCGCCGGCCGGGCTGGAGGCCGATATGCGGGGCATCGTCGGTCTGGAGCGCCAGTTGTCCGATGGCGAGAACGGGACGATCAACCCGCGGGCGATCAACGCGCTGCGCGTGTTCCCGGACGGTATCGTCACCTGGGGGGCCCGCACCATGGCGGGCGACGACGATACCCCCAACGACTACAAGTACATCCCCGTGCGCCGCCTGGCCTTGTTCATCGAGGAGAGCCTCTATCGCGGTCTCAAGTGGGTTGTGTTCGAGCCCAACGATGAGCCGCTGTGGGCTCAGATCCGACTGAACGCAGGCGCGTTCATGCACGACCTGTTCCGGAAAGGGGCGTTCCAGGGCAAGACGCCGCAGGAGGCCTACTTCGTCAAGTGCGACCGGGACACGACGACGCAGACCGACCGCAACCTCGGAATGGCGAACATCCAGGTCGGATTTGCGCCGCTCAAGCCGGCCGAGTTCGTCATCATCTACCTGCAGCAAATGGCCGGGCAGATACAGGTCTAGGGGAGATCAGGAGATGCCTGAGTTCAGTGTGAACACGCACCGTTTTGATCCGTACAAGAACATGAAGTTCCGCGTGAAGTGGAACGGCCGCGTGGTGGCCGGAGTCAGCAAAGTGAGCGCGTTGAAACGCTCGACGGAGCCGGTAACCCATCGGGAGGGCGGCGACCCCAGCAGCGCGCGGGTGTCCCCAGGTACCTGGAAGTTCGATCCAGTCACCCTGGAGCGGGGTGTCACCCACGACCCGGAATTCGAGAACTGGGCTAACCTGATCCACACCACGCAAGGCGACATGACCATCTCGCTTAGGGGGTTCCGCAAGGATCTGATCATCGAACTCCTCAACGAGCAGGGCGCGGTCGCCAAGGCCTACAAGGTCTACCGCTGCTGGGTGTCCGAGTACCAGGCGCTGCCGGAACTCGACGCCAACGCGCACGCCGTCGCCATCGAGCACATGGTCGTGCAGAACGAAGGGTGGGAACGCGACACCGAGGTCCCTGAGCCGGCAGAGACTTGATCTTCTCGGGGCCGAGGCAAGTCATGGCACTGGATCGGGTGACACTGCGCTTCGCGCGGCCGGCCGAGTCCGTGCAGTTGCGCGACATCAACGGCTTCGATGAACGCGTGGTTGAGGATACCAGCACGGCCACCGCGATCCGCCTGCTCCATGGGCTCTTGCTTGTCGATCCAAGCATGGGAGTGCGACCGGGCCTGGCAGCGGAGCTGTGTGCGTCAGACCGGGACCTGCTACTGGCGGCGGTCTATCGCTGCGTCTACGGGGATCGCATCGAGAGCACCGCGCGGTGCGCGGGATGCGAAAGCTCGTTCGACCTCAGCTTCTCTCTTCAGGAGTTGTGCGCCAGCCTCGAGACGCAGCGGGACCAGCAGGCCGCCGAACTCCTTCCAGACGGCACCTTCCGATTGCCCGGTGGGGGTCGGTTCCGTCTGCCGACGGGCCGTGACGAGTGCGCGGTAGTTGGACTGCCTCCGGAAGAGGCGGCACGCGCGCTGCACAACTGCTGTAGGACAGAAGGCGGAGCCGAAGTGAGTCCGGAGGCACTTGACGCAGCGCTGGAGCAGGTGGCACCAGTGCTGCACCTGGACCTTGTGGCTCGCTGCCCGGAGTGCGGCCAGCGCCAGATTCTCGACTTCGATATCCAGTCATTCCTGCTGGGGACGCTGCTGAAGGAGCGGTGCCGCTTAACCACGGAGGTGCACCAGCTAGCGCTAGCCTATGGATGGGGTCTCCACGAGATCCTGTCCTTGAGCCGCAGCGAGCGCCGGGCGTTAGCCGAGCTGGTTGAGGTCGAGACGCCGCGGCGTCGGAAAGGATCGGCATGAGCGGGTACCTGGCACGCCTGGTCGCGCGGACGATTCCTGCGGCGAGTGCGCCTCCTCTTCTCCGGGCACTCCCGGGCGCGCCTCGAGGGAATAGCCCGGCGATTGAAGATCCATTCGAGGCTGCCGTCGTTGACTCTCCGTCCGTAACCTCCGCCCCCCGGGCGGCAAAGCGTCCGGCCGGGGAGAGGCCGGTCCCTGGACCGGAGTCGGCAGCGCCCGTCGCGGGCGACGTTCCCGCGAGGGCGGGGCCTCTGGAACTGTCGTCGCAACTGGCGACATCCAAGAGCGAGCCAGCACCGCGAGGGGCGGCACAGACGCTGCCGACTTCGGGACCGTCTCCGACGAGGCCGGAGGTCAGGCACGACCAGGTTGAGCAGCTTGCTCGTTCTGCTGAGGACCGTGACGGCGAGGACAGTCGCGGGACGCCGTCCGCCGCGGCCGAGGCTGGCGGGAAGACAGCTCCGCGCTCTCCAGCCGTGCCGACGCCAGCAGAGGAGGAAGCGGAAGCGAACGCGCTGGCCATAGCCGACCACTTCATGGCGCGAGTGATGCGGCAGCGCGCCGGCCTGCCTCGCGTTGCGCCTCATATCGGCGTGCCACCGAAGGGGAGCGACGTACCCGAGCGTGCGCCTCGCGCGCGTGCACCAGTCGAGGGAAGTAAGGTGCCCGATGTTGCGGCTCTCCCCTCCTCACCAGGTGAGATGAGCGAAAGGCCTGACCAGGCGCCGCGGGAGGTGACGCCGCGGCGGCCGACTTCGACAGCCGCATTCTCGCCCACTGCGGATGGCGACGCGCCCGCGCGCCCGACCCTAGTCGTGGGTCGGATCGATGTGGAGGTCGTCGCCCCGTCGGCACCGTCTCCACCAACCGCGCAAGTGGTCGTGTATGTGCCCCCACGGCCGGCGTCCCCGGGCCCGCCGTCAACACTCCGCTTCGGCCTGGGGCAGGTTTGACCATGGCACTGCTCAACCTGTCCCTGGTGACGCAGGCGCTGACCACCCTGCTGAAAAAGAGCGTGGAGAGTTCACCGGAGTGGCCTTCGGAACACCAGGTGGACGTGTCGCCGCTCCCGCCCGACAAGCTCAGCGGGGAGCGCACGCTCGGACTATACCTATACCACATCACAGAGGATGCTCACCGCAAGAATCTGCCCGCGCCGGGGGACAGCAACGCTCCGGTTCGGTTCAACCCGATGGGCCTTCAGCTCTACTACCTGCTCACCGCACGGAGCCTTCTCAGTGATGTGGAAGCAGCTCTGCGCACAGAGCAGCTGCTCATGGGCCTGGCGATGAAGGCGTTCCACGATGTGCCGGTAGTGGACGATACCACTGTCGTGAACGGCAAGAACGCGTTCCCTCCGAGCCTCGCCGGCTCCGGCAACCGCCTCCGCTTGGTCCTCCAGCCGACGCCGCCGAGTGAGGCTGTCCACTACTGGACGGCGGGTTCGCACCCCCTGCGGCTGGCCGTGCACTACCAGGTCTCGGTGGTACTGCTCGAGTCGGAGCCGGAAACGGTGCGGACCGGGCGCGTCCTCAGCTATGGCGTACACAGCTTCCTGCGCGGCGCGCCGCGGCTGAACAGCAGCTCCAACCGGATCGTGTTCACCGTCCCAGGCGAGAAAGACGCGCGCACGCTCGAGTGCCAACCGGCAGAAGTGCCTGTCGGCGGAGAGGTGGAGTTCACCGGCACGGGTCTCGCGGGTCCAAACACATCCTTGTGGCTGCGAGGCCCCGGTTGGAGGGAGTCGCTTGAGGCTGACCCGCTGCAGTGGAGTGTCTCTGCAACCTCCGAGCGAGTGATGGCGACCGTGCAACCAGGGATTGGCGCCAAGGCCGAGCCCATCCTCCCCGGCATCTACACGGCACGCGTGGAAGTGACGACAGAGCGCGGCATGCCTGACGGGAGCGTGCGGCAGTTCCGTGCCTCTTCGAATGAGACGCCGTTCGCGATTGCACCACAGGCCGATGACCCGGACTTCCCAGGTGGCGAAGCGATAGTGACGGGAGGCAACTTCGACCCGGGGCTGCTGCCGGCCGACGCGGTGCAGGTCTTCGTGGGGATAGACCGGATCAGCCGTGTGGATTCCGATCCCGTCCCGCCTGGTGCGTTCCGCGCCCTCTCCTCCACGGAGCTCAGGATCAGATTGCCCGCAGAAGCGAAGTCGGGGCTCCCGCTTCGCATCCTTGTCCGCGGTGTCGAGTCGGCTCCGAGATGGGTCAGGATCCCATGACAGAACGCACCGCGATCGGGGAGCTGGAGGATCCCCGGGTGGAGCCGCTCTCCCGGGAGCTGTCGCTGGTGCTGGCGCGGCTGCGTGCCCGCGCGCGGCTCCGCGCCGAATGGCTGCGGGCGCTCTGGGAGGCGGAGGGCAGGCCGGGCGGCGGCCTGGTGGTGACCCACGTGGAGATGGAGACGGTGCTCGAGGACCGCGACGCTCCGGAGGCGGAGGAGGCCTGGCTAGACTCTCAGGAGAGCCTCCGGCCCTGGAGAGCGCGACTGGCAGCCGTGGAGGAGGAACTCGAGCACCTGGAACAGTCGCGGCTTGCGGAGCTGGCGAACGTGTTCGGCCTGGCGCGCGAGGAGATGGACCTCCTTCAGGCCTGCCTGGGGACCGCGGTTGATCCGTCGCTGGCCCGCGTGTGGGCCTACCTGCAGGATCACGCCGGGCGCGCGTACATGAGCGCGGAATTGGCCTCGCGCCTCTTCGGGTACGGGCGGCGGGCCGTGTGGAGCGCTGAGTCTGCCCTGTTCCGCTGGGAGCTGATCACTGAGGGCGAGGTCGGGCCAGGCGAGCCGCGCCTGCTGGCCTGTGACCCGCAGATCGCGGCGTGGTTCATGGGAAGGCAGGAATTGGATGGCACGCTCATCGGCACGGCGCGGCTGCAGCCGCCTCTGCCGCCTCTGCCGGCCTGGCCGGTGGAGCCCACAGCGAGGTCCCTCGAGCACGTACTGGAGAGCCATCCTGGGGCGCGGGTGCGGGTGAGCGTGCACGGGCCTCGAGGGAGTGGGAGGAAAGCGCTGGCGGCAGCGATCGCTTCGCGGCTGGGCCTGCCACTCCTAGTGATTGATGGGGATGCGATCGGGGAGCAGGAGTGGCAGCGGGCGTTCCTCCGCGCGCAGCGGCAGGCCTACCTGGACCGCTGTGCGCTGGCCTGGCAGGGCGAGGCGCTGCTGCGGCGGCCCTGGCCGCGCGCCATCCCCGCCTTCCCGGTGCAGTTCCTCATCCTGGAAACGGGCGAGGTCGCGCCCCCCGCGCCCGGTGTTCTCGAACATGCGGTGGAGATGCCGGTGCTGACCGTCGAGGACCGCCACCGGCTCTGGCAGCAGCACCTCCCGGCCGCCGGGGAATGGCCCTCCGGCGAGCTGAAGGCGCTGGCCGCCCGCTACCGCGCCACCGCGGGCGAGATCGCCTCCGTCGGGGCGAAGGGAGCGCCCACCGCGCGGGCGGCAGCGCAGGGCCTGCGGGAGCAGGGACGGGGCCGGCTCGACGGCCTGGCACAACTGCTGGAATGCCCGTTCGACTGGGACGACCTGGTTGTGACCGATCACGTGCGGGAGCCGCTAGAGGACCTGGTGTTCGAGGCCCAGGCGCGGGTCGCCTTCTGGGAACGGCCCCAGGCGCGGCGGCTCTTCCCGCAGGGCCGCGGCCTGCTCGCCCTCTTCAGCGGCAGTCCGGGGACTGGTAAGACAATGGCCGCGCAGATCATTGCGGCCCGGTTAGGGTTCGATCTCTACCGCCTTGACCTCTCCGCAGTGGTGAGCAAATACGTCGGTGAGACCTCGCAGAACATCGAGAAGCTGCTGCGGAGCGCGGCCCCGAGAGACGTGGTGCTGTTTTTCGATGAAGCGGACGCGCTCTACAGCAAACGCACCACGGAGATCCGGGATGCGCAGGACCGTTTCGCGAACATGGACACCAGCCACCTCATGGTGTCGATCGAGAGCTACAGCGGCATCGCGCTGCTCGCCACTAACCTGAAGAGCCATATCGATCCCGCCTTCGTACGGCGTATCCGTTACGTCGTCGACTTCCCTAAGCCCGACGCCGCGCAGCGATTGGCGATCTGGCGCAAGGTAGTGGCGGGGCTGGCTGGCGCACCGCGGATGGAGGCGCTAGCGAAGGACCTCGAGGCGCTCGCCGCAGGGGCCGAAGCAACGGGCGCGCAGATCAAGAACAGCGTTCTGGCAGCGAGCTTCATGGCCGAGCGGGACCGACGCCCCATTGGGCTGCCCCACCTGGTGCGAGGTCTGAACCGGGAACTGAGCAAGGAGGGGTGCGCGTTGAGCGACCGGGAGCGAGAGAGGCTGCTGGGCCGTGCACAGTGAGCGGATCGAGATCAACCGACTGCACGTGCGCGTGCCGGGCCTCGGGCGCGAGGAGGCGCAGTGGCTCGGCGGCGAGGTGGCACAGCGCCTGGCGCGGGAGTTGCCGGGGCAGGAGGGGCTGCGCGACCTCGGGGCCTTGCACCTGCGCGTCAGGGTCGCACCGGGGGCGCGGGCTGACGATCTGGCGGGGCGGATCGCGGAGGCAATCGTGCGGGGGATCTCGCGATGACCAGACAATCCGCTCAGGTGAAGCAGAGGGGGCCGGAGGCCGCCCCGCACCAACTGGTCGGCGCGCGCCGGCCGGCACGCGCCCGTGCGCCGCTGCATCGGCTGCACGACGCGCTGGGCAATCACGGCGTGCTGCGCTGCTGCGGGGACAAGGTGCTGCGCGCCAAGCTGTTGGTGGGGGCGGCGGGGGATGTGTACGAGCAGGAAGCGAACCGCGTCGCCGCACAGGTGATGCGTCAGACGGTCGGACCGGTGCCACAGGTCCGTGCGGCCGAGTCCGCTGCCTCGGGTCTGCCGGAGGCACCGTCCGTCGTGGAGCAGGTGCTGCGCTCGCCGGGGCGGCCGCTGAACCATCAGACGCGGCAGGTGATGGAATCCCGGTTGGGCCGGGACTTTAGCGAGGTGCGGGTGCACACAGGGCCAACGGCCGCCACCTCAGCACGCGCGGTTGGAGCGCGGGCCTATACGGTGGGTCGGGACGTGGTGCTGGGGGAGGGGGGAGCAGATCGGCGGCTGCTCGCGCACGAGTTGGTGCACGTGGGGCAGCAAGGGGGCAGGGGGCGCGGCTACGTGCAGCGGGAGGCAACAGAGGATCCTCGCGTAAGGCGACTCAACTTCGGGGTCCAGGAGACCCTGGACGAGGACCCGCTGTCCTACAAGCCATTGCTCCAGGCGCTGCTCACCGCGCGGAGGATCGGCGGCATACCACAGCTCATCGCTGACCTCCGCGCACGGCACCACAAGGAGCACGGCAACTACTTCGTCGCGTTTCTCACGCGGCTGCGCAATCGCGGCAGTGAGGGGATCTACCGGGTGTCCATCAACCTGATGAAGGAGGCCGGGGTCGCCGTTCCCGAGGTGGCCGAGGACTACCCGTTGCGGTACGAGATCGCCAACTACATCGGCGGCAAGATAGAAGAGACCAAGAAGATCCTCATTGGCGAGCCGAGGGACAGCATCTGGTGGATCCTGAAGGGCGCTCTTATCGAGACCTTCTACACGTTCGAGGAGGGCTTTGTCGACGTGCTCCGCGTCGGGAAGGGCTCCGAGGAGGCTGCTCGCGCCTACGCCTTCGAGAAAGACGCGACCAATCGATGGTGCGGCGTGGTAAAGGGCCTGGGCGAGGATTTCCTCAGACTCACTGCGCTCGCGGGGCCTCTCACGAAGGCAGGCGCTCAGACGGCCGAGAAGACGTTGGCCTCCAGGCTCGCGAGCAAGGCCGATGACGCGGTCAGCAAGTTCGCGAGGGAAGCGGAGGGCGCGGCTGCAAAGGCGACCAGGCAAGCAGAGAAGCAGGCGGCGAAGGGCGCTGCGGATGCTGCTCAGGGCGCGAGGAAGCAAGCGCGTGCGGCGTTGTCAGGAGAGGCCGGGCCAGTCGGCAAGGGCGCGGTCGGTCCCTCCAAGATGCGCCGCCCGAGGGGATTCGAGCCCACTAGCAAAGGCACCAAGAGGCGTGTGAAGGCCGGGACGATGGAGGGACTGGAGCCGACAGCCCGCAAGCCCGCCCCCCGGCCTAGGAAGAGATCCGTTACGCGGCAAGAGCAGCTGGAGGGTATCCGACGCAAGTCCCCCGCAGAGCAGGCGCGCCAGGAGTTCAAAAGGGCCCGTAACGAGTACGCGGAGCAGTTGGGTGTCGGCAAGGGAGGCGATGTGCATCATGCGATCGAGCTCGATGTGCTCGACCGCTACCCCGGCGCTTTCAGTGCAGAGGAACTCAACAGCATTGGGAACATGCGCGGAATACCCGCAGAGCTGTTGGGCAGGAAGGAGCTCCATAGCAAAGCGCTGCGGAGCCATTGGAACAGGCATTATCGGCTGATAGACGCCGAGATCAAGCGTCTGGGTCTGCGGCCTGGCACGGCCGCCTACGACGAACTAGTCCGGCGGTACGCGACTGATGCCGCGAAAGAGGTCGACCATGTCTTGGGGCAGTTCTTCAGCGAGAGCAGAAGGGAGGTGTTCAGAGGCAGGGGCGTTCCGGTCATTGGGAGATGACGGCTCTGTGACGCATCTGCCATCGAGTCCGAGCGCTTCGCAGGACCGTTCTCCTCGAGTCCTCCGCGCGCATACGGCGTCGAGCACAGCGCCGTGCTAGTGGGCGTTAGGGTTCTATCTCGCTCATCAGGAGCCTACTGCTGATGCCAACCTGGAAGGACCTGCTCGCAGCAGCGAAGACCGGCCGCACCTTGCGGAGCGCGAGGAGGGCGGTCGACAAGTGCTGCCGCTCACGACCCCGGCCAGGATGGGAATCGATCGCGTTGCGCTCTGGGATGGAGGGCCTGGGGCCAGGCCCAAGCCGTCGGCCGCATGCTAAGGCGAGGCAGTGACGCATGAGCGCTTTCCCTGGCTCCCCAAAGCTCCTCAAAGGCGCGCTGATCCAATTCTCGGCGCCGCTGCTGGTGCCGGTGCCCAACCTCATCATGTTCCAGTACAACCCGGAGACGCTCACCCGGAGCCTGACGCCGTGGTCGCCGCCGCCACCGCCCGTGCCTACCGCTCCGGGGCAGACGCTGCCCCGGCAGCCCGGACAGGCGGGGCAGGAGGTCAACGCGCGGGCCCAACCGTACGATCCCGAGGAGTCGTTCTCGGTGGTGCTGGAGCTGGATGCGACGGACGCGCTGGAGTTCCCGGAGGAGCACCCCATCGCTGTCGCCACCGGGGTCGCGGACCGCATCGCAGCACTCGAGATGCTGCTCTACCCCTCGGAGGGAAGTACTCTGGGCCGGGCCGTGGCGACGGTCGGCGCCACCCTCGGCGGCCGCCTGGGAAAGGAAGTGCTGGAGTGCAAGACGGTCCCCGTGGTGCTGTTCTTCTGGGGTCCCGGCCGCATCGTGCCGGTGCGGATCAAGGAGTTTTCGGTGGACGAGCAGGCCTTCTCCCCGCTCCTCTACCCGATCCGCGCCACGGTCACCGTAGGGATGGAGGTACTGCCGGCAAGCGCGTTCCCCGAGAAGGGGGCGATCAACCGCCTTGCCCGAGGCGTGTATTGGTGGACACGCGGGCAGAAGGAGGCGCTCGCGATAGCCAACCTGCTGAACGACGTCGAGCAGATCAGAAGCTATCTCCCGTTCTAGGAGAGCGTCATGTTTGACAGCAAGAGCCGCTATATGAAGCTCACTTCGTACCTGGTCAGGGACGCACGGGGCCGACAGGTGGCGGTAGTGCCAGTCCCGCCCGCGCCGCGGCAGGGCTTGCTCGGCTTGCACGTCCTGCGGCAGGGGGAGCGGCTCGATCACCTGTCGGCGCACTATCTCGACGATCCAGCGGGCTTCTGGCGGATCGCCGAACGGAATGACATGATGCTGCCGGAGGCGCTGAGCGAAGCGCACGAGATCGAGATCCCGGGGAAGCAACTCTAGATGGGCGCGATCCTCCTGGTGAATGGTCAGCCGGACCCGGAGTTCCCGGAGCCCGACTCGCTCGAGGTGCACGAGCGGATGGACGAGGCGACGAGCTACCGGCTACGGTACCAGATGGGCATCGTCGAGGGCGACCTACCGCTACTGACGGACGACCGACTGGGGCCGGGCACAGAGCTATCTATGCTGGTGCCGGTCGAGTCCGGCCTCATCTGCCTCGTCAAGGGCCCGATCTACGGGCAACAGATCCACGTGCAGCACGGCGGCGCCTGGTCCACGCTGGAGGTGATGGGGGCGGACACGTCCATTGCCATGGACCGCGAGACCAAGGCGGCGTTGTGGTCCGACCTGACGGACAGCGACGCCGTGTCGTCCGTGCTCGCACCGTACGGCTACACCCTGGATGTCGAGGCCACGAAGCCCAGCCACCAGGAGGCGAAGCATGCCCTGGTGCAGCGAGAGACGGACCTCCACTTCGTACGCCGGCTGGCCCGCCGTAACGGCTGTCTGTTCTGGGTCACGTGCGACGAGCTGGGAGTGGAGACAGCCCACTTCCGGCGGCCACCCCTGCAGGGGACGCCTGCGGCCGAACTGGTCATCAACCAGGATCCACCGAACATCGAGGCCGTTGACATCGCGTGGGATACGGAGCGGCCGACACGCGCGCTGGCGGAACAACTCGACCTTAACACCAAGCAGGGCCTGAGCGGCGGCGCCCAGTACCCGCTGGCGGCGCTCGGCGCGGAGGACCTGGCGACGATCACCTCGGCGCCGCGCTCGCTGCACCTGGCGGTGCCGGTGGATGATGCCGGGGACCTGGTGGCACGGGCAGAGGGGGCACTGATCGAGGCCGGCTTTTTTGTGCGCGCCACGGCCCGGACGAGTCTGCTTGCTCTGGGAACGGTGATGCGCGCACACACCGTGGTGAGCCTGCGGGGCGCGGGCAGCCGGCACGGCGGGACCTACTTCTGCGCGAGCGTGCGGCATAGCATCGACGCGACGGCGCACCGGATGGAGGTGGAACTGCTGCGGAACGCATGGGGGGCGCAATGAAGGAGCTGGAGGTTACGCAGCAACTCGTAGAGTGGGTGCGCAGCCATTACCTCGGCAAGTACCGGGGGGTAGTCACGGACAACGCCGACCCAACGAACCGGGGCCGCTTGAAGGTGCGCGTGCCGGCGGTGCTGGACACGCTGGAGGCGTGGGCAATGCCCTGCGTTCCCTACGCCGGCGCGGGCGTCGGGTTCTACAGTCTTCCCGAGCCGAACACCGGCGTGTGGATCGAGTTCGAGGGCGGTGACCCCTCCTACCCGGTGTGGGTGGGCTGCTTCTGGGCCGACAACGAACTGCCAGACACGGGGGGCGCCGACATCAAGATCTGGCGCAGCGAGAGGCTGAGAGTCCGTCTCGACGACGGCGCCGATGAGCTGAAGCTCGAGACCGGCAACAAGGCGGCGATCGCGATGAACAGCGAGGTCAAGACCACGGCCGGCAGCGCCGAGCACGTGGTCAGTTCCTCGGGGGTCACCAGCAGCCTGGGTTCGGGGAAGGTGGAGGTGACGGCCGCAGCGGTGACAGTGAACAACGGCGCGCTGGAGGTCACGTGATGGCAGGCCCCAGCCTGGACACGACGGCCCAACTGCTGTGCCCCCACGGCGGACACGTCCAGATCGTGAGCACGAACACGCGGGCGCGCGCGGCCGGGTTCATGATCACGAGCAGCGACATCTACACGGTTATCGGCTGCCCGTTCCAGATCCCTGCCACGCCCCCGATCCCCAGTCCGTGCCTCACCGTCCGCTGGGTGGTGACGGATCAGCGGGTGAAAGTCAGTGGCGCGGCCGCGTTGAGCCAGTCCTGCGTCGGGATATGCCTGAACCAGGCTCAGGCGCCGCAGGGCACCGTGGTGGTCGCCAGCGCCCAGACGCGGGTGCAGAGCCAGTGAGCGCGCGATGAGACAGCCCTTTGCGAGCCTGAGGCATCCGGTAGCCATCGATCCCGGTCTGGGGCGGTGGGCCGAGGAGTCCGACTACGCGCGGCATGTCGAGCAGCTGGTCCGCCAAGTGCTGCTGACTGCCCCTGGGGAGCGGATCAACCGCCCAGATTTCGGGTGCGGGGTGAAACGCATGCTCTTCGCCCCGAACAGCGAGGTGACGGCCTCGTTGGCGCAGGCCACCGTGCATGAGGCGCTGAGCCGCTGGCTGGGGTCGGTGCTGGTGGTGGGCGAGGTGAAGGTGGAGGTGCGGGACGAGGTGCTGCAGATTCGCATCGCCTACACGCTGCTGGCGAGACAGGAGCGGCGCTATCTCAACCTCCAGGTGACCATCTGATGGGCGATCGGGACCGACTTGAGAAGATCCGGGCGCGGGACGACATCACGGGGCTGGACTTCGTCTACGTCCACCTGAACCAGAGAGCCCTGGACGTGTTCCTGGTCCACAGCCTCCTGCCCGACGGACTGCGCGACTCGTTCACGCAGAGTTCGCCGGCCCCCGACCAAGTGCGCATCGAAAGCCCATCGGGTGGCGACGCTCACTCTTCTGTCCCCGTCACCAGCGTGAAGCTGGAGAAGCGCACGGTGCTCCTGTCATCAGGCGCCGGGAGCAGCGAGCGACACGTGCTGCGCATCACCACCGCGTTCCCCGGCGACTTCTCGCGTTACCACCTGCGCATCGACGACGACCGCATTGATCCACATTTCGGTGAAGTCGAGTTCACCTTCAAGGCTGACTGCCCGAGCCAGCTCGACTGCGAAGTGAGGCCAGAGGCGTGTCCGCGCGAATCACCGGTGGACTTCCCGGTCGACTACCAGGCGCGGGATTTCTGGAGCTTCCGGCGGGCGCTGCTCGATTTCGCCTCCACGCGCTATCCGGACTGGCAAGACCGGCTCGAGGCCGATGTGGGCGTGATGCTGGCGGAGCTGATGAGCGCAGTCGGTGACGAGCTTGCCTACTACCAGGACAGGGTGGGACGAGAGGGGTACCTGGAGACGGCTTCGCAGCGCCGGTCACTGCGTCGGCATGCGCGGCTCGTGGACTATCACGTACACGACGGCCTCGGGGCCAGCACCTGGCTGGACTTCACGGTGAAGCCAGGGCACGTGGAGGAGCACGTATCCGCAGGGGCACAGATCTGGGAGCCCGGCAAGCGGGTGTACTATGAGGTCGGAGGCTGCCTGAGAGACACGAGGCAGGACTTCCTGGTGCGCCATGCCTGCAACG
>Ga0315277_10007382_pt1 | contig 14266 bp, 14 predicted proteins | sample YL17G05_15_MG_FD_203695 | JGI IMG/M metagenome (GOLD analysis project Ga0315277, IMG submission 203695) | Sediment microbial communities from Yellowstone Lake, YNP, Wyoming, USA - YL17G05_15 | ecosystem: Environmental > Aquatic > Freshwater > Lake > Sediment | place: USA: Wyoming | collected... | reverse complement strand
CATAAATTGCTGGGGCTTGCGGCAAGCCTGCCAGGAATGCTGCCTGGGCAAGGTTCAACTGGTCAGCGGTGGTATTAAAGTAGGTTTCTGCCGCCGCCTCGATGCCGTAGGCAATATTGCCATAATAGATTTCATTTAAATACAGCTCAAGGATCTCATCCTTACTGTATTTGCGGGTGATCTCTGCTGCCAACACAATCTCACGCGATTTACGCTGGGTGGTCACCTGACTGCGTTCTTCTGGCGAAAGCAGCAGGCTGCGCGCCAATTGCTGGGTTATTGTGGAAGCGCCCGAAACTATCCTCCCGGTGGTGTAGTTCTGCCACAATGCGCGCAAGATACCCCAGGGGTCAAACCCCGGGTTGGTATAAAAATCCTTATCCTCTGTAGCAATAGTAGCCGCGATGACATAAGGGGAAATATTTTCAAGAGGGGTATAGGTCCGCCGCCCTGCGTTAGGATCCAGTATCTCATAGATGAGGTTGCTGTTGCGGTCATAAATGCGGGTGGTTTCGAACTGCGAAGCATATTGCCGCAGGTCATCCACACTTGGCAATCCGGCAGCGATGCGGAAGTATTGAAAGACAAGGAAAGAGGCTATCAGAAGGCCAATAATAATCACAAGAATAGTTGAACCAAGTAAGCCATAAAGCAGACAGGATCTGGGGCTTTTTCCATAACGTGAGAAAAAGCCTGGCTTTTTTCCATTTCCAGGCGGCTGGCTGCCTTCATACTTTGAAGACCGTTTCTTTTTGGGTTTCTTAAATATCAAGCCAAAGTTTTCCTTGATAGATTGATATTGATCTTTTATTATTTCAGAAAATGATTGGTCTGTCTCTTTTGAATTTATTTGCTCTTCAATCTGATCAATCACCGGTTCTGAATCGGAGGCATCCACATGAGAAACCGGGATGGGTAAGGGATCTTCAAGGTTTTCCGGATTGGTTTTTAGACCTGATTTATTCAGGTGACCCAATGCTTCAACCGGTTGTTCATTTCGGGATGCCGCCAGAAGACGTTTCAATCGGGCGCTTGCGGTTTCCTGGTAATTATTTTCAGTTGTATGCGGGTTTTTTTCCAAAATAACTAATCCTCTTTAAATTCCTCCACCTGGTAGGTCAAAACTTCTAGGTGTTTTTTTTGCCACAGATCAGGCAGGGCGCCCATCTTTAAGCACAGGTGGGACAAAAAATCTTCACGATCCGGTATCTGCTCCCATACTTGAGGGAGAAAGGTAGCGCGGTGCTGCCCGTCTTTAATTAAAACCCCGTCAATCCCCGGACGCAACTTGCTTATCAGATTCTCATTGTCGCTGTATTCCAAATGAATTGTCGGCGTAAGCCATGAAATTTCTATATTAAGCAGCGGTACTTCCTTCGGGGTTACTGGACTAAAACGATAATCCTCCAACGCTGCGGCAATCGCATGTTCCTGAACATCCAGTGCCAATGGTTGGTAAGCTTCAAGAGCTCCAATGCAGCCACGCAGCCGGCTGTTTATAGTCAGCGTTACAAAAGAGACGCCTTCTTCTTGTAAGTTCTTTGACAATCCTTTTAGGTCAACTTTATTAAACGGCTCCCCGTTAACCACAGCGCTGATCGCTTGCCGTGCGATTATAAGCAATTCTTTTTTATCCGCATCTGACAATTTGTCAGTCATTATTGCTTTCTCATACCTGCCAAAAAGCCTGTTTAATAATTCGTCGTTACAGTTATAATCTTTAAAGTTCAAAACAGCGTATTGAAATTATACTAATTTTAGATGGACTTTGACCGTTTTTTACATAATTAAACATGGAAGAACCAAATACTGATCCTTCCGGCGTAATTCCGGAACCTGAAGAAACACCAGTGGAAGAGGTTGAAAAGAAGCCTGCCGCTTATACAGTAATGAGTGGCTTTCAAACTGTATTGAGTATCGCAATTGCAATGGCCACCCTGCTCACCCTGTGGAACCCACGCAAGTTGCTCAACACGCCTAATCTAAACGCCCTTCTACGGGCTGAAGCTGCCCAGTCAGTGGAAACAGGGTCTCCAACGGAGGATACTACTACCCATATTGGAATTCTTGCCGGCCATTGGCAAGACAGCCCTGGCGAGGTATGCTCGGACGGATTAATCGAAGCGGATGTCAATCAGGCGCTCGCGGCCCACGTGGCGCAAATTCTGACTAAAAAGGGGTATAGGGTTGATATCTTCCCCGAGTACGACCTGGCTCTATTGAATTATCACAGCGCCGTTTTTGTGGCCATTTATTCAGGTTCTTGCTCTGAAAGCCCACAACCACCTAGCGGTTTTAAGGTCGCCAGCAGCCTGATTGCCCAAAACCCAGATGAGGTCAATCAGTTGGCGGTTTGCCTATCCGAGCAATATCAAAAAGCCACCAGATTATCTTTCACTTATGAGGTACTCAACCCCGATCATCCCTCTTATCATATCTTCCGGGACGTACACCCGGAAACCCCGGCTGTGATGATTGAGGTAGGTTCGCTGAAAACTGACAGGGAAATGATCGTCAGCCAGTCTGACACAGTCTCTGAAGGCATTGTTGCAGGGATCCTGTGTTATTTAAAGGGCCAGACCAACACGGAAAAATGAAATCCGGTAATAATTTTGACAAGGCACATTATTGCCGATCAGGGTTGTTAACCAAAGAGGATATCCATTCCCGATGGCGTATTATTTTTGTCTTTGTTTCGATTCTCTTCAGCCTATTTGCAGGATTGGCTTTTTCGTCGCTTACAGACATAACATCAGACAAAAAAGGTCGGTTGTCGGATTTTTTGGAGGGTAAACCTACCCCCATTCCAGATAGTCCACCGGTAGTAAATAAAACCTCCGTAAAATTATCTCCTTCCTCTTCAGAAGCGCTTTCCCCTTTGGAATCCGATCTGGAATTTGTTTCTTACCGCTATCATTCGTGGAATATCCCGGATGAGGTCACAAGCAGGAGCGATTTCTGGATGGAGATTGACCTGACCAATCAGATGCTTATCGCTTACCGGGATAACCAGCTTATCAGCGGTTTTAGAATCTCTACCGGTACCAGCAGCCATAAAACGGTAACCGGTACATTTAAACTATTTTCAAAATATCCGGCAATCACCATGACCGGACCTGGTTACGATCTGCCGGACGTGCCCTATTCAATGTTCTTTTATAAGGGATACGCCATCCATGGCACATATTGGCACCATAATTTCGGTACACCAATGAGCCATGGGTGTGTTAATATGAATACAGATGACGCCGCCTGGATTTACGCGAACGCACCCGTCGGTACTTACGTAATGGTACATTATTGAAAATGGCAACCAGGTTAACCAAAGATCTGTCGCGAAGAGATTTTTTAAAATTTTCAGCTCTCGCCTCTGCAGGTGCGCTGATTGATTTTCGTTCCAGCAGCGAAGCTAACTTATTAAAACTATTTGAACAATCCAAAACTGACTTGCTCGGAAGAGTATTCAAGGATGGAACACCTTCCTATAGCGAACCCTCTGCCAAGGGTCAACAGATAGCTCTTCATAATTATAATGACGTTCTTGGCTTGAAGGATGCGGTTATTCTAAAAACAGACCATCCGGTTAATGAAGTCTGGTACCGCCTGGAGGATAAAAGTTTTATCAACTCCTATGATTTTCAGCCGGTAGAGAATCAACTAAACGCTCCTCAGAGCGAGATAGTATCCAGCGGAATGTTGGCAGAGATTACCGTACCTTTCACCGATGCCTGGAGCAGTTCCACTAACGGTAAAAAATCAAACCAGATTTTCTATTTCGGCAGCACCCATTGGGTGTTTGGCCTGGGTGAAGATGAGGCGAAGAATTTATACTATTTGGTTAAAGAGGACCGCTTTAACAATACCTATTATGTGAATGCTACCCATATGCGCATTATTCAGGATGAAGAGTTGTTGCCATTATCCGAACTGATTCCACTTGATGGCAAACACATCCGCATCAGTTTGCGGCAGCAAATGATGGTCGCGTATGAAAAAAATGAACCGGTGTTAATGTCCGCGCTGGCTTCCGGGCAGCTTACTGGTAGCACGGATTTGACTACACCCGTGGGAAATTTCGCGATCAATTACAAACGTCCTTCCCGCCATATGGTCCATTCCGACCGTATGGGCGACAACGGGACAGAACTTTATGGCGTACCCTGGGTTTCATATTTTACCGAAACCGGCATCGCCTTCCACGGCACCTACTGGCATAATAATTTCACCCGCCCACACAGCCACGGCTGCATCAACCTGCCCATTCCCGCGGCACATTGGGTCTTCCGCTGGACACAACCCCACGTCCCGCCGCGTGAACAAAAATTTGTTTCCCAATTTGGGACACAGGTTGAGGTCATTTAAACTTCATAGAAATTTTTAATACCCAAGAACTTACCTTTCAATTAAAATTGTTTTAAATGGTGAATTAATGACTAACAGTGCAGTTTTTGAAGGTTTGGTTTTTGATGAGAATGATTGCGTTCTTGAAGTCTCTTACGTGGGCGGTGACCCGTGCTATGTAATCAATGACGCGGGGTTTTTGCGCCATATCCCTGCCCAACAGGTGGATACCCAGGTGCTGGATGTAATGCGTGAACAGATCACAGAAAACAAGGATCTGATCAGCGAGCAGACCGCGAAAATGATCGGCCAGGATGATATCTTTACGCATGCCATTATCAATAACCAACTTGAAAATATTGATGATCAAATGAACCACCTGATGGAACAGGGCATGCCTGAAAGCGGACGGTCGTACCTTGGCATGCTCGGCTTTAAAATTGTGGTGAACTATCATGGTGAGGTAGTGCGGGTGGACCAGCCGACAGCCCAGACAGGTGAAGAAGAATAACCATCACAGGACAAATTAAAGATTGAGAGTGAGACATGAATACATCCGAATACAGTATCGATGTAAGTGAAGTCAATTTCGAGTATGAAGTAATCACGTTTTCAAAGAATGTACCCGTTCTTGTAGATTTTTGGGCGGAATGGTGCCAGCCCTGCAAGTCACTCAGCCCTATTTTGGAAAGGCTTGTGGCTGAAGCCAAAGGCAGTATGCGCCTGGCGAAAGTTAATATAGACCAGAATCCCAATCTGGCAAGACAGTTCAATGTGCGCAGTATCCCCACGGTAAAAGCGTTCATTGAAGGGCAGGTCGCAGGCGAATTCGCAGGTGCTCAGCCAGAGGGGCGCGTGCGGGAATTTATCAGCAAGCTCACCCCTCCCAGCCCACTTGATCTGGATATCGAAAAAGGTCAAGGCTTGCTGCTTTCGCACCAGTGGAGCGAAGCGGAGAAAATTTTGCAGGGCGTCTTAAACCAGAAACCGGAATCGGCTGTTGCGCGGCTGGGGTTGGCGAAAGCCCTGCTCGCTCAGGGTAAAGCAGATGCTGCGCTGGGTTACCTGGAAGAGATCCCGGACAGCCGCGAACTGCATACAGCCGAACTATTAAAACCTTTTGCTCTCGCTTTGCAACGCATGGACCGTGGAGACCTCCCTGAAGACTCCGACCTTGACGCTGTCTTTCACAACAGCCTGCGACTGGCCAGGCAGGGCAAGTTCCCACTCGCGCTGGACGGTTTGCTGGATATTCTCCGACAGGACAAACATTACCGCGACGAACTTGCGCGCAATGTGATTCTGGGAATTCTGGAACTGATGGGCAACGAAGACCCACAAACCAGGGAATATCGCTCAGAACTGGCGTCAGCGCTGTTTTAGACTATTAAACCAGGTGGAAAAATCAGCTGGTTTATTCATTCTTTGTAAAAATATTCACCGATTCAATGTGAAAGGTCTGTGGGAACATATCAACCAATGTGGATGACTCCAACTGGTAACCCGCTTCAATTAGATATTTTGCTTCCCGTGCTAGTGTGGAAGGGTTACAGGAAACATATATCAACATCCGTGGTGACTTTTCGATGATCGCCTGAGTAGCTTCACGTTTAAGTCCCGATCGAGGCGGGTCAACGATCATACAATCAGGCTTTTCTTTAATAGAGGGAATGATCTGCTCTGCTTTACCTTGATAGAGGGAAACATTGTTATAAGCGTCCAGATTAACTGCGAAGTCATCGCAGGCAGATGGAGAAGATTCAATCCCGATAATCTGGTCAGCGTTTTCCGCCAGGAACGCGGAAAATAACCCCACCCCGCAAAAAACGTCCATAATGGAACGGAAGCCAGAATTCACTACCGCTTCCCCAACCGCTTTTACCAAGACTTTTGCGGCTGCAAGGTTAGTTTGAAAAAAAGCGCTGGCCGAAAGTCTAAAATCCTTTCCCAACATCCGCATCACCAAATGGTCATATCCTGCCATAACCACCTGATCCGCTCCACTGAGATGGATAATCGAGGCAAGCGCTTCTGTTTCCATTTCAGGGAGCTCCTTTTCACTGCCGCGCAAAACTAGCATCAAATCACCGTCGTTATTCTGGCGCACTTCAACGCGCTCAAGCTGAGTGCCGCGTTCAAATTCAATCTGCGGCCAAAAAGCGCCGATTTCGGGCATGGGCAATTGGCACTCACGCACCTCAAACGGCTGGTTATTATAAAAATCGGCAAAACACAATTTACCGCTTGCCGAAAGACTGAATTGCAATGTGTTCCTGTAACCCCATTCTTCAGTGGATGGGATAACCTTTGTGATTTTAGGCATATCAAGGTGCGCGATCCTCTGCAGCTGTTCAATAAAAATCGCCCGCTTATATTCCAGCTGAAGGCTGTAAGGGATATGTTGGTAATGGCAGCCGCCGCACACCCCAAAATGCCCGCAGCGTGGAGTAATCCGTTGAGCGTGTCGGTCAACTACCGTGACAAGTTTCGCAAACGCGTGGCCTTTTTTCTCTTCAATAATTCGCGCCTGTATGGTTTCACCAGGTAATACAAAAGGTACAAACACAGCCCTGCCATCCGGCAGCCGGCTGAGCCCGTAGCCTTCGTAAACCAGAGATTGAATCTTTAAAGTGAAAAGTTCTTCCATATGCTTTAAGTTTTTATTAGAGGCAATAAACAATAGATTACATAGTTCTTAGGTGTTCAAGTTTATAGGAATTATATCTTCTGAAACAAAAAGACCCATTTGAGGGTCTTCAGGCGGAGAGGGTGGGATTCGAACCCACGATACCTTGCGGTATACGCGCTCTCCAAGCGCGCGCGTTAGGCCAGACTACGCAACCTCTCCAAAACCAACTTTTTGGCTGGCGGCGAAATTATAACATATCAGCCTATAATCAAATTTTGCTGCCTTTATCGTAAAATCAGGCGAGACATTTTTATTATTTCTGCGTATATTAGATAATAATCTTGAGAGATTCCTAATTTTCATAATCCGGAGGGAAAATGGCTGTAGAAATTCGTATCATGAAAGCCAATGATTATTCAGGTTCTTTGAGCCTGTGGCAATCGCTCCCTGGTCTGGGGCTGAGCGGCGCTGACAAGGAAGACGCAATTCAACGCTTTCTAGAAAAAAATTCCAAAACATGCTTTGTCGCCAAGGATGGCAGAAAGATTATCGGGACAGTACTCGGCGGCAGCGACGGCCGACGCGGTTATATCTACCACCTGGTTGTTTACAAGGACTATCAGCAGCAAGGTTTGGGCAGGCAGCTCCTAGAAAAATGTCTTGCAGCATTGAAAGCCCAAGGGCTACAGAAATGCCATATTTTCGTCATAAGCAGCAATATAGAAGGGCTGAATTTTTGGATTAAATTTGGGTGGCTGCTGCGTAATGACATCCTGGTGATGTCCAAAGATCTGTAGTATTTCAAATGAGTGCATTTTTAAAATTTGTGCTAAAACGCCTTATGGCGATCCCCGTCACACTTTTTATCATTACTGTCATCATATACGGGATTGTGATACTTATGCCTTTGGAATCACGAATCAATCTCTATATGCCCAAATCAAATAGTAATTTCCCGGGCTGGCAAGAGCGAATGCATGAAAAAATCATTGAGCGCAATCATATGGATGATACTTTTCCAGTCCAATATTATTATTGGGTGCGCAGCCTTTTTGAAGGAGAGTGCGGGTACAGTCCAACTCTCGATAAAGATGTCCTCCCTGAGCTGATAAAGAGGACGCTGGTTATTTTTAAATTAATCTTTTACTCGCTTCTGTTTCAAATCCCCCTTGGCCTTTTAGCCGGGGTCTGGTCAGCAAGGAAGAAAGACCATCCGGAAGATTACGCCGCCAGACTGATTTTAGCGAAAGTAGAAATAGATTAGAATGCTTCCCACAGCATGTTACTGTCTGCCAGATCACCAACGTGATTTAAAAACTGTATGCGGATAAATTTGTTTTAATTATCCCTAGAAATATTTTTTATATCAAAGTTTTTTATTTTCCATATAACGGGTGACTGCTGGCAGGTATACAAATAAATTCCAAAACTTTGAGGTCAAAGAAATTATCTGAATTATCAGGGATAATTACAGCTGCAGTATCCGCTCCGCGGTGAGTTCCAGCAACTGCGATTACCGGTTTGCCTGTATCAACCAATCCCGCATCAGCCGCCATCATGGCAATCTCCAGCATAACCTTCATACCGGAACCAAATAGTCTCAGGACATCAGTGATGATTTCATCTTGCTGGTAAGTTTCTAGTTTTTTTCTGATTGCACGGTTCACGCCTGCGAAACTGTGCTGAGCGGTGAGGATTTTTCCACCACCCATTTCTATTGCTTTGCGATTTTCTTCGGTTAGTTCCTGAGTGTTAGAGCCAGCATAGCCTGTTACATGGCTGACCACAAGCACTTTTATATCTTTCAAAACTTTAACAGCAAGGTTACCGGTAAAACCAGTTGTGGAAGCAACAAGGGCTGTTGAAATATTCAATTCCTTTGCCCGATGCTCAACCAACTCCAGAACACGTTCGGTATTATCTCGGCCGGATCCTTCAAAATAAATAGTGGTTGATTTGATTTCTTTCATTATCAACTCCATGAATTGGTCATGCCTATTTTTGTGTATTTCAGGATTAAAGAAGAGCTATTCCTTAAAAAAGGAATGGCTCCTCTTGGCCGAATTCAATTCTTATGGGTATATTACCTGACCCGGAGCGTTTCCAGAGCGCAAGACTTGACTTACATTTCGCCATGTGCAGCAACTACTTTAGGGAAGGCGATTTCACTTAAAGCGGTGAGAACTTTTTGATATATCCGGCTTTCAATATGAAGTGAGAATTCTTTTCCCCTATGACATTATTATAATAATTCAATCGTTATAATAGTAGGTCAGTATCAGGACTAGATAAAACAATGATAAAAAATTCAAATAAATTATTACTATTTCTATGGACAGGTGTCATTATTCTGGGATTCCTTGCATTCCGTGAATTCTATAACCTCAATATCCTGGCTTATGTGGGTGCCCAGAGTATTTGGGAATCCAGGCGATTTTTAGCTTTCCTGATCGTTTCTATTTTTTTCTTTCTAGGTATCTTATATAGTTTATTTCGCATCCTGCAAAAAAGACAATTTAGCGCGCTCGTTTCATTCAATAAACTGGCTGATTGGCTAAAATCATTTGCTGCTTTAATTCTCATTCTCATCCCTGGCCTCGGGAAGTGGATACTCCCCTTGCCCGAAAATTTCGCCATCGGATTCTGGATGGAATTGTTCATTATTTTCTTATTAGCAATTTTTATAAATTACTTCTTATTTGAAGAAAAATCCTCGCGGAATTCATTGTTAAAAATCGGGGGTTTCATCCTTCTGGCAGGGGTAGGCCATGCTATTTTATACAAACTCAGCCAGGTGACCAGCTATCCCTTCACCCTTTACTGGTCTGAGGGTAACCGCTTTTTTGATTATTCCACCCTGTTTGGAAGTTTCAGATATATTCTGGCGAACGGTGAAAGAATCAAAGCCTTTACAAACTGGGGCATGCAGCTTCCGTGGGCGCTGCCATTTGTTTTCCCTGGCTTAACTATTGGTTTCTTCCGGTTCTGGTATCAGTTTATGTGGATTCTGCCAACGTTTTTATTGGGTTTTGTTGCCACCAGTCAGATCAAAACAGGAAAGAATTCCCTGTTTCTGACTTTTATTTTCGCATCCTGGACTTTTCTCTTTCTTGACCAAGGACCTATCTATGCCCCGCTGGTGATAGGCGCGATTTTAACTTTTATTGCAGTCAGGACAAAACTCTTCCCCGGTATTCTCATCATCCTCGCGGCGTCTTATTACACGCGCAACTCCCGCTGGACCTGGTCCTACGCGCCCGGTTTATGGGCTGGTTTACTGGGGTTGCTTACCATTGAAAACCCATCCTTCAGCAAACAAAGACTAAAGGAGCTGATTAAACCGGTAGCATTGGGGGTTACTGGCTATATAGGGGGACAGTTGATTCCTTCTTTGATAAGAAGCATCAATTCATCATCCAACCTCAGACTTCTATCAAACGTGGCTGCTTCTACCTCCCGCCAGCCATTATTATGGAATCGTCTGTTTCCAAACCCCACTTACCCGTCCGGGATTCTATGGGCGCTGGTTTGGGCAACTTTACCTTTAGTGCTTTTACTGGTTGTTTTGATTCTTCAGAAAAAATGGCGACCCAATTGGCTGCAGAACCTGGCGATCACGGTCGTTCCGGGTATTTTCCTGGTTGTCGGGATCATCGCCAGTGTCAAGATTGGCGGCGGGAGTAATCTGCATAACCTGGATATGTTCCTGATGTCACTGGTTTTGGTCGCATCCAGCGCATGGATATTTATTTTTCAGAATAAAGAAAACATAATAAATCTATCACCCATAGCTTCCATTATCCTTTTCGTTGCCCTGGTCAGTCCAGTCACTTTTACCATGATCGGTGGTAATCGTCTGTCTTTGCCAGATAATAAAAAAATTAACGAAGCTCTGGTTACCATTCAAAATAAGGTTGAGCAATACAGCCAGCAAGGGGAAATCTTGTTCATGGATCACCGCCAGCTGCTCGCCTTTAATCTTGTTAATAAAGTTCCTCTGGTTGATGATTATGAAAAAAAATACCTGATGGATCAGGCAATGGCGAACGATGAGCATTACTTCAATACATTTTACAAGGATCTGGCGGATGATCGCTTTGCTCTTATCGTAAATGAACCCTCAAACCTGGTAATCCGCGGATCCGAGTATTCATTTGGGGAAGAAAATGACGTTTATGTGAAATGGGTCACAGTCCCGCTGTTATGCGCGTATGAGCCACTCTATTCATCACCCGAAACCAACGTTGAACTATTAGTCCCCAGAAAAACACCGCCTCCAGTAAATTTGGAGTGTAACGCGATGTTTCATGCCGGTAAATAATGTCTTAAATAATCCAGTAGCCAGCATATAAAAAATGATACTTCCAAGAGATTTCTACTTTCGTCCCGTCCAGAGTGTTGCCCGCGATTTGCTTGGCAAGAGACTGACCCATTTAATAAGTGGACAACGGGTGGGTGGTATCATCGTTGAAGCAGAAGCCTATGACGGCGAACAGGACCTGGCCTGCCATGCCCGCGTGGGTAAAACAGAAAGAAACAAGGTCATGTACAGCCAAGGCGGTCACGCTTATGTGTACTTCACCTATGGCATGCATTGGATGCTGAATTGCGTCACCGGAGAAACTGGCTATCCCTCCGCGGTGTTGATCCGCGCTATTGCGCCTACTGATGGGTTGGAATTTATCAGTGTCCAACGCCCCAATGTTCAGGAAAAACAGTTGTGCAATGGGCCAGCCAAACTGACCAAAGCGCTCGCCATTACGGGTGAATTAAACGGAAGCGATTTATGCGATCCTGACGGTGCGCTTTTTATTGAGCAAGGTGAAGCGATATCAGATAATAATATCCGAATAACCCCGAGAATAGGGATTCAAACAACTCCTGAACCCTGGTTAAGTAAACCCTGGAGATTTGTTGCGACCTTATCATAAAAATGATATCTGGCCTTTAGAGGATATAATCAGACCAGGAAGGTAAGAATATGCCTGAAATCTCAAACGGATACCCTCAATTCGCTTATGACGCCACCAAAATGGTCATCTATGGCGGTGGCGGATTAAGCAAAATGATCATCGAGACTGTGCGCGTTCTTGGTGTCTATCAAATCGTTGGTATCATTGATGACAATATGAAGGCGGGGGATTTAGTGATCGGGTCGCCGGTTCTCGGCGGCGCTGAAGTGCTAGTTGATCTTTACAAGCAGGGTATCCGCACGGCAGTAAATTCCGTCGGTGGAATAGGCAACTACAAAGCACGCCTGAATGTATTTCACCAACTCGCCAAAGCGAGGTTCATCTGTCCCGCCGTTGTTCATCCCACCGCCCATATCGATCCTTCCGCCAGGCTCGAAGCCGGAGTGCTTGTGCTGGCGCAGAGTTATGTAAGTGGTAATGCTGTAGTGGGTATGGGATCGCTGATCAATAATTCGGTGGTGGTTTCGCATGATTGTGTTCTTGGCGTTTGCACCAATCTTTCCCCCGGAGCGATGGTTGCGGGAGACGCCATGATCGGTGATTTCTCCCAGATTGGCATGAGCGCTACCATCAATATTGGCGTGCGCGTTGGCCGGGAGTGCCTGATTGGCAACGGCGCGACCATTAAGAAAGATGTCCCGGATGGGACTCGCGTATACGCTGGCGCCATCTGGCCGCCTTACCAGACAGATAAATACAACACTCCCAGGGATGCCTGATGTTCAAACGTTCAACGAGCCAACCCTCCCCACAACCCACCCAGATCGAACGAGTCACTTCCGTACTTGGCACCGGTATTAATTGGACTGGAAAGCTCTCCGGCAAAGGCGGCGTGCGTATTGAAGGAATCTTTGAAGGCCAGATTGCCATCAACGGCCTGGTCGTAGTCGGCGAAACCGGCAAGGTAACCTGCGAGGATGTGCGCGCCAATACAGTGATCGTGGCCGGCGCGGTTAATGGCGGCATTACAGCAGAAAAACTGGAAATCCGCAGCACCGGCCGTGTTTGGGGGAACGTAACTGTCACCGCATTTTCCACTGAAGAAGGCGCGTTCCTGCGAGGGCAGGTGACCATGGAAGACCACCTGGAACTGGGGGTAAGCGACACCGAAAAAGCCATTGATCAATCCGCGATTGAAAACATTTCTGACCAGGAAACAGAATAATTCATCCTTGCAATCATCCTTCTTCTTGTATTAAATTAAAAAGGATTGTTTAAGAATGGGAAAAACCAGATATCTTGTGCCGATGTCCTGCCCTGACCTCAATGATGAGGACCGGCAGGCAGTAATTGATGTTCTGCAAACCAACTACCTTAGCATGGGACCAAAAATTGAAGCTTTTGAAGAGGCTGTGGCAAAATATACAGGCGCCAGGCATGCTTTGGGCGTCAGCTCTGGCACAACTGGCTTACACCTGTGTGTCCGAGCCGCGGATATTCAACCCGGGGATTATGTAATCACTTCCCCATTCTCCTTTGTCTCATCCACAAACGTCCTTTTATTCGAAAATGCGGTCCCGGTCTTCGTGGATGTAGATCCCAAAACAGGTAACATTGACCCTGACAAGGTAAAGCAAGCTGTTAATGATCTGAAATCAGGAAATGAAGAAAGAACAACAAAATGGCTTCCCCGTAAAGGAGCTGGAAAATCCGGTAAGCTTAAGGGACTTTTAGCGGTGGATGTCTTTGGCCAGCCGGTGGATTATGACAATTTGGAAAAAATCACCCGGGATAACAACCTCTTTTTGATTGAAGATTCCTGTGAAGCTATGGGCGCTGAATACAAGCATCGAAAAGCCGGATTATTCGGAGATTTTGGTGTGTTTGCTTTCTACCCCAATAAACAAATGACTACCGGTGAAGGTGGAATGGTCATCACCAATAAATCCGCCGCAGCTGACCTGATGCGCGCACTGCGCAACCAGGGGCGGGCACCCGGCGATAACTGGCTGCAGCATACGCTCCTTGGATATAACTACCGGCTGAATGAAATGAGCGCGGCGCTGGGAGCTTCACAGATGCAGCGTATTGATGAGCTAATCTCCAAACGTGAGACTGTCGCGCAATGGTACAACACCAATCTGAAGGGAATTGATGGCGTTGAAATTCCTTATGTTTCTCCTGCCACAACACGGATGAGCTGGTTTGTGTATGTCATCCGCATCGGCCAGCACTTTAACCGCGACCGCACTGCTGCGAAAATGGATGCCGCTGGCATTCCTGTGCGTCCATATTTCCTGCCAATTCATTTACAGCATTATATGGTAGACCGTTTTGATTACAAAGAAGGCGATTATCCCATTACGGAAGACCTGGGCAGGCG
>Ga0315277_10007379_pt1 | contig 14269 bp, 13 predicted proteins | sample YL17G05_15_MG_FD_203695 | JGI IMG/M metagenome (GOLD analysis project Ga0315277, IMG submission 203695) | Sediment microbial communities from Yellowstone Lake, YNP, Wyoming, USA - YL17G05_15 | ecosystem: Environmental > Aquatic > Freshwater > Lake > Sediment | place: USA: Wyoming | collected... | reverse complement strand
TGTTCAAGACGAATGGAGCTGACCAATTACCATGGAGTGGCCCGTATTCCCCACGAACCCGCCAGTAATATTGCCCCGTCGTGAAATTGACCGGATGTTGCATCGTCGTGGTCACCATCGTCTCAGGAATGCCCGTTACGGTATCAAAAATGGCGGTGAAACTCGACGTGTTGGAAATCTGCCATTCGTAGGTGATTGGCCCAAACGATGGCCTCAAGCTTGACCAGATGAAGTTTACATTGCCATTGTACACCGTGGTGCCATTCGATGGCAATACAAGGCTCACGACACCAGGGGAAGCCTCGCCATACTGGAGCAAGTTGTCGAGCAGCGTGCCGTAAGTGCCGCGATTGTAATATGCCCCCCATTCGATGGCCACGCTAACGTATATCATCAAACCGGCACCGAACGCGCGCGTGAACAGCCTTGGCTTGAGCACGCTGTTGTCATAGGCTAATATTTTCTCAATGCCCGTTAATCCCGTGAGATAGGATTCGCTCGAATAGGTCAGGCCCGATAAACCGGCGCCAGTTACGCCGGTCATAATCGGGTGGCTTGCATAACTCGCGTTGACCACGATCGTGTCAGTGGAGCTTGCAATATCCGTATACCCGCCTGGCAATGTACCAAGGATATCGTTGCCAGTCCCGTACTGCCAATGGTGCATCTGGAAAATACCCCCTGAAGCCACGTATGCTTCTAGCCAAGCACGTACCGAAGGCTGGGTCAAGGCGGTGTAGAACGACGTGACCTGGTATGATTCAATAATCACCTTGTCGAACGGGGCGAGAGAGACGACACCGAACGACGAGCTCCCATATATGGTATACGTGATACCAAGCACCATTAATCGTGGTACTACTTCATTTATACCCCAGGGCAATGCGTCCCTAAAAATTGCAACATTTCTTATCGTTTTCTGTCCAAGTGAAGAGAATGGATTCGATTCCGGGGCATTAATCCAACCCGTTGAATTCCCAAAAGTGCCGTCCGAGCAATTGAAACGAGACCTGTATGTACCCCAAGGCAGCGTTGTTATATAGTAGTATATCTTGCCATCCACCACGTTTTTATCTGCCGGATTTACTTCTATCATGGTATAGACAGTCGTGTTAACTGTAACCGTTACGGATGATGGTATATTATTGTCCGTATCGAAATATTGCACACTGAAGTTGAACATCGTCGTATTGCTGCCTATAATTGGCGAGACTTGCGCACCGAGTAACTGCGGTGCATTGGTATTGCTTTCCACAACGCAAGGCCCAACATAGTTTGCAGTCATGTTGGCATACCGGCCGTCGTGGCACGAGAAATAGTACGTGTAATTCGATGTCACATGAACGAAGCTCGCGGTATACTGGAAGATGCACCCGTCCGCGTAATTCATATCGGCGGGATTCTGCTTGGCCATGGCATGCATCGTACCGTTGATATAGACGGAGATGTTCACAGGTGAATTGTTATCCACATCAGTGTAATTGACCGAGAATGTGAACGTCGTGAACTGGTTTCCAGTTCCAGGGGACACGGAACCCATCGTCAAGGCAGGCGCGTTGTCATTAACTATGACGTAAAGCGCATTGGCCACCGTCCAATTCCCGGCAAATACGTTATATACAGCTCGGACGCGCCAATAATATATTCCGTTCGGTCCGGCGATCGCCGTCGACATCTGCGTCGTCGTCGGGGTCTCCGCTATGCCGGAAACCGATTTGACTATCGTTGCGAAATCTGACCGGTTCGATAATTGCCAGGTATAAGTGATAGGCCCAAACCTTGGCGCTATACTCGTCCAGGCAAAATCCACAAGGCCATTGAGAAAAGTGCTGCCATTCGCCGGGTTCGTGAGAAGGATAACTCGACCGCTGCTGCCAGACCGGAGCAAGACATCGTCAAAAAACCAGTAATCGTAAGTACTTCCTGAACCCGTAGTTTGCCGGAACCGGATACGGAAATTCGCATGAAGCGCATTCGCCGGCAGCATTGTGTTGCGCGTGTATATCGTCCCACCAGTACCGCCCCCGAAAAAAACATCGAGTTGTAACCAAGTGTTTGCATTGCTGTAATATTCAACGATCATGTCCTCGCCGCTATCCGGCAGCTCGCCTAATCCCGCCGCGCCTCGCCGCACCCAGTAAGATAGATTCACTGCCGGATAGGCGCTCAAGGATATAATTCGAGACGTGACTTCACCCGCGATGCCGTTGTGATATCCGCAATACGGGCTCGAATTATACGTGATGCTGCTAACGCCGCCATAGCCCATTATCGACCAGTCCGTGCCCAGGCTCCCGTCGTTAAAATTGTCATAGAAAATAGTGGTTAATTGGGGGATGAGAAACGGGTTCACTGCAGGACCGGGCTGCACAGATGTTGAGTTTATGGTGACACCGTCCGAGCAATCCATGCGGAACTGGTACATTCCCCAAGCCAGCGTGGTCGTGTAACAATATATCTTGCCATCAACGACGTTCATGTCTCCTGGAACTGCCGCTGTCATTGGTGTCGAGCTCCCGTTGATGGTTACGATGATCGATGTTGGAAGGATGTTGTCAGGGTGGACGTAATTAACTGTAAAGTTGAACACGGTCGTGTTAATACCTTGCGCTGGATTCACATTTGGGTTGATCAATCCAGGATTCGCAGATGCTCGCAGGCCAGGATCATCAAGAATAGCAGATCCAGAGCCTTTATTATCGCCCGTAGGATTTGAAACTAGCAGAACCGTGCATATAAGCATAAAAAGGACAGAACTGAAAATGATAGGAAAGGTCTTGTTATTACGTGGTTTCATCCATGTTTCACTCTCTTGGAAAATTTTTTCATAAAAATTTTAGCCCCATATTATAGAATACAAAGCGAATTTGAATATTTATAACGAACATTTTCGAGAAGGAGACGAGATAACGGCCCAATCTCAAGAATTTAATACAATACCAGGCAAACCTCGCGTGAAGCAAACGGTGAAATGCCATTTCGGATTTTTTTAAAAAATGAATCGATATGCTCATTGAAATTTTGATTTGATGAGCGGATATTTCCCGAATTTCTTGACCGTCGCGATCATAGCTTGGAGATTCTCCGGCTTGATGGTTCCGAGCACATCAGATCCCGGTGCGCAGATGTAACTCCCGCCTTCACCCGCTTCCAGGATCTGTTGCTTGGTCATCTTGATCGTATCATCGATGCTGCCGAAGGTCAAGACATCGGATGACGGGACGTTGCCGATGAAGCAAATCTTCGTGCCGAATTGCTCCTTGAGCGGCTTGAGGCGGTTGCCAGCCTCGTATTCCAGGGGATCCACGCCGTCGACGCCCGCCTTGACAAGCCCAGCGATCTCGTCGTGCAGGTTGCCGTCCGTGTGCACGCAGTATCTCGCCCCGTGCTTGTGCGCGTTGGCCGCGATCTCGGTGTAGACCGGCAAGACGAGCTCGTTCCACAACTCTGGCCGGAAAATCTGGTGCCCCTTGAAGGCGTGATCGTCACACGTGAAGACGATGTCCATGCCGTGCTCGAATAAAAGCGTGTGGATCTCAATCGTCTTGTCCTTCCACGCGTTGATGAGTTGCTTCACGAGCGGAAGGTACTTGCGAGTGACATAGGCGAAATGTTTCAAGCCTATGGAGGACCACGTCGTGTAGACTGGGCCGCCGGCGGTCGGGATGAATACGATGTCGTTTTTCAAGCCCGCTTCCCATACGTTTTCGACGAGATGTTTGAGGTACGTCTCATCGCTCGGGACAAAGGTTTTTATGAAGGATATCCATTCTTTCAAGAGCTCTGGGGTGTAGAGCATCCCGTCCTGGTACCACGAGTCGCCCGCCGAGTTCCTCGCGTGGAGCGAACCGTCGGAAGCGATGAAATAATTTTGCAGCCCGCTCGTAGCTTCCTTCAACAAGTCGGCGGGTACCGTGGGCATGTCCTTGGGAGAACGAGGCGAGATGCCCGCGCCGTGGTTCCATTTCGAGTCGAGGCCGAGCTCCGTGGCGATCATAAGATCGAACCCACCCTTGTAACCATAATCACTCTTCAATTCCACTTGCTCGTCATATTTCTTGATGAACGGTGGCTCCAGGTGCTGAATAAACGTGGGAATTCTATCAGGCTCCTCGTGACTGAGCGCTTTCAAGACTCGCTCGTGTGCGTTCACGATATTCACTTCCGCAGTTTGAGCAGCATGTCAGCCAGGTTCTTGCCGAGCGTTTCCATGATCTTCATCCCTTCATCGTCTTTTAAAACATCGCCCGGCAGCCGGCCGATCGCCATATTCCAGTAAGAACTGGTGCATATCGGCATCTCGGCGATGCCGAAGAAATAGTTCAACGCCGCGTAGACGAACGTGGTACCCGCGCGGCGTGCCACGGCAACGGGAGCCCCGACCTTGCCCTTGAAAGGATTATCGTTTGACCGGGCAATATATCCCGTGCGTTCGATGAGCATCTGCATTCGGGACGAGACATTCCCGAAATACACGGGAGAACCGAGGATGATACCATCGGCTTCTAGCATCTTCTGGAAAATGGCGTTGATGTCGTCATCTTGCACGCATTTCCTTTTACCTGCGCAACTTCCACAGCCCTTGCACGGGTTTAATTTCTTGTCGGCTAACGTGATGATCTCGAAGTCGATTTTCTTCTCTTTCAAGCCCTTCCCGACAGTCTCCAGCAAGATTTGCGTGTTTCCCTTGGCACCGCGGGCTGAGCCATTGATTGCCAGTACCTTCATAATTGTATTTTATTACCGATCTATAAAAAAGAGTAAGGCGTGGTACCCGATTATAAAGGGAAATAAGAAATAGGAACCAGCTTTCTTGCCCGCGCATTCACGCGACCATTTTTCCGAGGCTTTTCATGGTTTCCGTTGCTTCCGCCATGATGCCATCAACCACTTGCTTGCACGTGAGCTTCTCGTGGAGACGCAAGGCAACTTGGCCGGCCCAGATAGCACCATCCACGATATTTCCTTCTGGACCCTTGGCGCGGTAGGTCGCCCCCGATTCGAATTTATAGACGTCGAGCATGGTAATTTCCTTGTTCTTCAATTTCGTGGTGAGTTCCGCGAGCTCGAAGGAGAATTTGTTTTTGAAGTGCCGCAACGGGCCATAAACGCCTTGTGTCACGATGGTCGGGTCTTCTCGCGGGAACGTGACCGAAGCATTGATGATTGCATCCTTGACCTTGTCGTTGAATTCGCATTCTTTCGTGGCGATGAATCGAGTACCCATGTAAATGGCTTGCGCGCCGAACGCGAGCATTGCTGCCAATCCTCTCCCGTCGCACACGCCGCCACCCGCGGCGACCGGTACTTTCACCGATTTGATGACCTCTGGCACGATTACGAACGTGTGAAGCGGCTCATGGGCTACATGACCACCAGCTTCAAAGCCTGTACAGACAATGCCATCGACGCCGGATTTCTCGGCCTTCTTGGCATGGTAGACACTCGGTACGGTATGGAAGCGTAACATCCCAGCTTCTTGAATTTTTTTCAAGTACGGCTGCGTCGGGTCGCCAGCAGAACAGACCACGACCTTCAGCTTTTTCCTGAGCGCTGGATTTTTTTCACGTTCAGTAATAACCTCGTCGAGGAGCATCGGGACATCAGATTGAACAGGTGCCACGCGAAAATTGACACCAAAATTGCCCTTGGCATTCGATGCAATATGGCGCAAGCTGTTCAATAATTTCACTTTTACGCTTTCAAATGCTTGCATTTTAGTCTCGTCATCTTGAAGGATTGCCATGATTCCGAACTTGGGATCGGGTACCGGATGGCTTGCCATACCAAACCCGCCCGCATTGGTCACTGCTACGGCGAGCTCTTTCGTGTCATATGGCCCCATAGGAGCCTGGATGATTGGGTACTGCATACCAAGCATTTCACAAAGCTTTGTCTTGATCATTTTCTTTTCACGCAATATATTGATTACTATTTTATGAGGACATGGTGTGGACATAGTGTAATGCATATACAAGAATTATATCAGTTTTATAAGTTTAAATAATGCTTTCGCATAATGAAAATTGTTTCATCTATTGAGGGTGAAATCATGGTTGAAGGAAAAGTCATCATCACGGCTGCGCTCACGGGCGCAGTCACCTCGAAAGATCAGAATCCCAACGTACCTTATACACCGGAAGAATTCGCGGACGTGGTTGCGAAATGCTATAAAGAAGGTGCTTCGATCGTCCACATCCATGCCCGCCGTCCTGACAATGGCGCGCCAACGCCGGATATCAAGTTGATCCAGAACGTCCTGGTCGCCGTAAAGAAAAAAACGCCGGAAATCATCATCAATCTCAGCACTGCAATTGCGCCCGTAGTTACAGACAAGGAGCGCATCACACCCGTTGTCAAATTCAAGCCACCAATCGCATCATTGAACACGAATAGCATGAACTTTGGTGTTGGGGATTGGAATACGGGAAAGGTCGTGCAAGAGATAATTTTCGAGAACATGTTCAAGACGATCACTAGCTTTGCCAAAAAGATGAAAGATGCTGGAACCAAACCGGAAATCGAGGTATATGATTTCGGTGGCATGTACAACATTCTTTTCCTCCAGAAATCGGGCTTGCTAGCTGAGCCGCTGCATTTCCAGTTCGTGTTCGGTGTTTTGGGAGGCATACCATTCAGCGTGCATAACTTGGCCCATCTCCTCGAGCTGAAGCCGCCTAGCGCGACGTGGTCGGTGTGCGGCGTCTCGAAGAATCAATTCCAAGCAGCTGCTTGCGCCGTCTTGCAAGGCGGGCATATCCGGGTCGGTCTTGAAGATAACATCAAGATGCCTAACGGAGAGCTGGCGAAAGGGAGCCATGAACAAGTAGCGTGGACTCGACAGCTCGTGGAACACGTCGGCTTGAAAGCGGCAACACCAGAGGAAACACGACAGATACTCGGTCTCAAGAAACTGACTGATGAGACTCCTCCTGCTGACGTGAAACCTGATGAAAAGAAAAGTGATGATAAGGAAAAGTGATGATAAGGAAAATTGTACCTTCCTTTTTTTTTGATTTTTAACGCTTTCATCGCGAAGCATCCAGTTTCCACAAGGCTTCGTGCTCGAGCGCCAGCCCGCGCAAGAGCTGATCGCCCCGGAGTTGTTCTGACAAGATCTTCAAGGCCCTCAATGTTGGCGGATTTTTCAACGACATGATCTTGGCAAACTTCATGGTCTCTTCCCCGAGCTGCTCGGCCTTGAACACGTCGTGCACAATTCCGAGCGCCTTTGCCTTGGGTGCAGGAATGCGCTCGGCCGTGAACATGAGATACTTGGCCAGCGGGAGTCCGAACAATGCGACCGAATTTTGGCTGCCGCCCCACGCGGGTATGATGCGCATGTCGACCTCTGGAAACGATAAAGTGGCGTTCTCGCTAGCAAATCGAAAATCGCAAGCACACGCGAGTTCAAAACCACCGCCCATCGCATAACCGTTGATTTGAGCAATGACTGGTTTCCAATTTTCTCCGATCTCGTACTTGACGCCATTTCCACTCGTGATCTTGTCGAAAAATTCGCGAGGATCCGCATCATAATCATTACCCGTCATTATTTCGAGGATCATGAGCCTGCCAAAATCCGTGAGCCATTTCAACCGATCTTGAGGCGTATTGTACAATGATTTGAGATCTTGACCGGTAGAAAACGAATCCCCAGTACCCGTGATGATGATGACCCGTATTTTGTCGTCGTGGCGGAGTTCCTTGAGGGCATCCCTGAACTCCATCCGAGTCGCCTCGTCAAAGGCGTTTTTCACCTCTGGCCGGTTGATCGTGATGATCCCAACGCGAACCTTTCTTTCGACGATTATATGCTTGGACAAACTCGTCACCTGTTTAAATTGAGAAAAAGAAAAGAAATGTTATTCCTCCATTTTATACAAGGGCATGTTCTCTGTTGGATCTTCGATGCGGTCATAATATTCGATATCCCCGAGATTACCTTGCGTGGTCTCTCGCCATTTCACCTTAACGGGCATCCCGACATATACATCCGAGAATTTAATCTTTGGATTCAATTCCACGACGAAGATCGTATCAGCACCGTCTGGACGAACGGCGGTTATGGGCGCTGGTACCAGCTCCCCGGTTTTTGGATCCTTGTCATAGGTCGCCGTGAACGTGGCAACCACGCCGGTTTCCCGGAGGGGCACCCATTTGTCAGGCTGGATCAAGCATTTACCACAAACAAGTTTCGGTGGAAAATACACGGTATTGCAGCCCCGGCACTTCAAGCCCATCAATTTTTTCTGCTTCAACATCTCAAAGAACGGCACTATGTGCGTGGTGTTGAATTTGTATTTATAGGAGGAAAGATACCACTTTCCCTCCGTTTTTCTCGTCCTGGCGTATTCTTTCTTTATATATTCGAGCTTTCCCACGATTCAAGCACCTCCTTTCCACTTGCGCTTTGGCTGGTCGCTCATGATCATCAATGTCACGAGATTAATCACTCCGCCCCACGAATGACCGAGGGCCGTGTGCACGGCTTTCGGCACCTGGTTTCCTGCCTTGCCCATGATCTGCAGCGCTGCTTCCCCGACCCTTTCGAGGCCAGATGCACCGATCGCGTTCGTCGAGTTCACCCCACCCGAGCAATTCACTGGAAGAGCGCCTTTCGGGGCGGTGGTGCCATCACGATATCGCAAGTGCGCCGTGTTTTCCTCGAACAAGCCTAATCGCTCCAGCCACTGAAGCTCTTGATTTGGGAACGGGGAATAAACCTCTGCATACTCGATTTCCTTTTCTGGATACGATATTCCCGCTTGCGAGTACGCAAACTTCGCCGATTCCACCGCACCGAGCTGCTCGCACGGGTCGATTTGCCCGGTTCCGGATCCGGCATAACCGAGAATGGCGTTCTCGTTGCTCACGCTTGCCACCCCGTTCACGTATACTGGAATATCCGTGAAATCCTTTGCCTTTTTCTCGGTGGTGAATAGCACCGCGCACGCGCCATCCGACGCAGGAGTGACCATTCCATATCGAAGGGGATATGAAACATACGGCGTATCCAAGATATCTTGGATGGTAAGATTCGGCATTTTCAGGTGAGTGTACCAGTTTTTCGCTGCATTGTGCCTGTTTTGCACCACGACACGGGCAAGATCTTCTTCAGTCGCACCGCTGCGTTTCATGTAATTAACAGCCTGGTAAGACGAGATCCCAATAGCACCACCGGCTCCAAACATTCTCTGTACCTTTTCCATCTGTAACCCGAGTCTGGAATAGATCGAAACCTCCGCATAAGCAACGGATGCAAGCCCGATGGACGTGTCGCCACATGATTGATGCTCGAAACCGACGACCAGAACCGTGTCCAGTCCTGGCAATCCCGCAGTGACGTGGTAATATCCGGCGATTGCAATTGACCCGCCCGTCGTTCCACCAGTGGTCACCCGCATAAGCGGTTTGTTCCGGGCTCCAATCGAGTCCGTTAACCAAAGCTCTGGATAATTTATGCCTTCAAATCCAGGCATGTTTCCGTTAACGAAGGCATCAACGTCCTTGATATCGCAATTGGCTTTTTTCAAGCAATCTTCGACAGCTTCGTTTACCAGCTCAGCTGTGTTCACATCCGACCTCTTTGATGCGTGCTCGCAGAATCCCACGCCCGCAATCGCTACTTGACGACCCACCATTATTTTTTCCCTCCTTCAAGTATATATAATATGCTGTTTTGGGCGCTGAAACCGAACTGACCCGATGCGATCGCGCGTTTCGCACCAGCAACTTGATGGTTCTTTGCTTCCCCGCGGAGTTGCTTTGCAGCTTCGATTAATCGCACCAAGCCTGTTGCACATAACACGTTACCGCTCGTTGCCCCGCCCGATGGATTGATAGGAATTTCCCCGTTGATTTCTGTTGATAACGAGGTTCCCTTCCCGGGCTCACAAAGGCCTATTGCTTCCGAGAAGATCGGCTCCTCGTGAGCAAAATGCTCGAAAATCTCTGCAACGTCGATATCTTTTTGCGGGTCCTTGATCTTCGCCATCTTGAAAGCCATCTTTGCTGCATTCTCCATGGACAGGCTCTTGCTTAAATCCCGTTCACCGAGATAGTACTGTTCTTGCGAATGCCCAACGCCAGTGATCCAAACGGGATCTTCACGGATTTTCAAAGCTTGTTGCTCTGGAGCTAGCAAAATACATGCCGCGCCATCGCAAGGCCGAGCATACATAAGCTCTGTCACGGGGGAGCTGAGAGTTTCCGCCGCGAGGACATCCTTCACGGTAATTTTAGCATTCTGTGATTCGGGTAACGCAAAATCATTCTTCGCTGCATTCTTGCGATTTTTCACCGCCACTTTCGCGATGTCCTCAGCTTTCACATCGAATTTTTGCATGTATGCTCGCATCTGAAAAGCACCGGCAGTCATCACGTTGACCAATTCCGTCGGCCGTTCAAATGTCGGATCCGTGGATAGTAAGGTCGTCGATTCGTACGGGAAGCATGATGCCATGCTTCCACCCCAAACAGCGACTAACTTGTGATTCCCAGAAAGGACCCGCATCATGCCATACAAGACTGCATAAGCTCCATCCATCTCGACTTTTGTTTCATCCTTCAAGTAGGAACCCGATGGATCAACAGTGAAACAATTTGAAATGGTTCTCCCGTCATAGAAATCATTCGTCGAGCTAACGACAGACGTGAGATCTTTGCGTTTCAAGTTCGCGCTGTCCAACGCGCCCCGGACTGCCTTGAAGGCAGCTTCATAGCGATCCATCTGCAAGTCCATGGAAGGCTTAATCTGGCAATACCCGACAATGCCTACTTTTTCCATACTCACGTCCCTCCAACGGGTTTGAAGCCCTTGATATCACCGGGGCTTCCCGCTATTTTTTTGTTCCATACGACGTCCAGTTTCATACCGAGTTTCACGTCCTTTTCTTGCACGTCGAGAACAGGGTAAATGATGGCCGTGTCACTCCCGTCGATCTTGATCAACCCGATGATGGTCGTTTTCTCGTTTTTCTTTTTTCTCCGCTCCATCACGCTGTAGTTCGTCGCGGTGAAGTTGACGAGGGTTCCCGTGGTTGCGAGATCGACCCAACAATTTTCCAACGGAATAGTCTTGAAACACTCACCGCAGACCTTTCTCGGAGGAAAATATACTTTATTGCACGATGGACATTTTATCGCGATGAATTGTTGTTTTTCAAGGCGTTCGTAAAATTTATCCATGTATTTTCCAACCCAGTACTCAAAATCTGCTCTGACTATCCCTTCTGCCACATCTATTAGTTTTTTAACCATTCGAATGCCACCAGATAACACGTTTTAAAAACACATCGTGATGGTTTTAGATCACGCTTAGTATTTTTTAATATATAGACATAGCGAGATACGAAGAAAAAAACGACATAATAGCAAAGATTTTTCTAAAACACGGGTAAATAAAAGTTGTTTTCTGGAAAAAAGGCAAAGAAAGGTCACGATCAAAGGAATCGATGTTTATACGAATTTTCAGGTGGATCGTGGTATCGATGCCTTTTTATTCGAAATCACCTTTTGCATGAATATCCCCGAGGATTTCGCGTTCATTGCGGCGTAAAAATGAAATTACTTCATCCAATGCTTTTTTAAAAGAAATAACCATCCCACCATGAATTCTAATCTCGATCAACACCTTTTCGGTTAGAAACTCGTTGATGGCTCGCTCAAGATCATTGAATCGCGTCTCCTTGAGGTGATCGAGAACAAGATGAAGGTAATAGGCTTTTACAAATTCATCTGTGACCGGTTCCTTCTCATGTAGATATTTTAACTCGAAATATTGCCGATTATCGAAATTCTCGTCGTCGTTTTTATCAACCACGATATATGTTGAAATCGAGCCATAATCGACAATGCGGTTTACAACATGTGCCGTTGCTTCGTTAATGCCTGCTTTACATGCCCACTTGACGTGGATAAACCAGTTTGGGATGATATTTCCCTCATTTTTATGATTTCTACATTATCGACAAGTATTTGGTGCAATCGCCCGGTTAAAAACAGGTGGCGCTGCACCGTGTCATTAATCCTTCAATGATTACCTTTGATGTCGTATCGCAGAAAATCACTCTTGCATTTTGGGCATTTCACGGATTCGGAGGAGGGGAGGCGGCTCAATATGAACCTGCCGACCCGGTCGCGGTTGATCACGTGATCCAGCAAGTCCCGGCCGTTGAGCAAGGGGTCATTGCATACAGGACAACTTTCCGAACCGCCCGGTGTTCCCGGGATCACGATGGAAGGGCTCGTGTTTGCTTCTTGTGTCTGTTGCGACTTGATCGGGTATTTTTTCGGGTTACCAAGAACGACCGTGTAGATCGTGTTGCATTTCAAGCAAAGTTTATCGATGTAATTCGTTTCTACCCAGGCGCCGTCTGGTTTACCGGCCTCCGTGGCTTTGGACGGAGCGCACCGGCCAAAATTCCCGTGCTCGTCGAGCCAGCCCATTCCTTCCCCTAATACCCAGAGAGAATTGCAGCTTTTGCACTTGTAATAATAGATGAGGCCCATAATTCACTTCTATGTAGTGAATAGCAATACGTCCCCTTAACCTTCAGTAGTAATTGCACGTCCAGAAAAAAGCCAAGACCATGGCGAGGGCATGGCAAGCATCAAGAAGACTCGTCAAGGGCTTCGTTCACCAGCTTGTCCGCGATTGCCACCTGCGCATCGGAACGGTTCACGTGCTTGTAGATCACGGCGTGGAATGCTTTTTCAAGCTGGTGAACAGTGGAAAATAAGGCCTTGAGCTCTGTATTCTTCACCTGGTACTTGCCAGTCAACTGCCGCACCAGCAACTCGCTATCCGAGATACATTCGATCTTCCCCTTCCAGTACATCGCCGCTAACTTGAGGCCCTCGATCAAGGCGTTGTACTCGGCTTGATTGTTTGTCATGACCCCGAGAGCGCGCTTCACCTGTTTGATGATAGTACCGGACGAGTCCACGAGCACGATGCCGAGGGCTGCTGGCCCGGGATTGCCCCGAGCTCCCCCGTCCGTGTATAATTTGAAGACTTGTTCCCCAGGCATGTCCAATCACGAAAAAAGGATTTAATAGTCCATTATCGCCAGCTCGCAGCCCGGGTCCCATTTTCGACCCGCGCCCGTGCGATTTACCCGCAAGTGATGATAAACTTGTTTTTGCCAGCCGATCGATTTTAACTCCATCACGTCGCCGTCGATCTTGACATGCACGAAGTTCGGCTCGAGTACCCCAAAGAGCTGGCATTCCTTGACCAGATCGTCGTTGCGGAATCCTTTCACGAGCCCGTTGATGTTCTTTGATGGGGGCGGGACGCCATGCTTGCGCACGTTCAAGAACCGCCCGGGCCACACGTACTTTGTCATTCCGTCGCGGTCACCCATGATGCCGTGGTCGATGTGGTGCTGACCGCACCCGGCACCCGCCACGAAGAACAGGGTGCCACCCCAATCCGCATCGCGGTCAACCCAGAAGCACTCGTAGTGGTGATCGTGCCCGTAGAACACGGCATCGACGTGATACTGCTGGCACAATGGCCGGAAGACGTCGTGCATGATGTACGGGCACGAGAAGTCCCCGGTGGAATATATTTGGTGGTGCATGAACAAGAAGATCCACCGATCCTGCTTCGCGTACTTGGCAAGGTTCTCATCGAGCCACGCGTATTGCTCGTCGGCGGGAAGCGGTTCGCCGCGACCAGCATTGCAACTATCGAGAAAAAACAAGACCGCATTGCCGTATTCCAGCAAATAATACGCACCTTCCACGGGGTTCACGTACGGATGAAACCACGCGTCAAGATAATTCTTGTACTTTTCCTTCTTGTCGGTGTCATGGTTTCCCGTGGCATTCATCAAGGGGCGCGTGGCGAGGTAATCCTTCCCGTCGTAAAACAACGAATTCCAATGCTTGATGTTGAGGCCATCGTTGACGAAATCCCCGAGACCGACGTAAAAATCATGCTTGGGTGCCTCGGATGCCATCAACTGGAAATACCGGTCAAGACGATTGCACGGATACGCATGCATATCGCCATTGATGATGAATTCGAAGGGTTTCGTGGACCCGGCGGGCAACCCGGTTTCGAATGTCCAGGTCTTGTCCTTGTCCCTGCTGATCTGGTACTGGTAGATCGTAGCGGGTTCGAGGCCCGTCAGCCGGACCACGTGGATGTGGGTCGCTGTCCCGGGAGTTTCCTTCACGACTTGCATGCTATCAGGATCAATTCCATACTTGATCCATCCACCCGCGGTTGGTTGTTGCGATCGCCAGCAAATCGTCA
>Ga0315277_10007378_pt1 | contig 14269 bp, 9 predicted proteins | sample YL17G05_15_MG_FD_203695 | JGI IMG/M metagenome (GOLD analysis project Ga0315277, IMG submission 203695) | Sediment microbial communities from Yellowstone Lake, YNP, Wyoming, USA - YL17G05_15 | ecosystem: Environmental > Aquatic > Freshwater > Lake > Sediment | place: USA: Wyoming | collected... | reverse complement strand
TCCCTATGCGGTCCTTCAACAACTCCCGAAGTATAGAAAGAATCATTTATGGTTTAATAGCTTATGTTATAAATCAACCCCAGGATATGCCCCAAATAGAATTTACACAATTATCTTGACATAACCCGGTATACCACGCCCAACTTTTTTTGTTGACTTAGATTTAAAAATTCGTATATTATTAAAACCCTTCGGGGTGAGGTGAAATTCCTCGATCGGTGGTAAAGCCCACGATCCCGCCTTGGGCGGGACGAACTGGTGAGATTCCAGTGCCGACGGTTCAAAGTCCGGATGGAAGAAGGGAAAAATGGTGAGTCGATCCACAGATCGATTTTCCAGTTGTTTGAGATTACCCCGAAGGATATTTGGGGTTTTTTATTATGACCCAAGAAGAATACATGAAGTTGACCATAAATCTGGCTAAGAAGGGAATGGGAAAAACTTCTCCCAATCCCTTAGTCGGAGCGGTGGTGGTCAAAAATGACCGAATCATCGGCAAGGGTTATCATAAAAGATTTGGGGAGCCTCATGCAGAAACCAATGCTTTGAGAGCTTGTAAAGATCAGGCAAGAAATGCCACCTTATATGTTAACCTCGAACCTTGTTGCCATTATGGAAAAAAAACTCCCCCTTGCACCGACACGATCAAAAAAAGCGGGATAAAGAAAGTGGTCTGTGCCACCCTTGACCCCAATCCCCAGGTTAACGGAAACGGAATAAAAACTCTTAGGGAAGGCGGCATAGAAGTGGACTTGGGCATTCTGGAAGAGGAGGCAAAAAAATTAAATGAGATTTACCTGAAGTTCATCACCACCGGGCTCCCCTTTGTGATCCTGAAAATTGCCCAAACGCTGGATGGCAAGATCGCCACAAAACTTGGCGATTCCAAGTGGATCACCCAAGATGATTCCCGCAGGTTTGTCCATTCCCTTAGATCGTGTGTGGATGCGGTTTTGGTGGGAGCCAATACGGTAAGAAGAGATGACCCGGAATTGACCATTCATGATGCCAGAGGCGAAAACCCCATAAGGATAATTCTCGATTCTGCTGGAAAAACATCAAACAGATCAAAAGTTATAAAAGAAAATAAGAATGGGAAAACGATCATCGCCACCAATAATGAAAAGATTAAAGAAAAACTCAAAGAAAAAGTTGAAATCTGGAAGCTAAAAAAACGCAAGGACGGTAAGGTTGATTTAGCAGACCTCTTGAGGAAAGCTGGAGAAAATCAAATTTCCAGTCTTTTGGTTGAAGGCGGAGCCAAAGTTTTCACCTCTTTTTTGAAAGAAAAATTAGTAGACAAGATCTATTATTTTTTGTCACCAAAGATTTTGGGAAAAGGACTTGATTCTTTTGGCGATCTGGGAATCAAAAAAATTCCAAACTCAATTACGCTAAGAGATTGTGAGATAAAAAAATTTAAAAACGATTTGTTAATCATAGGCTATCCGAATTGGAGTAGCGACACTTGTGTCGCGTGACCTGGAGTAGCGACACTTGTGTTGCGCCCTCTCCATCTAATGATGTTGCTATGTTTACTGGAATAATTGAAGAAATTGGAAAAATAGAAGGAATTTCTAAACACGGTCGTAACCTTAAACTAAGGATAACAGCCTCCAAAATTTTAAATGATTTAAAAGTTGGAGATAGCATAAATATCAACGGAGCGTGTCAAACCGTAATTGCAGTCGATCCAGAATCCTTTACAGTGGAAGCGGTGGAGGAAACACTCAAGAAAACCAACTTGGGTCAGTTGAAAAAAAGCGAACAGGTGAATTTGGAAAGAGCTTTGAGATTTTCTGATAGATTAGGTGGGCATTTGGTCACCGGGCACATCGATGGTGTGGGAAAAATTAAATCTATTGTAAAAAAGGATGGGAGCTTTTTGTATGAATTCGAGTTGTCTGAAAAGCATTTGGCTTATTTAGTAGAAAAAGGATCGGTGGCACTTGATGGGATAAGCCTGACCGTAGTGGAGGTGAAAGAGAGCTCCTTCTTTGTAGCCGTCATTCCCTTTACTTTAGAGAATACCACATTGGGAGCAAAAAAGGTTGGGGATTTGGTTAACATAGAGACAGATTTGATAGGAAAATATGTTGAAAAAATTTTAGCTTCTAAAAGAGAAAAATCTGAGATTACCGAGGAATGGTTAAAAGAAAAGGGATGGTGAGAAATATTAATGACGAATGACGCACCTGTGGTGAGCTTGTCGAACCATGATTAATGACGAATAAAGACAACAAGAAATGAATTGAGGAGATGGATAAATCTAAAGGGACTGTTGAAAAACCCCACCCTATCCTTCTGAGGGAGCCCCGCCAGAGGCGGGGTAAACTGCGCGACCGAAGAATCTGGCTGATGCGTATGGAGATTCTTCCCCCGCCAATGGTTCGACTTCGCTCACCATAAAAGGCGGGGCCAGAATGACAACTCTGCCAGTTCGACTTTTTCAACACGCCCAAAGGAGCCGAGAATGGAAAAATTGAATACGACTGAGGAAGCAATCGAGGATATAAAAAAAGGAAAAATAGTTATCGTGGTGGATGATGCGGACCGGGAAAATGAAGGAGACATGGTTTTAGCCGCAGAGAAGGTCACCCCCGAGGACATAAACTTCATCTCCAAATATGCTCGAGGTTTGATCTGCGTCCCCTTGGCTAAGGAAAGAATAGAGGAGTTAGATCTTGGTCCTATGGTGAAGGTCAACACTGCCAAGATGGGAACCCGCTTCACCGTTTCGGTAGATGCTATTCACAACACCACCACTGGTATATCCGCCCATGACAGAGCTTGCACCATAAAACTTTTAATCGACCCAAAAACCAAACCAGAGGATTTAGCCAGACCGGGACATGTTTTTCCCATCCGAGCCCAAGACGGCGGAGTATTGAGCCGAGCCGGGCATACCGAAGCGGTGGTGGATTTGATCCGATTGGCAGGACTCTACCCGGCCGGGGTTTTGTGTGAGATAATGGATGACGACGGGCATATGGCTCGTCTGCCCAAACTTTTCGAAATGGCAAAGAGGTTCGATTTGAAAATCATCACCGTAAAAGATCTGATAGAATATAGAAGAAGAAAGGAGAAATTAGTTCAAAGAATGGTGACGGTCAATTTCCCCACCAAGTTCGGGCATTTTAAGCTCCACCTATATAAAAGCACCATCGACGAGCACCATCATTTAGCTTTGGAAAAAGGCGAAGTAAAAGGAAAAGAAAACGTATTGGTCAGAGTCCATTCCCAGTGTTTGACTGGTGATGTATTCGGTTCATCCCGCTGCGATTGTGGAGACCAATTAGCAGAAGCCCTTAATATGATCGAAAAAGAAGGATTAGGAGTCTTTTTGTATATGCGACAGGAAGGGAGAGGGATCGGTTTAGCTAATAAAATCGTAGCCTATGAACTTCAGGATAGGGGCAAGGACACAGTGGAAGCCAACCTCGAATTGGGCTTTGATCCGGACTTAAGGGATTATGGCATCGGTGCTCAGATTCTGGTCGATTTAGGTCTTTCCACCATAAGGCTTCTCACCAACAATCCGAAAAAGATTATAGGAATCGAAGGGTATGGCTTGAAAGTAATGGAAAGAATTCCCACCCGGGTTTTCCCTACGCCCGAAAATATTAAATATTTAGAAACAAAAAGAGACAAACTGGGACATCTTTTGGAGGTAAGAAAGGATGACACGTGTTAGATAAGTTGACAAATTCAAAATTCAAAACAGAGCTTCAAACGATAGTATGTAAGAAAAACATTTCACAAAAAAATTTTGAATTTTGCATTGCAATTTTGCATTTTTAACTTTTAATTTTGAACTTTTTTAACAAACATGTGGTAAAAGGAGATGTTATGCCAAAGGTCATAAAAGGAATGCTTTCTGCCGAGGGGAAAAACTTCGGCATAGCCGTAAGCAGATATAATGAGTTTATCACTCAGAAACTTCTGGATGGAGCTTTGGATTGCCTGAAGCGACACGGGGCAGATGACGATAAGATCACCATAGTTTGGGTCCCGGGCTCATTTGAGATACCTTACGCCGCACAGAGAATGGCAAAAAGCAAAAAGTATGATGCTATTATCTGTTTGGGAACGGTGATCAGAGGAGAAACCCCGCATTTCGATTATATCGCTGCCGAAGTAGCAAAGGGGATTGCCCGGATATCCCAGGATACCGGCATTCCCACCATTTTCGGGGTGATAACTGCAGACAGCTTAGAACAAGCCATAGAAAGGGCGGGAACCAAGGCTGGAAACAAAGGTTGGGATGCCGCACTTTCCGCCATCGAGATGGCAAAGCTCTTTGAACAGATTTGAATGGAGTTTTGAGTCTTGAGGCAAATCCTCAAAACTCTATACTCTGAACTCGAAACTGATTTTCCAATGTCGCCAGATGCGTAGCGGAGGCTTTATGCCTCTACGCAGAGCCATAAAGGCTCTGCTACGCGGTTCGATCTAAACTCTATACTCTGAACTCTAAACTGGTTTTCAAATGTCAGCCAGACGCAAAGCACGTGAATTGACTTTGAAGGCTTTGTATGCCTATGAAATCTCAGGATCGGATGCCCAGCAGGTTTCAGAGGACATAATCCAAAGCAGTCAAATCAAAGAAGAGGCAAAAAAGTTTTCCCAGATCCTTTTTGAGAAGATCTTGCAAAACGTTGAGAAGATCGACAGTCTGATAAAAGGCTCCGTAAAATCATGGGAATTTTCAAGGATAGCGCTGGTAGAGAAAAATATTTTGCGAATAGGAGTGTGTGAACTTTTGTTCTTTTCGGACATAGCCCCAGCTATCACCATAAACGAAGCCATTGAGCTGGGGAAAAAATACGGAGATAAGGATTCAAAGAACTTCATTAACGGCGTCTTGGACTGTCTGGCTAAAGCTCAAGAGAAAGAAAAATTTCCTACCAAATGAATGTTGACAAATGGGGATAATTACGTATATTTTGAGTTGAAGTTTTTGGTTCCGCCTCTGACGGGATCAAATATTTCGCCATCTGGCTAAAGAATGTTTTTCCAGTGGCGGATGCTTTTGGCAAAAGAAATTATTCATTTTGCAGGGTAGGGGAATCAATAAGGAGGCAATAAGTGAATGAGCGAATAAAGGGATGGTATGAAAGGCAAGACAAAATCTCTGTGTTTTTGTCTCTTTTTGTTTTTCTGGCAAGTTTTGTGGCTTATTTAAGAACCATGGCTCCTACCGCTTCCTTTTGGGATTGCGGGGAGTTTATTGCCTGTTCCTATATTTTAGGGATTCCACATCCCCCGGGAACTCCGCTTTTTATTATGATCGGACGGATTTTCAGCTTGCCCCCCTTATTCGGTGAGATAGCGGCGCGAATTAATTTCCTCTCGGTTTTGACCTCAGCCCTTACTGTCTGGTTATGTTATTTATTGATCATAAAGTTAGTCGGCTACTGGGAGAAGCAGAATCCGAGCCTTTGGATCAAGATAGGAAAATATGTGGGCGGGGTGGCAGGTAGCTTATTTTTAGCTTTTTCGGTCACCTTCTGGTCTAATGCGGTGGAGGCAGAGGTTTATGGGACTTCCACGCTTTTAATGCTTCTGATTCTATATTTGGGACTTCTTTGGATGGACAAAAGAGGCACTCCCAAAGGGGATAGGCTTTTGATCTTGATCTCTTATTTGGGGCTTTTGTCCACCGGGATTCATATGACCGCCTTTATGATCATGCCGGCTATATTTTTGTTGGTGGTTCTGGTGGACCGAGAGAAACTTTTGGACTGGCGGTTCTGGATCACCGGTCTGGTTTTGGCTTTGGTGATGCATAGTCTAACCCCATTTTTGATCTTCATGGGAGGGTGGCTTTTCTTGACTTTCATTCTGATGCAGGTTTCAAGCAAAAAGAAAGCCTGGGCGCTCTCTTTCTTGATAATATTTGTTGGGATGATTGGCTACTCGACTCAACTTTATATTCCTATAAGGTCTTCTTTAGAGCCAGCCATAGATGAGAATAATCCTTCCGATTGGCAAAGTCTCAAGGCTTTTTTGGAACGGAAACAGTATGGCCAGCAGAGCATGATCGCCCGGATGTTTTACCGTCGGGGAACCTGGGCCAGTCAGTTTGGCGCCAAGGAGAGAATGGGATTCTGGGGATTTTTCCGGGAGCAATTCATGGAAAAAAAGCTCTGGTTTATCCCGTTGTTTTTGGGACTTCTTGGCATCTGGGAGCAGATCCGGAAAAGAAAAAGAGAGGGGACGGTTCTTCTGTTTCTGATTTTAGCCTGCACCGTGGGTTTGGTCTTATACATGAACTTTGCTGATGGAACCAAACCCGATCCTTTGACCGGAGAAATAATTTATATCGAGGTGAGAGACCGAGATTATTTCTTTACCCCCGGATACATGTTTTTCGCCTTAGCCATGGGGCTGGGTATTTGTGCCCTTTTGGCTAATTTGGGGAGTTGGCTGGAGATGAAAAAACGGGTTTTAACCAAGCCCGTGGTCGGAATCTTATCGGTTATTATCCTCGCTCTACTGATTTTACCTGTGAATAGAAGTTTGCACTCCCATAATAACAGAAGTGGGAACTATCTCCCTTATGATTATGCCTGGAATCTATTGCAGTCCTGTGATAAAGATGCCATTTTATTTACCAATGGTGACAACGATACCTTTCCTTTATGGTTTCTGCAAAATGTGGAAAAGATCAGGCAGGATGTGCGGGTGGTGAATCTGAGTTTGATCAATACCAATTGGTATATTAAACAGATGAAAAACCAGTGGGGTGTTCCCATAAGCTTTAGCGATAGAGAGATCGATAGGCTTAATTTCGTCAGAACCGAGGACGGTAAAATCCTGAGAATTCAGGATCGGATGATAGACGATATTTTGGAGACTAACAATTGGAAATACCCGATTTACTTTGCAGTCACCGTGGCCGGTGAGAATAGAATTTATAAAGGGAAACCGATAGACAGTCACATGAGGATGGAGGGGATGGCTTATCGAGTGGTGAAGGAAGAAGGGAACATGATGGTGGAACCAGAAATAATGAGGGATAAGCTATTTAATGTTTTCAGATTTCGCGGGATAAACGATCCCAAAGTCCACAAGGATGAAAATGACGAGAGGCTTCTGGCTAATTACACCTCTTGTTTTTTGGGACTGGCGGATACTTTGAGAAGGGCAAAGCAATACAACGAAGCTATACAGGTTGCCAAAAGGGTCACCACTCTCCTCCCCACCGATTGGCGTCCTTATGCCTATTTGATGCAAGTTTATGGAGAGGCGGACCAACCACAAGATTCAATAGATAAGGTATTCCAACAAGCTAACCGGGTGGTCCAGAATTCTGAGGAGCTGAAAGCCCAGAACTTCATGGAGAAATTATATTTTAATTTAGGCTACACCTATAAACAGAGGGGTCAAACCCAAAAGGCGATAGATTCCATGAACAGGATACTCTCTTTTAACAAAAGCTTCCGTCCGGCTCTGGAGGCATTGGTTAGTATCTATTACACCAATAAAGACAAAGAGGAGCTGACCAAGCTTTTCGAAACTTGGGTTTCCAATAATCCCACTGATGCTCAAGCCGCGGCCATGCTAAACCAGCTGAGATCGCCTGACTTCAAATTCACCAATCCACCTCAATAGAAGATTTAAGATTCTCCCCCTGAGAAAAAGTTGAAAGGTTATTTTGAAGATATTGGCAATAAACTGGGAAGATTTGGCAAATCCACAGGCCGGGGGGGCGGAGGTTCACCTTCATGAGATACTCAAAAGAATTGCCAGAAAAGGACACGAAATTACCCTCCTCTGTAGCAGTTTCCCCGGGGCAAAAGAGACGGAAGAATCCGATGGAATAAGAATAAAAAGATGCGGTTCTCGCTATAATTTTAATTTAGTGGCCCCTTTTGCTTTCAAAGCCCTCTTAAAGGAGAAAAAATGGGACATCGTAATTGAGGATATAAACAAGATCCCCTTTTACACCCCCCTTTATCATGGCCTCCCTCTTCTGGTGGTCATCCCCCATCTTTTTTCCGACACGGTCTTCAAAGAGATAAACTTCATTTTAGGACTTTACATATACCTATCCGAAAAGCCTATTCCCACTATTTACAAGGGCTTTAAATTTATGGTCATATCCGAAAGCACCAAAGAAGACCTGGTTAAAAGAAAAATTCCAAAAGACGATATTTTTGTAATCAAGTGCGGGATCGATCAAGCTTTATATCGAGTTGATCCTCAGATTAAGAAAGATACAAGTCCTACCGTTATCTATTTAGGAAGATTAAAAAAATATAAAAGCATCGACCATCTTATAGCAGGGTTCTCTTTGATACTTGACAAAATCCCTGAAGCTCGATTGACTATCGTGGGAGATGGCGATTACAAAGGTGATTTGATGGCTTTTGCCAAGAAATTGGGCTTAGGAAACCGAGTGGAATTCACCGGCTATGTGGATAAATATGAGAAGGTAAAAAGACTACAAAGGGCTTGGGTGGCCGTCTATCCATCCTTAAAGGAGGGATGGGGTTTGACCAATATCGAAGCTAACGCCTGCGGCACTCCAGTCATCGCCAGCAATGTGCCGGGCTTAAAAGATTCAGTAATCGGTGGCAAAACCGGACTTCTCTTTGAATATGGGAATGTGCAAGAACTTTCCCGGTGCATGATAAGGATTTTGTCCGATAGAGAGTATAGAGAAAATCTGATCCGGGGAGGAATCTCTTGGGCAAAAAGCTTCAGCTGGGATGAGGCGGCAAACAAGACCTTGGAGTTGATGAAAGAGATCGTAAAAGAAGGGGCAAGGCTTGACCTGAGCAGAGTCGAAGGAGCAAGATGAAGAAGAAACTTTTCATCGGGATATTGATCAGTCTGGTATTTTTGTATCTTGCCTTCCGCAAGGTGGATTATACCGAACTCTGGCAGGCTTTAAAAGGTGCTAACTATTGGTTCATCATTCCCAATGTGATCCTGGGAATCTTCAGCATGTGGATGCGGGCATTCCGATGGAAATATATGGTCAATCCCATCAAAAAGGTGGGGTTAGGAAGGCTTTTCTCCTCGGTTATGATTGGATTCATGGCTAACAACGTCTTGCCCGCCAGACTGGGGGAGTTGGTCCGAGCTTATTCTTTGGGAAGCAAGGAGAATATTTCTAAGAGTGCATCCTTTGCCACCATCGTAGTGGAAAGGGTCTTCGACGGATTCTCCATTCTTTTCATCTTATGGGTCACTTTGCTTTTGTTTCCCTTTCCGGATTGGGTCAAAAAAGCCAGCAACCTTTTCTTGGCTATAAATGCGGGACTCTTTTTCTTTTTAATCTTTTTGGAGATCAAAACCGACTCCACCTTGAGGTTTTTCCAGTTTCTGTTTAAATTTCTACCTGGCAAGTTGAGAATTAACGCGGAGGAGATTCTTTTGAAATTTATCAGCGGTTTAAAGGTGTTCAGAGACGTGCCCAGTCTGATCTGGATTTTGACCTGGTCCATCTTCATCTGGGTAGTCACAGGAATCAGTAACTATTTCGTCTTTTTGGCTTTCGGTCTCACTCCGCCCATACAAGCTTCTTTTATCCTATTGGTCATCGTTTGTTTAGGAGTGATGTTGCCTGCCGCTCCTGGATTTGTGGGAACTTTCCAGTTTTTTTGTATCGTCGCCTTAGCCAGATTTGGATATGACAAAAATATAGCTTTGCCCTTCTCCATTGTGCTTCATGCCTGCCAATACTTTCCGGTAACTTTACTTGGGCTTTATTATCTAAAAAGAGAGCACCTCTCTTTGAAGACTTTAGAAAAGGAGTCGGTCCAGGGTGTATAGAATTAAGAGATAAAACAATGGGAAAAGATAGCAACTAAGCAGTGATCAAAGGGAAGATGTCAAGAGAGACTTAGAAGAGAAAGGTCGGGAAAGGTCGTTTTTGCGGGGCTGGGAGCCCCGCCTACACAGGACTAAGTTATTGCGGTTTAACGCCCAACCGCGTAGGGCGGGCTCTTAGCCCGCCGTATTTTGGCACTTTTTCAGAAGACTTCAGGACAATTTTCTTGACAACAAACTTTAAATAGATATATTTTTTTCGTAATTATGACAGTCAAGAGTTCCTGGTTGATTGATAAGTTAGGTAAGTTTTTGCTATGAACCATGAACTACGAACTATTAACTCTTAACCGATGCCGGGGTGTAGCGCAGTCTGGTAGCGCACATGGTTTGGGACCATGGTGTCGGAGGTTCAAATCCTCTCACCCCGACGTAAAACAGTTCATAGTTCGTGGTTAATGGTTCGTGGCAAAATCTTCTAAAATCTTTGTTACGAACTATGAACTACGAACCACGAACTGCTTTCAGCGCGCCCCCGTAGCTCAGGCGGATAGAGCATCTGCCTTCTAAGCAGAGGGTCGGGCGTTCGAGTCGCCCCGGGGGTATTAAAAATGGTTAATAGTTCACAGTTCATGGTTCATTGTGGAAGTCGCAGGGGGTGAGAATTTTCCCGCCTTCGGCAGAATATTAGACTGTTTTCGAAACATCAAGAATTGTTCAAAAAGGTTTTTAACATTATACCTGTGTGGGTGTCCGTCTGAGCATGCCGGTTATTGAAAAATTCAATTAAGGCTTTTAGGAAACCAGACGAACTTTTCCAGACGGGTCTTCGTTTGCGATTTTCCCCTCTCCGATAAATCCAGGTTTGGACAAACAAAAAAGCCCCACCTCTGGTGGGACTTTCTTAGACTTCACTACGCCCAGAGGGATTTGAACCCCCAACCTTCTGCTCCGTAGGCAGTCGCTCTATCCAGTTGAGCTATGGGCGCAGAGTTTGTGACTATTTTCTTTGTCTACTTAAAATTCATACGAAAACAAAATATAAATATTTTATACCACACGGCAAGAACTATTTTTAATTCCCTCTCCCCTGTGAGACTGTGTCACAATTTCTGTTTTTGTAGCCGCAGACTTTAGTCTGCGAAATCGATATGTTGAATTCCCATATCTTACGCAATCTGAAGATTGCGGCTACAACTTCAAAACATGATTATGACACAACCTCTGTGGGGAGAGGGTAGGGTGAGGGGCGAATCAAGGAGAATCTTTTGTCGTTGCGTCAGGTCCTTCAGACCTGACGCACTGTCCGTCAGGAGAAGCTCCTGACGGAACAAAACATCCTCGCAGAGCAGAGAATTCTCAGCAAAGGATTCATCCCTATTTCACGATTACCTTCCCTCTCAGCATTCCCATTCCGCAGGTGAAGGTGTATTCGCCGGACTTTTCGGGGGTGAACTCTATGGAAGTGGTTTTGAAAGCGGGCAAGGGTTTTCTTATCTTGAAATCACCAAACACAATAGTATCCGAACAGTCATCAGTCTCGTCACGATAAAAATTGATTCTTACCGGGATACCTTTTTTGACCACTATCACATCCGGCGAGTAGCCACCCTTGACCATCACGTTTATCTCCTGAATTCCGGCAGATTTAACCGTCGCTTGGGTCGCCTTCCTTTTTGAAAAGAAAAAATACCAGTTGACCAAAATGATGAGCAAAACGCCGAAAATTGTAACCAAAATTTGCGTCTGCATAAGTCTTTCTCTACCTCTCCTCCTTTGTCCCCCTCTCCCCCGCCTCTGGCGGGATTTTCAACATGAAAGGGAGAGGGGGTATGGAGGTGAGGTCATCGACAAAATCCAGTGACTAGTGAGGAGAAAAATTAAATTTGAACCTTCGCAATCTTAGTGAATTTGAAACCACTGAAACCGAACTAAAAGCCATAGCCGCCGAGGCGATGATGGGATTCAGTAAAATTCCAAAGAAAGGATAAAGAATTCCGGCCGCAATGGGGATACCAAGGGTGTTGTAGAAAAATGCCCAAAATAGATTTTGCTTAATAGTCCTGATGGTCCTTTTGCTCAATTCGATAGCGGCAACCACACCTTGAAGGTCACCCTTAATCAGAGTTATGTCCGAGGCTTCCATAGCGACATCCGTTCCGGTTCCGATGGCGATTCCCACATCTGCTTGGGCTAAAGCCGGGGCGTCATTTATCCCGTCACCAACCATAGCCACCACTTTCTCTTCAGACTGCAATTTCTTAATCTCATTAACTTTATCTTGGGGTAGCACCTCTGAGAGGACTCTATCGATTCCAACTTTCTTGGCTATGGCTTGGGCTGTTCTTTTATTGTCTCCGGTAAGCATGATCACTTCTAAGCCAAGTCTGTGAAGACCTTCAACTGCTTTTTTCGAGTTACCTTTTAGTGTATCTGCCACAGCTATGATCCCAGCGACCTTGCCTTCTATGGCAATATACATGGGAGTTTTGCCATCATTTGCAAGTTCTTCGGCTTTGGTTTCCAAGTTTGCTATTTCAAGGTTGCGATCTTTCATTAGCTTCAGATTACCCAAAAGGACTTTTTTGTTATCTATCTTAGCTTCAATTCCATAACCCGGGACGGCATTGAAATCTTTGGGATCGGAAAGCTCAATTTTCTGATCGGTTGCCTTCTTAATGACTGCCTCTGCCAAAGGGTGCTCAGAACCTCTCTCAGTACTCGCTCCATATTTCAACACTTCCGCATCAGTGAAATTATTGGCTGAAATTATATCCGTTACTTCCGGCTCTCCCTTGGTCAACGTCCCGGTCTTGTCAAAAACCACGGCATTCACCTTATGTGCAGTCTCCAGACTCTCTCCCCCTTTTATTAAAATTCCGTTTTCCGCCCCCTTACCTGTTCCCACCATTATGGCTGTGGGCGTAGCCAATCCCAAAGCACACGGACAGGCGATGATCATCACCGCCACAAAATTCAAAAGAGCAAAGGTCAAGGCGGGATCTGGTCCGAAGTCAAACCAGATTATGAACGTGGCAATAGCAACAGAAATTACAATGGGGACAAAATAACCAGCGATCACGTCCGCTAATCTTTGTATGGGAGCTTTGGAGCCTTGGGCATCCTGGACTAATTTTATGATTTGAGCCAAAGCGGTATCCTTTCCCACTTTGGTCGCCTCGAACTTGAAACTTCCGGTCTTGTTTATGGTGGCTCCGATGACCTTATCCCCTATGTCTTTTTCTACAGGAAGGCTTTCTCCGGTTATCATAGATTCATCCACCGCGGATCTGCCCTCTTTTATAATCCCATCTACGGGAATCTTCTCTCCAGGTCTTACTAATACCAAATCTCCTACCAAAACCTCTTCGACTGGAATGTCTATCTCCTTCCCATTTCTAACCACTCGAGCAGTTTTAGCTTGCAATCCTATCAACTTTCGTATAGCCTCAGAGGTCTGACCTTTGGCTCTGGCTTCCAGAAGTCTCCCCAAAAGGATTAGAGTGATGATGACAGTGGAGGTGTCAAAATATACCTTTGGTTCTATGCCCCCTCTGGTAAAAAAAGTGGGAAATAACGTAGCCGCTACACTATAAAAATAAGCCGCAGAGGTGCCCACGGCTATAAGAGTATTCATATCTGCATTTCTGTGTATGAAAGCCCCCCACGCTCCTCGATAGAATTGCCATCCCACCCAAAATTGCACCGGGGTAGCCAAGACCCATAAGACGAAAAAGTTCCTTAAAATCTCAGGCACTCCGGGGATCCATTCGGAGCTACCCAAGAGTATTAGCACACTTATTACCAAACCAACCAGAAACTTCTTTTTTAGCTTTTTATATTCTTTTTTCCTTTGAATCCTCTCGATGTCTTTTCCCTCTTCTTCTGAAGGGATTTCCAGCACCTTATAGCCGATCGATTCTATAACTTTTTTGATCTCATTTAGATCAGTTTCTGAAGGGAGATATTCCACCTTAGTTTTTTCGGTAGCTAAATTTACCACCGCCTGGGTTACCCCTCTTTTGGCAAGTAAGGCTTTCTCGATTTTCTGAACGCAGGAGGCGCAGTCCATCCCCTGAATGGGGACTTCTATGGGGATAGTCCCCACGTCATAGCTGCTTTTTCGAATAGCTGAGATGAAATTTTCTACTTTTGCCTGCCGAGGGTCATATGAGACTGTGGCTCTGGAGGTAGCGAGGTTGACAGAGGCTTTATCCACGCCTTTTAATTCAGAGAGACTTTTTTCGATGGTCTGGGCACAGCTGGCGCAGCTCATTCCGACTATGGGAAGATCTATTCTTTCAAGTTTTTGAACTTGAGTTTCGCTTGAGGTTTTTTCTGCTTCTCTCTTCAGATCAGTTTCTTTCTTTATGTATTTTTCTGGATTCTGGTCAAACTTCTCCTTGCAAATTTTTGAGCAGAAATAGTATACCTTCCCCTCATAATTTGAGGTTATGATCGCCTCCTCTTTTCTTACCTCCATACC
>Ga0315277_10007377_pt1 | contig 14271 bp, 14 predicted proteins | sample YL17G05_15_MG_FD_203695 | JGI IMG/M metagenome (GOLD analysis project Ga0315277, IMG submission 203695) | Sediment microbial communities from Yellowstone Lake, YNP, Wyoming, USA - YL17G05_15 | ecosystem: Environmental > Aquatic > Freshwater > Lake > Sediment | place: USA: Wyoming | collected... | reverse complement strand
TCCATTATTCTCTCAAGGGCCCAATGGCTTTCTGGATAACCAAATCCTCTCATCGCGGTCGTCGGGCCCTTGGTCGTGTACACTGCAAGTGATTCGCAGAAAATGTTAGGAACCTCATAGCATCCCTGAGCTTAGGGTTTCATCTTGGAAGCGTCGAGGATCGCGTCAATAATTTGTCGATAACCTGTGCATCTACAGAGTATCCCATCCACCGCTTCGATCACATCCTCACGAGTCGGTGTACGTTTTCGTTTTAGGAGAGCTGTGGCAGCGAGCACCGCAGCAGGAGTGCAGAATCCACATTGCAACGCACTGTGCTCGACGAACTTGGTCTGAACGGGAGAGAGCACTCCGTCCTTCGTGATCCCCTCGATCGTTGTTATGCTGCGGCCATCGGCTTCGACAGCAAGAACCAAACAAGACTTCACAGGTTCATCATCAAGCAGAACAGTACAAAGACCACAATCTCCACGTTCACATGCTGCCTTTGCCCCGGTGAGTAGGAACTCGTGTCGTAAGACCCAGAGCAGAGTCTTGTTGGATTCGCACTCTATGTTGCGCTTTGAGCCATTGATAATGAGCTGAACTTTGTGCATGGCCATTTCAGCTCGCCTCCCAGAGCTGGTGCACCAATCTCTTTGTGAGAACTTTCACGAGGTTAGCGCGATATTCCTCTCCTCCTCTCACATCCGTTATTGGAGAGACCGTCTTCATCACGATCGGCATGGCTTCCTCAACGAGCCGGTCTAACGATTTCTTCGACCCGAAGATCTTCTCTGCTTCGAAGGCTCTTACTGGTGTAGGTGCAACTGACGCGTACGCAATCCTGAATTCTGGTGTTGATTTGCCGTTGGGAACCAGAAGTCCGCCAACTCCGACAATAGCGACATCCTCTCCGAATACTCTGCGAGCCTTCAGGTAACTACCCCGGGACGCGTCAGACGGGGTCGGGACGCTGATCGATGTCACCATCTCATTGGTTGCCAGAACGGTCTTCTTTACACCCGTGAAGAATTCGCGGATAGGTACTCTCCTTGTACCTTTTCGACTGGCAATGTTCACCGCCGCGTCGAGTACCAAGAGTGCTGGAGCCGAGTCTGCCGCTGGAGAAGCATTGCAGATGTTTCCAACTAGAGTGGCGCGGTTTCGGACTTGGAAATCTCCAATGGTGCCTGCGGCTTCAACTAGAACTGGAAAGATCCTCTTTACGTCCTTGTTGTGAATCAGCTTGTTGAGCGTGACCGCAGCGCCGACAGTGAGTCCGCGTTTTTCGTCGTATGAAATCTCCTGCAGCTCCTTCACCTTCTTGATGTCGATTAGGTTCTTGGCGCGTTCCTGCCGAGCTCGAAGGTTGACAATCAGATCTGTTCCACCAGCGAGTAGCTTTGCGTCCTTGCCGAGTTTGTCGAGGAGGTCTAATGTTTCCTGCAAGGTTTCCGGAGCGTGATAGTCGAATTTGGGGAGCATCGTTCTCACCTTGCCTCCGCGAGTAACTCAGGTTTCTGCTTCTTGATTGCCGTCCAGACGTATTCAGGTGTCATGGGAAGATTGAACATCTGAACTCCTATCGCATTTGAGATGGCGCCCGCTATGGCGGCGGGGATTGAGAGCATTGTTAGCTCGCCAATGCCCCTCGCGCCGTACGGACCGTCTGACTGAGGGTTCTCGATTAACGTGACGACATGCTCTTCGGGCATGTCAGAAGCTCTCGCAATCTTGTAATCCGTGAGGTTACTGTTGAGCATCGAGCCTTCGGAGTTGTAGACGTACCCTTCCATCAGACCAATGCTGAGTGACTGGAGCATACCACCATATGCCTGTCCCCTAACCAGGAGCGGATTGATCGCTTTCCCAATGTCGAAGGCCGAGGCAACTTTCAATGTCCTCACCTCTCCGGTTTCCACATCGACCTCAATCTTGACACCCTGCGCACCAAATGTCCACTTGAGCGCTGGGAACCCTTGGCCAGTCTCAGGGTCCAAATACGTCAAACCGCGCGGAACGTAGGATCCTCGACCGATGACGGGGCCACCTATCGCGGTGCCGTTCGGATACGTGTAACCCATAGCGAACTGTTGAAGAGGAATGCCACGCTCGGGTTGCCCCTTAGGAAAAACCATCTCGTCTTCAAGGACTAGGTCAGTTTTCGGAACTCTAAGCGCCTGCGCTGCCATGTTAAGGATCTGTTCCTTTGCGTCTCGAGCGGCCTCGATGACTGCCTTTCCTTCCATGAACAAGTTTCTGCTGGCCACTGTCTGCCAAGAGTAAGGCGTCAGATCTGTGATCCTCTCCGGGACGACACGGATCTTTTCAATTCGCATGCCCAACTCTTCGGCAGCTATCTGAGCGAGGCTCGTGGTTGTCCCTTGCCCAATTTCTGTCACGCCGACGGCGAGGTTGGCGCTTCCATCTTCGTTGAACTTAATGATCGCAGAAGATCCGGCGTTCGGAGGCATCGCTGGAGCTTTCCATAATGCTGCGATCCCGATACCCCGGAACTTGCCTGGTTCTGTGGATCTATCCTTTTGGCCCCACCCGATCGATTCGGCGACAGCCTTGATGCATTGGTCAACCCTCCCGGCGTCTTCTCTCAGCCTCTCGCCCGTTGCTGTGATTGAACCTGCGCGTAGAACGTTTCTCAGTCTGAATTCGACTGGGTCGACGCCGATCTTCTGGGAGATCAGGTCCATCTGGCGTTCTATGGCCCAGAGGAACTCAAGGTGGCCGAAGCCTCGAAAGGCTGTCCCGTATGGATGATTCGTGTACACCGTCACTGAGTCGCAGTGAATATTCGGGACCTCGTATGGCCCTGTGCATGCGTAACCCGCAGCTCGACCTATGTTCACCCCATAATCCGCGTAGGCTCCGGCATCGTACAGGTACTTCATCTGCTCCGCTACAATCTTACCACTCCTGTCAACGCCAGTCTTGATCCAACCGTAGAACCCTTGCCTAAGGGGAGCTGTGGTGAACTCCTCTTCACGTGTCAACAAGAGTTTGACTGGGCGACCACCAGAGAACTTCGAAAGAAGCACAGCTAGAGGTTCAAAGTTGATCCCCGCCTTCCCACCAAAACCTCCTCCCACATGCGGGACGTGGACGTTAATCTTCTGAAGCGGAATGCCAAGCGCGTGACTCAGTATGTATCTTACAGCGAACGGCGACTGCGCGCATGTCCAAATCTCCGCACTTCCATCTGGGAAGTACTGGGCAATGCACGCGCGTGGTTCCATGGCGACGTGACTGACCTGTGGCATTGAGAATTCGTTCTCGATGATGGTGGTGGCTCCTCTGAAACCATCTTCTGCGTTTCCTTTGCGGACTTTGAAGATGTTCGCGATGTTTGTGCCAGGGACTGGAGTGAAGACTGGAGAGTGCTCGTATTGTGAGAGTTCTTCGTGGACGATTGGAGCGTTTGGCTTCAAGGCCTCGTTGACGTCAAAGACTGGTTTTAGCGGTTCATACTCCACGTTGATTAGTTCAACAGCCTCTTCTGCTGCTTCTTCGGACTCTGCTGCAACCGCCGCAACCGGCTCGCCAGCCCATCTCACTTTGTCTTTTGCAAGCACCATCTTGTCTCTGACATAGAGTCCCATTCTGTAGGGGAAAGCCTGACCAGTGATGGCTGCCACGACCCCAGCATAGCTCTCTGCCTTTTTCGTGTCGATGCTGAGGATGCGAGCATGAGCGTGGGGGCTTCGGAGGAATTTCCCGTACAACATTCCGGGAACTTCTAAATCTGCAACGAACTTCGCCATACCAGTGACTTTCTCGAACGAGTCTACGCGAGGTATCTCCTTGCCCACGTATTTGTAATTCAAATTCTCACGCGTAACCCTTTCCCAAATCCAACTCGTTAGGTGCTGGGGGTGGTTGGCAATTTGGCTCAAGGCGATTGGGAGACTTTCTGAGTGACGCATTCTAGGGTTTGATTGATGATCTTCTGTGAGGCGTTCTCGAGGAGGCCTTTGGCTACGCTTCCAAGGGGTCCACTAACGGTCGCATCAGCAACCCAGCTGAGTTCGGTGCCCTCGGGGTGAGGGTTGCAGTTGATTTGAATCTCAGCCTTGAACGCGCTCGTTACGCCTGAGCCGTCGACGAGGAGTTTTGCGCGGCGGTTCACTGGATCTTCCTCAACGACTCGGCTGTTGACTTTGAAAGTTCCTTTGATGAATCCGATGCCTATCTTCGTCTTCGCCTCGACTCTTTTTCCTTCATGCACCTTGTACTCTTCAACGCCAGGTAGACATTGCGCGATCGATTCAGGGGTCGATATGAAATTCCACAGCTTGTCAACAGGCGCCTTCACAACCGCTTTCGATTCAAAATGCATAGTAGATTCATGAATGGAGTCTTTTCGCGGCTATATTGCTCTAATGTTCAGATTCTAAAAGTAGGAACAGCTTGCGATTGCTTGGTTGACCATAGACCTGCATGAACAACAGTCTCGCGGTGCATTTACAGCAGAGTAACGTGTTGTCCCCACAAAAGTAAGCCCCCCCACCCCCCTCGCCCTCCAAAAATCTGGAGAGAAGACCCCCTGGAAAACGCGAATTGATTGTATTATTTTTAGCGAGGTTACTTACGTAGTTCTTAAATAAAATTCTCGACTTGAGCGTAGTTGTGAGGGTTCAAATCATTGAAATTGATTGATCTGTCACAGCCGCTCTGTCAGGATACACCCTTCTGGCCACTGTATCCCCCCTTCGAAGTTAAGTTCATCAAAAGGAAGTCCGAGCATGGCGTTAATGCGCAGTACATCCAAACGTCAAACCATATGGGAACGCATCTGGACGCGCCATTACACTTCGTGACCGGCGGGAAGGACATTGAAAAGGTCCCGCTGGAGCAGCTGTATGGCCCAGGTGTAATCGTTGACGTTAGCGATGTTGGAGATCTCGGAATCTATACGCCGGACATGGTTGAGAAACGAGTCGACTTGCACGACGGTGATATTCTGATCTTACATACTGGATTCCACAGATACGGATGGTACCAACCTCAAGGCATGGCCGACGAAGAACGGTACATACATTGCCATCCCGGCCCCACGAGAGAATGGGTCGATTGGATTTTGGGTAGAAAAATCAAGCTGTGGGGGGTTGACGCCGTGTCAACAGATCACCCAATGAATCTCCCGATTGGGAGATTTCTGCCAAGAGTTGCCCCGAAAGTCCGCGCACTGTGCGACAAGAAATTCGGAAAGGAGAACGTCGACAAAATCTTCCCTGAAGAAGACTATCAATTGACACACAACGCTCTCTTTCCACATGACTGCATCCACATCGAGAACCTCGGCGGGGACATCGAGAAACTCTTGAACAAGCGCGTCACGATCGGATGCTTCCCCTGGAAGTTCCGCGGAGGCGAGGCAGCGTTCGCAAGAGTCGTCGCCTTCGTAGACTAGAACAAATCACCGTCCCAGTCTTCTCCCTTTCCTTTGCTTGTTATTCAGCCGCCGCCTACAACCTCCATGATGTCAACGCTATCGATTGTGACCGTATTTCTTCCCAGTAGAGGGGTCCTCAACCCCTCCAGCATTCTGACGCTATGTCCATTGACAAGGACGATTAACCTTGGGCTAAGTTCCTTCGTTCCTGTTTCGAACATGTAGCTGCGAACATCTGGTCCAAGTCTGCGCGTAAGTTGCTCCAAGAGCTCGCCGACATTTCTCACAGTATCGGGAACTTCAATCTCGTCCGATCCGGCGGCCATTCTGAATCGACCGTGCAACTTTACTCTCATTGACATCGCGCTCGCCTATCTACGCTAATCCCTCTACTGGCCTTCCGTTTAGCATCAAGTTCAATCTGACTAACTCAGCAGTGTTCATAATCCCTGCTCCGGAGCTCATGAAACAAATTCGGGGAAGCATGCAGTACCCTGATTGACCCACATAGTAGGTAGAATTAGATTAAACCATTACAGTATCAACTCCTATTTCTCTCGTAATATTCCCATTGCAAAGAAAAAATGAAAGGTAAAAAAGGGATTTTGTTTATCCACGATTTCGTGACTACTTCTTCTTCGCGACTTTGATTTCGATCGTGGAGACGTTTCTTGTTTGGCCCTCTTCACCTAACACTTCAGTTCCAATGTTCACGCCCGTGATTTCCAGTTTGCCATCGAAGAAGCGTCTTCTGACGACTTCGACGACGTCGACGGCCTTGGAGATCACGCGTCCTCGTGCCTTAACGGAGAGCTCATTGCTGCCACTGTTGATCTGCATTACAATTGCAGTTGCGTACGCCATCAACGGCTTTTGGCCGACAAGGACGGTGTTGGATGGAATATTCGTTCTTGTGGAAGGGGGTCTATCTGTCTTTTCTGTCAAGCATTGTTCACCTCCGGGTCGAAGGTATGCTGGTAGCTTTGGTGAAAGCGGCCACAGCCTCTTCAACCGATAAAAGGCTTCCTACGCTCCCCGACTGATATCGAATTGACCGCACTTGGATTTTATTCTCTCGCAATTTGCGGAGTTGAACGAATTACTCCGCGCCCATGTCAACTGATGACCAAGAATAATAAGGCGATACCTGTTAATTCGGCTCAAAGAGTCCATCAATCATGGCTGAAATTCCCACAGAAAGCCAGAAGCCAACCAAACTTGAGATCGACAGGCCGAATGACTTCAAATTTCACCTTGCTTACGATTCCTATTCCAAAGCCTGGGACCAGAATACGTCCGACGCGGTCAGAACCAAGCTCAACGAACTCATCTCCACGCTTGCAAATGATGAAAACGGATACCAGGATTTCTATAATCAAATCCATGGATACTTGGGAGACGCGAATTCATTCAGATCCGGCAGAACCAGAATCGAGACTAAGAGAAAAAGAGATTGGCAGAGGACTGAGACGCGAGACGGGAGAAATCGACGTCACAAATGATGAGCGTAGCACAGTTTTCCACAGTATTTTCTTAGGGTTCTGTTAAGTTGACGGGTGGCAGAACATTTTCTTAGGTAGGATTATTAGGCTCGACGTAGTCTCAGGGCGCAAGCTATGTGTACGGGCTGAAGCCGACCGTCCTATCGTATTCATGCGTGCCGACGTGCGAGTTTTCTCCCGACGAACTAGCTGAATGAAAAACCGAGGTGAAACGCATGAGCTTTGAACGTTCCTTCAACAAGCCAGTGGAACAAGGGAAGGAATACGAGGTTGAGATCAAAGAGACGAGCCGTCGTGGTGACGGAGTCGCAAGGATCGAAGGCTTCGTTGTCTTTGTCCCCCAAACGAAACCGGGCGATAAGGTGAAGATAAAGATCAACACCGTAGGTCCACGTTTCGCAACTGGCGAAGTAGTCCAGTAAGAACTAGGACCACGCGAACGGTTATCCCATTTTCTTCCAGTTTCTTTTCATGATTCATTTCAACTCCTTTTCAACTGGTACCGAAGGGTATAGGCCATTATTACTACTGCAGTCACGACAGCCAAGTTGCTGAGCCAGCGCTATCACACCGCCTTATTTTCGCGACTTCGAACTAACAGCAACGGATACTAAGCAAGGATTCCGAAACTGGCATGTGAGATAATTCCGTGGGTCACAGTGCTGTGAGCCAGATGAGGAAAGTCGTCATCTATACTAAGGAAGGGTGCCATCTGTGTGAACGAGTGATTGCTGAATTGGGGAAGTTGAACAAAACACATTCTTATGATATCTCTATTCAGGACATCACGGTTGACTCGGAGCTTTTTGAACGCTACAAGAACATTATCCCCGTGGTCTCAGTTGATGGTGTCGTAAGATTCACTGCCAAATCACTCGCCAATCCAAGGGCACTCGAAGACTCATTGCGAAATGCTCTCAACGCAGAATGATCAGGTCGTGTTATCATCCAGCCGTCGGCTTGGGTGCTCCACATACTCCACAGACGCGTCTCCCCCAACCGATCTTTGCTCCGCAAGCAAGACAGAAAACTGGCGCTGCAAGGCGTCTTCTGAAATATCCTCTCGAATAGCCGAAGCCTGCAGCGGCAAGGATCGTGCCGAGAAGAACGAGTAGAACTAGCATGAACACAAAAAGCGAAGCGGAAAGGTCAATCAATGTTATCGTCGGTTCTTACAAGGGCAGCTGCGACTTAAACTTCCTTGCTCACCTGGAGGATTTTCGTTGTGGTTTCGGTTTTCTTTCTGTACTTGAAGAAGAAGCGATAGATGAGCAGAACGCCTAGCGCGTAACTTGTTCCGCACATGTAAAGGGGGAGGTCTACGGAGACGTTCTCCATCAGATATCCTCCGACGGCTGGGGTTATCGAATTGGGGAAGTTCCATGCGGTTCCTGAGATCGCGGACGCAGCTGCCCTCTCGTCAGGATCCACATGAGTCATGTAGAACGATGATATGATGGGAGAGGACATGTTTGCGAGAAATTGACGAACCACGAATAACATACCCAGAACAGCGAATGAACTCGTGGTCGGCATGACGAGCATGATGAGTGTCCCTAACCCATTTTCCAAGAGAATGCTGGGTACATCGCCCAACCAGTCTGCGATGCGGGGAGCCAGTAGGCCAGCCAAGGCTGTGGCGAGAGTTGCGACGGTGTTCAGGGGAGCAAGGATGGTTTCGTCATATCTGAATTTGATATAGAACCATAGGGAGAAGATCGGGATGATCAGTCCTGCGCCCAAGCCCACCATCATGTTCACTAAAGAGAAGCGAGCGATGAACCCTGCCGATCTTCTGGGGAGTGAAAGTCCCTTACCTGACAGGGTGCTCTCTTTGACGAAGAGTGCTGGGATGATGCCGCATAGGAAGATGATGCCAGTTAGGGCATACACTGCCTGATATGATGGAATCAAGCTGACGCCAATTGCTCTGAGTATGGCCGGGATTACTGAGAAAAGTGTCCCCATCGTTCCAGCTGCCGTTGAAACGAAGAACGATAAGCTGAACGCTACAGTTCGTTTCGATTCACTTGTTCTCTCTGCCAGCAGTGCATTGGAATTTGGGAAAAAGAGCCCGAAACCTAGCCCTGAGACAAAACTCGCAATCAGCAAGTGAAGGTAGTTTATTGTGACTGCATAAACGAAGAATGAGCTCCCGATCATCGCTATTCCAATTATCATTCCCTTTCTGCGACCGTGTCGGTCACTCAGGATCGATAGGGGAATGCCAAGAAGCGCAGAAGTAATTCCGTTGACTGAATAGAGCGAGCCTACTTGGATGTCAGTGAACCCGACTTGCGGGAAGAAGACTCCTGGGATAACGCTGTATACGCCCCAATAGAAGCTTGAGACTGAAGATGCCAGCACGATGAGCGTGGCTTCTCTTCCTATCCCGCCGTAGTACAGCATCTGGCTCCTCACTCTCTCCGTAAACGTCATTTGGGATAGGGTCCTCTCCAATGGTGACGATTGTGGTTTCGTGTTTGCTGGTTAGGGTGAATTTAACTTCCTTTGTCGAATACCAGAATTTGGCGGACCAAAAGCGTCCTGAATGTAGAGTCGTAAACGGGAAAATCACAACTCAAACTGCTTTCAGATGTTCGTAGGCTCTATCGCTTGGATTGCAGAACGCGGCTCTATTCGCTGCGAGCGATACGTGTTCCGCATTTGAGACAAAAGCTGCTGTCCGCCGGTAGTTCAGCCCCACAGTTAGTACACAAGACCGCGGTTCCTTCGAGTTCAGTCTGCTTCGATCCGCTACGCCGCTTAACCACCCTAAAGGCAATGAGGGCTAGGACAACGGCGGCAACGATCCCGATCAACCATAACGGCGGGATAATGAGGACATTATCTGTGCTGTTGGCGGGGAGGTAGTTTTCGGTAAAGGCTCTCGCGGTGATCGCATGCGAGCCCATGTCACCGAAGCCAAAATACAATGCTAGTGTCGCCTTTCCATTCGCGTCGGTTTGGACAATACCTCTTCGAACGTTGTCCACGTAGATTTCGAAAGTGACACCCGGCAACGGTTCTCCATTACTTGTTGTCGCGGACACTTCGACTAAGATCCTATCGGGTCCGATGACCTTCGGGAATGAGACAACTATTTTCATTATTGCCGGCGTTATGCTCATCAGAAAGTCTGTAGACGACGACGAATACCAAGTGCTGCCGATCTTCCCGCCAGGGTAGAGTAGCCGGAATCTGTAATCGCCGACGCGAAAGCTCAACCTAACTTGGAGGGAAATCTCTCCCTGTTGTCCGGTCATGGTCGAACCGATCGTCTGCCACTGGTTCGATGCCGGGTCAAGAATATCCACCTCAACAGTCTGTCCAGTAAGCGGTGTTCCCTTTTCGCCTACCAAAGTCCCGCTAAGGGAGATTTGCTCGCCGTATGTCGCCGTGAAGGGAATCGAGGAGGTCTGTAGGTTACTCCGGAGGATTGCTCCCGTCAGTTCCTGCTTTGAGTATAGCATTGCGAACGATTCCCTTCCGCCGAGGAATGCGACAAATACTTGGTGCGTTGGATCCCGGAACTGGTCCCCATTCTGAAACGTGGCTAAGTTCAGATTGCGTGTGAGCTCTTGTGCTGGGTAGACCTTCCCGGTCTTAGGATTCTCGAGCCTCAGTATTCCTTGTCCCGTATCGAGTGTTTCATCCACGTAGTAAATCAAGACTCCTGAGCCGGGGAGGTGTGAGTCTATGCCTGTAGCTGTTCTGTATTCAATGAAATAGTAAGTGTTGGAAGAGACCGGGATTAGGATCGCCGTTGGATTTGTGGACTCTAGGGATTTCATCGAAAAAGACGAAACAACTAAGCTCGTTTCGGCGACTGATGGCGTGAGCCACCCTAACAGGGCGTCGCCCCATGCGCCAATATCCGATGGCGTCGACTGGTCCTTGTTAAAACAACACGAATTGCCAGCGTCCATTAGAGACCAGTATCCTACATAGTTGTTGCCGTTTTCGGTGTCATAGAGGTCTGGGAGACCGAAGAAGTGTCCCCACTCATGAGCAAAGGTCCCAAAGCCGTTGAATTCGGAGAGGAAGGTATAGCTCTCGAAGCTCTTCGAATGTCCTGAGACCGGTCTGAAAGACTCATAATTTGGAAATACTAAGCAGAAACACGAAGACCAGATTTCATCAGAGACAACGTTGGACTTGTCAGCGGCTTGGTCTTGACCAGCGTGGACTATTACTAGGAAATTGAAGGGGGTCAGGTCAGCCGTTGCTGGCAGAAGGGAGAGCGCGTCTCTGGCCAGTGCTTGGATGTTGTTGTCATCGCCTGGGTTCTTGCTGTCATGCCCATAGTATCCAATTGGATGGTTCGCCGTATACCAGCCGTATACTTCCCCTGTGATGGAAACCTTGCCTCGAGAGACTTCGTTGTAGTACTGGTTAAGCTCGTCAACGGCCACGCTTTTGATCTGACTCGGGCTTTGTGTGTGGCGGATATCTTGGAACTCTACGAGGATTATGAGAGCCCTTTGCACACCGGACACTGTATGCTTGCCAGAGAGAACCTGATAATTGTAGCCGGCTCCGAAAACAGGTGACGTTATTGGTACGGAAGCATACGCCGCGAAAATGAATAGTATCACCAACAGGATTTCGAGGTGACGCTTGCAGGTGCTCATACGCCGACGCAACATTGGAGCTAAGTCCCGTGACCGACGGGGGATAAGTCTTTCCAATAAATTGGGTTCTGCCGCGACCAAGGCGCAAAGTTCTGCAACAAATGCGGTGCAACCCAAACCTAGCAAAAGACTGTGCTCTTGCAAAGAGATACGATTCGGATTCAGGTTGACTGTTTAGAACTCCAATCAAAATAGAACCTTACAAGTACGGGCAGAGCAGATTCCCAGCTCAAGTTCAGCTTGAAATTAAAATTTTCTGGAGCCTCGGGCGGGGTTTGAACCCGCGACCTGCCGCTCTCTTGATCTGATTACGAGGCGGCCGCTTTCCGCTGCCGTGTTTCTTGATAGCATCTACCAGGCTGAGCCACCGAGGCATCCGCAAATACGCAAAGCTTTCGAGTCTTAAAGTCTATTTGCCGTGAGCAGCTAAGGTTGGCTGATGTTTTCGAGAACTCACTCTAGTTTCTTCTTGAAGAGCGTCGCTGCTAAAGCCATGATTATGCTCGCATAGAGGGCGAGGGCAATGAAATCTCCGAACACAACTTCTAGGCCTGCCCCTCGAGTGATGAGCGCTCGCAAAGCGTGATTCATGTACGTTAGGGGGACGAGGTAGGTGACTGGGCGAAGGAAGGCGGGCATTGATTCCAGGGGATAGAAGACTCCTGACAGGAAGATGGAGATGTAGATGATCGGGATGATTTGTTGTATCGCCTGAATCTGATTCTTGGCGAAAACCGAACTCAGCGTACCCAAGCTTACTGAGGCAATGGTGAAAATCACCAAGAACAGCGCGACCAACGCCATGCTTCCTCGAACGTGCAAACCGAAGAGCGCGACTGCCACACCTAATGCAAGGGTGGCTTCCACTGTCCCTATGATGACATAAGTGGCCATCTTGCCGAGAAGTATCTCGAAACCTCCAATCGGTGTCACGACAAGCTGCTCTATCGTGCCCCGCTCTCTCTCACCTGCGAGAGATATGGACATCAGAAAAGTTGGCAGGAATTGCACAATGAGGCCTACGATCGACGGTGCAAGAAAGTCCAAGTAGTGAAGTCCCGGATTGAACATAACGAAGGAAGTGGTGGTTACGGTGATTCCTGGTGAAAAAGAGCGTGCAAAAGCGTCTAGGGTTGGTCCAGCCATACCTGCCACAACAGGATCCGAACCGTCAAGAAGCAACATGATCCGGGCGCGTCCATTTCTCAGATCGGACTCAAATCCATCGGGCACGACTATGGCAACTTTCACTTGGCCATCGCGGATCAATCCCTCCGCCTGACTTCTATCGAGTGCCACATGGGTCACATGAAATGTATCAATCGAATACAGTTGATTCGTGAACGAAATGCTTGTTGGCGTCATGTCTTCGTCGACGACCGCAAGACTTACGTGTTTTATCTCGCCGCTGAAAGCGTAGCCAACCAAAGCCATGAGAAAGGCGGGCATCAACAACGAGATCATTAGAACCCTCTTGTTTCTGATGATCTGTCGAAACTCTTTCGCTGCGATCAGGAGGAACCATTCAAGCCGCATCTCAGCTTCCTCCTGCTTTGTCAAGGCCTATGAATACGTCTTCGAGAGTCACTTCGGAAACTCTAACATGATCAACGGTCACTCGCGATTTCGATAGGGCTGCGATGATTCGCGGAATCGCTGACTCTGCCTCTTCCACGGCAACGCGCAACCAACCATCTTGTTTCTCGACGGAGAGAACGTACTCTTCACCTGCCAGAATGTGATGAGCAGTAGAAGGGTTAGAACAGAGGACGTCTACCCAATCTCCACGTGCGATCTTTCGTTTCAGTTCTTTAGGAGTTCCGACCGCTACCAAGTTACCGCGGTGGAGCATTGCCAGTCTATCGCATTGCGCGGCCTCGTCCATGTCGTGCGTGTTAAGCAAGATGGTAATGTCCTGTCGGTTGAGTTCCCTAAAGTAATCCCAGAATACGCGTCTTAGCGGCGGATCAATTCCTGCGGTCGGCTCATCCAAGAACAGAAGCCTTGGTCCGTGGACGAGAGCGCACGCCAACGAGAGCCGTTGTTTAAGCCCGCCCGAGAGGGTTCCTGCAATTCGGTCACGCATCTCGCCCATCTGCACAATCTCAAGAACCTCCCCAGCGCGTCTCCTTGCCTCATACTTGTCTTGTCCGTAGATTCGGGCAAAGAAGTCGAGGTTCTCAAATACCGTGAGATCCTCGTAAAGGCAGAATCGCTGTGACATGTATCCGATGTTCTTCTTGATCTGCTCGGGCTGGGAGGATACGTCGTACCCTACCACAGTGGCAGTTCCGTCCGATGGCGTCAGCAACCCGCACAACATACGCACGAAGGTCGTTTTTCCCGCGCCGTTCGGACCGAGCAGACCGAAGATTTCGCCCTTGGCTACTTGTAGACTAACGCAGTTTACTGCAAGTACATCGCGGAAGCGTTTCGTCAGCTCCTTGGTTAGGATGATCTCATCCAACGTAGCGACCAGATGCGATGCGACAAGGGGTATTGTGGAGTATCGTTATCAACCTGACTGCTCAGATGCACGTCAGAGAATTCATTGTCCGAATGGCGACTCGGAATCTTAACATCATGCGTGACTTTCAGTGGGAAACCGGATCAGAGAGCGGTTATCGAAAACGGATCTCACAGTTGCCTAGCCGCTTATGAGCGAACGTGCAAGCAAGAATATGTTGCTCTTGTGTTCACGAATTCGCCTGACGGAGTAGGCCCACCAGCTCTTGCCAAAGGGAAT
>Ga0315277_10007376_pt1 | contig 14272 bp, 8 predicted proteins | sample YL17G05_15_MG_FD_203695 | JGI IMG/M metagenome (GOLD analysis project Ga0315277, IMG submission 203695) | Sediment microbial communities from Yellowstone Lake, YNP, Wyoming, USA - YL17G05_15 | ecosystem: Environmental > Aquatic > Freshwater > Lake > Sediment | place: USA: Wyoming | collected... | reverse complement strand
TGCAGGTGAAGACTTCACCATAGAAGCCTACACAAGACTAGACATCTTGAGAAAGGGTGCTGCAGACATGCTCTGCAACGGCTTTGACGACCCACTGGTTAACGTTGCCTACACAAGGCACCCGTGCACTGGTGGCCAAGCTTGGCAGACGTGCATGGTTGAAAAGAACTACCATCTTTACACTGCAGGCTGGATCTTCATCGGTCCAGACCCGGACTACATGTTCGACCTGTACCACATAACCAGCTACTATCACCCCGAAGACCCACCGAACTGGGGCGCGATCAGCATTAACGACCCTATCATGCAAACAGCTCTTGAAGGAATAAAGTATGCCGCAAGTTCTGAGGATGCTCAGACTGCTGCTCTAGCCTTCCAGGTGCAGTTTGCCACGATGGCAAGTGAATGCCCGCTGGGCTCCACAGGTGCACCTAAAGCATACAATAAGTGGTACACCGGTGGAAACAACGGTGCAACATTGGGTGATGCTGAGGACAAGTACCGTGGTCAACCATGGACCCAGTTAGTGAACCAGAAGGGCCAAGGTGAAAACAGTTTATGGTCAACGCTGAACATGTATCCAGGAGACTACCAATACGGTGACGGCAACATGATCGTGAGATACGGTTGGAAAGACAACACCATGCCACAGACTTTGAACCCCATGTACTCAAGCTGGTACTGGGAAAGCGAAGCTTGGGGCAGATGCTACGATGGTCTTGGCAGCCGTGACCCAATGACATTGGGTCCTGTTGAAGTTCCAGGAATTGCTGAAAACTACACGGTAGGCACGTGGGTTGACCCGAGAACAAGCGAAACCTTGTCAAAGGTCACACTCACAATCCGCTCTGACGTTACATGGTCTGACGGCCACAAATTGGACATCGACGACGTTATCTACACGTTCGTTGACATGCCCCGTGAGCTGAGTGCCAAAGGTTGCCCCTCTGTTTGGTGGCAGCCCACACTCGACCGTATCACAGGCTTCTTCAGACTTGATGCCTACACGGTTGAGATCCTCATGAACGTCAACACCTTCTTGGTAGGCTCATGGATCGCAGGCAACGTAGTCATTCCGAAGCACTTATGGCAGCCATACATCGCAACACACTCTGTAGCAGATATATCCGGAGACATGTCTGATCAGCCAGAAATGTTGATCGGCTCTGGTCCGTTCATATACGTGTCCAACACGCCTGAAACACTCTTGCTGGTTAGAAACCCAACATACTACGCCACTATGGACAAATGTGTAAACTGGTTCGAGCACTTCACATACTCTTTGAAGAAGGGTATAACAGTGGAAGCTGTTGCCCCAACGACACAGCTTACGCCGTACAAAGTGAAGCCCGCTGGAACCCCACCGACCGCAAGCGTACACATAACGATACCGGTGACAAACTTGGACGTCAATGACGCCCAGGACATCCACAAAGTGGTCGATATAATCTATCCAGACAGCTCTGTTCACCCATTGGCGAACATAGCTGGCTTGTGGCTCGATCCACTTGAGATCGATAAAGAATATTTCGATCTGACTGGCTTGGCACCAGGCATCTATACGCTGCGAGTGATAGTCGAAGTGACAAGTGGTGATCTCTTCCTCTGGGTGCACGACCATCTTGACCCAAGCCTCTGGCAGATGATTCTCGGTCCGAGAACCGTCGAAAAGAAGTTCTGGGTTACAGTTGGTGCTGACCTCAACGACGACTGCTTTGTCGACATTTTCGACATCGTCATCGTGGGCAGCAGATTCGGCGCCGCATTCGGCGAGCCGTTGTACCACCCACAGGCAGACCCCAACCACGACTTCATAGTCGACATCTTCGACATTGTCCAGATAGCGTTAGTCTTCGGCTGGCCAGGGTAAGACAGCAACCATAAAGAGTTTAATCTCCCCATCTTTTTATTATTCTTTCAAGTAAAGGAGGAACTCTGGTTTTGATTCATTTTCGCTGATTAAACACGTTTTTGAACGTTTTTCTATGTTTGTAATATGTCGATTTGCAATAGAAGATAATTCCGTAATCCTTAAATGAGCAAATGGCGAACATTACTATTGCTGAAATAAAGAGAGAAAGGAGAAGTAAAAAATGCTAAAAAGAAGTATATCTATATCTCTTATTGCAATGCTTTTAGTCGGAATGGCCGCAATATTCCCAGTGAAAGCCGTACCCGCCACACTGTACATTGACCCCGCTGCAACCTCGTTCGGCACTGACACAAAACACGTTGGCGACACATTCACAGTCGATGTTAAGGTTCTTGATGTGACAAGCATGTTTGCTTACGAGTTCAGGCTGAAATTCGAATACGCGAAACTTCAGCTTATGAGCGCAGTACGCCCAGTCGGTCACTTCTTGGAACCAACAGGAGACCCAAGCAGCTACTTCGTGCCAGTCTGGAAGACCAACGAAAGCTTAGCCGCCCCATGGCAAATAGCCCACTTCGGTTACACCTTGCTCGCTCCTGAAACCGCAAGGACAGGAAGCGGTTTGCTGGTCACGTTGACCTTCAAAATATTGGTGGAACCGACTTTTGGTGATCCACTTATAACTTCAGCGTTCGACTTGTACGACACGAAGATGGCAGACGACGCAGCTAACCCAATTGTACACACTGCTGTTGACGGAACATACGAATATTACTTTGTTCTGCCAACACCAATCCACTATCTGTCCGTTCAACCGCCCACCACAGTAATTCCTGCTGGTGCCCCAGTTCTCGGAACAGCAAACGCCTTCTTCGACGTCTACGTTGACGTCAACGCCCTTAACGCTGCGTTCTGGGTTGTCGGCATCGAATTCAAGCTGGCTTATGATCCCACACTGATCGACTTCATTAGCTGCAGTGTTGACCCGTGGCTTGACGCATTCGGCGACATCTACATGGTTCCAGTAATCGAAGGCCCAGGCACCATATACACAGCTGTTGTGTTGTTGCCACACCACTCGCCACCGAGTGTATGGGACTTCCCGATTTCTGGCTCTGGTCACCTTGTGAAGCTGACCTTCGAGGTAATACACCAAGAAGCCTTCCCATGGTACGACGAGAGTATACTTGATGTTTATGATGCCAAATACGCAGACATAAATGCAAGCCCCGTTCCAACCCCAGTCGCTAATGTTGACGGTCTCGTCAGAGTCTTCGGCTTCGTAGTCGGCAGACAAATCGACATGTACACACAGTACCCAGGCCCATATGGCGGACAAGGCCCACACATGCCGAGCGACATGTTCTGGCCCCAGAAACAAGTAGAACTCTGGGCAAACGTCACATACAACTTGTGGCCTGAGCAGAACAAGATTGTGGCCTTCGAAATCCACAACCCGCAAGGCGAAATCGTGGACATAATCACCGCCATATCCGATGAAAACGGTGTTGCACACACAAGCTACCGCATACCTTGGCCATGCTTCAACACCTCTGCACTGTTCGGCATATGGAACGTAATAGCCACAGTGGACATCGCATGTATCGTTGTCAACGACACAATGCAATTCCACTTCGACTACATGGTCGGTCAATGGTGGAAAGTCACCACTGACAAGACTGACTACGCACACGGCGAAACCGTGCACGTAACAGTTGACTACGGAACATATGCAATACAACACTACCCAGTACTGTTCACAGCAGTCTTGCACGACGAACTCAACTACCCAGTATCCAAAGAATACAAGAGCACAGTACTCGGCGACCTCGACATGGAACTATGGTGCCAATACGCCAACGGAACAGTGACCTTTGATCTCCCGATACCCAAGCCAGCCCACGCGGGATTAGCCACGATAAGAATTAACGCTTTGAGTGACTTCCCATGGTTCGCAGGCAGCGCTTGGTGTCCAGAGACCTCAATAGTGGTCAACATACTGCCATCGTAGACGCATAGCCAAAGTGAGATCAACTTCCCTCACTTTTTTTGTAATATCCAACTACCAAGAATCAGTCCTAAGCATTTTCAACAAAGCATAAACGAAGCAGAAGCTCAAAAAAATCCCGCAGAAACTGGACAGCAGTTGATCCGTTTAAATGAGATTTGAACACTTATACACCACTCGTAGTATGCATATGAATTATTTGGAAATTAATTGAAAGCGTGTGAGCAAGCCGTGTACGACGGTTTTCTCAGCCTTTTCCCACGTTTGTCGTTCACAAAATGTTTACCATAAGAAGTCCATGAAAACGGTGGCGTGTGAACGTTTTTGAGTTTTCTGTGAGCGCGACGTGAACAAAAATCCAAGAAAAAGGAGGTTTGCATCCATAAAAACAGTGCTTTGTGAACATTTGTACACATTTGCGAGCAACGTTACGCAACTGTGCGCGGATATTAATCTTTGTGAACAAAAGTTAACAAGATGTGAACACGCAAAAGCAATTGAAGAAGAACAGAGAATTATGTGGATTAGCTTTAGATGCTTGAAGGCGTGTGTTTTGCCAGGCAAGCAGCATGTTGCTGAGAACTGCTAGCGATTGAGATGGTCAAATGCTTTCCAAGAAGCGCCCAAAAAGAGCAAAGACCAGAAACTCAGATTATGAGGAGGCACAATGGCTAATTGCTTCCAAGCCATACGCAAACTAATCCCGGTTTGGCCTTAAGTTTTGTACCTCTATTTAGCTCTCGTCCATAAAGAACCGCGGCTTTTCCATAGATCCAGAGAGAAATATAGACGCCGCTAAACATCCTAAAGATCTAGGAGAATTCGGGCGACTTTCAGCTATACACAGAATTATCAACTAATTGTCAACTAGCAATGGATCGCATTTTTTATTGTGTCACGTTCTGGATTGCTCAACATAGAATCAAATGCTTGCAGTGTCAAGAAATTTCCTTACTTAATACGAACTGTCTAGTTTGAAATAGAATTTCTTGCTGGCAAGCTTCGGAGCCACATTCCTGCAAACCAGTTGGCAAACAAAGCGTGGACAAACAGTGGTACGGCCAGGCTTTGGAAGCCCTCTTTCCTATTCGCCTAAATGGTAATGCATCTTCTGGACTAGTTACAAGCTTGTTTTATCATACTATCTGAACCACGAATGAATCGCAATTCGGTAGAACATACTTCCATAAGGATTATAATGGTGTTCCACAGCAATGATTTATCAAGGGGAGAGAATAGTGAGAACGAAGGCATACTTCCTCTTATTGTTATTTGCATGCCTTATAGCCACAGCAAGTCTCTACGACTCTGTACATGCAGTGGACTTCTCAATAGCACTTGAAACGGGCAAATCACTGTACAGCATTGGAGAGGCAGTTAAGGTCGCGGGTAACTTGACTTTAGATGGAACGCTTATTCCAGACGGATTGGTAGCTTTGGAGGCCAAAAGCCCAGATGAAACTATACTCTATAGGACTCTCAATACAGGAACCAATCCGCCTGACATCCGAGGAGTGCACGTATTGAACGTGACCCTTTGCGATGCTTTGGGTAACCCATTGGGAAATGCGTACCAAGATGGAGTAACTCTCTATTATTTAAGCATCTACTTCAACAACACCCAGGCAATTCCTATGAGAGCTCTAGTGACCTTTACTATATTCGATGGCAACGGATATCCTATACTTACTGGAACCTATAGCGACGGCCCAGTCTATTTTGAACCAAATTGGACTTACAACTGGAGGCCCCCCTGGATAGTTCCAATGGAAGCGGAATTGGGTGTAGCCCAAGTCTATGCCAACGCATATACCAATTACCCAGAAGCTATGGGAACGCCACATTGCCCAGAAAAATCATCGACATTTAGCATTGGTGTGCGAGGCGCAACGGGTTTCTCTTCGAAGGCTGGTGAGGCTCCTCTAATTATAACCGGCAACTTCAACATTACATTCCGGATAAAGAAATTCGGCGGAAAGATAGGCACCTATACGATCTACGCATCGGCGTTCAAGATTGTAAACGTAACTGGATTCATAGCTTTTGATACAGCAACGTTTCAAGTTAACGTGCAGGGAGACCTCAACCACGACAACTGGGTGGATATTTTTGACATAGTCATAATAGGATCGGCCTTTGGCTCAACTCCGCCTACAGACCCCCGAGCAGACGCTAACGGTGACGGCACTGTGGACATTTTCGACTTGACTACTGTTGCTATCCACTTTGGCGAATGGGGAATACCGTAACATCCAATCAGTTTTTCTGATTTGCTTGCGCTGAAAGGAACAATGAATCGACTGAAGCAGAAGAGCCGCAATATGCCTTCTAGCTTGTCTGTCCAGAACTCGCCGCTACAACTACCATGTCAAAGATGTCTACTAGCGCATCATCATTAATGCCGAATCGGAGTTCCAGCTTGTATCACATAGAGCTGATCCAAAAAGAGCACAATCTTTACCATGTCGAAAATGTCAACAATGCCGTAAGCAGGCGCTATATCTCCGAGTCTGCAATCATAATCAGGCTAGAGTACGCGTTATCTGATGTGTCTATCTTTTCTGGAACAACATACACGCTGGCATTTTTCGACAAGCTTGTGCTCTCACTTTGATCCAGTCTTCTGTTTTGCCATATGCGTGTGAAATTGAGTACCGTTATTCGTGAGAAACGCATCACAAATAGCAATATTCATGATTACGGAATATTTGTTAAAGAACTCATCGTCTAACTAGTGCTAGATGTCAACTAAGATTAGGCTGAGAACCCATGCACATTAGGACGAAAGGAACCGTCGCAATACTTGCTATATTGCTGCTTTTCACATTTTCCATAGACTTCATTATAATAAATGCTTCTGCAGCGTACACCGGTGGAAAACTTGACCTATTCACTCAGAAAGAACCACACAGCGGCAGAGGCCAAAACGCGGCAAGCGATGCCTTCGCGCCTGGAACAACCGTTGAACTCAATGCGCTACTTACATACAACAACTTCCCCGTAAGCACATGGCTAGTTGCATTCGGCGTCGTAGGCCCACCCAACCCAGTTGAGAACATCACACTTCTGTACACAGCTGTCACAAATGAAAATGGCATTGCACAAATCAGCTTCAGGATACCCCTTTCAGAAGAAACAACATTCGGCCAATGGATCATCTACGGAAACTCTGAAATTGCAACAGACATCGCCGCTAGCGACTTGGTAATCTTCAAAGTCGGCTGGATAGTGAATGTAGTTTCGATTAAAACGCTAAACCGAAATCATGTTGTAAGGACGGAATTCACAAAAGGAGGCCCGGTGGAAGTGGAAATCGGCCTCAGAAACATAGCGATGACGGAAAAGAATGTCACTCTTGCCATCACCATTCTTGATTCACTTAGGCTTTATGTTGATTCAAAGGAACTCAGCAACATCATTGTGCCGGCAAACGGAACGATCAGTTACACTTCACTCACTCTCAGCATCCCCAATAACGCAACACTGGGCGGAGCCACGATATACACAAACGTATACACCGCTCCAATCACGACGGGAGGAGTCTCATATTGTCCTCAAAAAACATCAGACTTCTCGATAGTCGAACACGACATTGCAATTTCATCAGTTAAGACATCCAAAGACACAGTTTTCATAGGTGAAACAGTTTACATAGACGTGACCGTCATAAACAACGGTCGAGAAGCCGAATCATTCACAGTGAGCGTGTACATCAACGAAACCCTTCTCGGAACTGGTGACATCAACGCCCTACAATCCACTTCAGACATTACAATCAGATACACTTGGGACACAAACCCGTTTTCGGAAGGCAACTACTCAATCAACGCTTTTGCGTCACCGGTCCCTGGAGAGGTAGATTTCTCAGATAATCTTTTTCTAAACGGCATCGTGCAAGTAAGATCTCGCACACATGACATTGCCATCTTGAACGTTGTTCCTTCTGCTCCACTCGTTTACAAAGGAAGCGATATCAGCATCAGTGTTCTAGTCAAAAACAACGGAGACACAAAAGAATCATTCAATCTCACAGTTTACTACGACAACACGATTATCGATGTAATGTCCGTCGAGATTCTGGACGCTGGAGCACCTAGAACGCTTGTCTTCAACTGGAACACAAACAAAGTTTCACGAGGAAACTACACGATCAGCGCTCACGCAACCCCCGTCCAAGGCGAAACCCACACTGACGACAACACCTACGTAGACGGCTACGTAACTGTAGCGAACCCACCAACCCAGTACATGTTTGATCAATACTGGTTCAACTGGCTCCTTCTGCTACTTTTGCTACTAATGTTTGCCTTGCTGTTTTTGTGGTTCATTGCCAAAAGAAGAAAGAAGAAAGAAGAAGACACTTTCTACTCAGGTTGGACTGCATGGTACTACTGCTACAATCCAAAAGGCAGGCTTTCTAATACAGACACCCTGCAAAGAAATATGAAAGAAGCAAGTTAACAAGACATAACAAAAACTTTCCAATACTCTTAAATTGCCAAAACATGATCAGAATAGCTTTCTGGAGCGGAGGAAACATCGCAAAAACGTCAACTTGGATCACGCTTTGCCTCGTCCTGTCCTTAATGACTGTTTTCTTTTCCATAAGGCAAACCTCTGCTTCTGGAACGAAGCTACTGCTTGACCCACCAAACATAGTGGATGGCGCTTCTACTGCAGGAAGCAACATCACATTAACTTTAGCGGTAACTGACGTCGCAGATCTTTTTGGATACGAGGTCAAAATCTACTACAACAACACAGTGCTGAGCGCAACTCAGCTAACCAGACCAGAAGGCAACTTCCTAGAGCCAAGAATGAATCAAGGTAACCAGTTCATACCTAAATGGGAAACCAAAAATGACTTCAATGCGACGCACGGCAGAATCTGGTTGAGTCTGACTCTGCTGTCACCAGAAACATCGAGAAGCGGAAGCGGACCATTGGCAAGAATAACTTTTCAAATCCTGAACACAGGTGATACAGCAATAACGATGGAAGAAGCAAAACTTGCAGACAAGTCAGGAAACGCGATAACACACGAACTCCAGAACAGCCTCTTTAACAACAACGCACCCCCCGCACCGCCTCCACCACTTCATAATGTGGCAGTGCTGAACACAATGCCCGCGTCCTCACAGGCATACATTGGAGATATTTTAGAGGTCTCAGTTGCCGTTTGGAATAACGGAGACACAAATGAATCCATCAACGTAATTCTATACTACAACAACAGCTTTGCAGCTACCAAACAAATAAACAACCTGATAGCTGGCGCCGAACACACATTAATCTTCTACTGGAACACAAGCAGCGTCATTGAAGGAAACTACACACTGAAAGCAATAGCCGTCCTAATACCCTACGAAGCAAACACGGAAGACAACACCAAGTCTAGCAACACAACCACGATAACCTCAAAGCCAGATTCTGGTGGCTTCTACATAAACTGGACAGATTGTCTCCTAGTATTGCTTCTCGTTCTGTCTGTAGCCCTCTTGATCTTGTGGTTTCCCTTCAAAAGAAACAAGAAGAAACATTTCGACCAATCAACTCAATCTGAATAGTCTGATCCGGAAACCGGATGATCTGAACTGCGTCACTCTTGAGCATGGCTTGTTTGTCGATCGGTCCCTCTCCTTTTGGATAGGTACAACTTTAGGTGTTTTGCAATAGCTTTAAATTGCCAAACCACAATAAAGACTAATATCGAGAAGGGAGAAGAATATGCATCGAAGATTTATAGCAGTTAGTATATGCCTTGCCCTGCTACTTGTAAACACAATACCATTCGTAACCAAAGTTTCAGCGGCCACAACGAGGCTCTACATAGACCCTGACAGCATAATTGACGAATCAATGGTTCCGGGCACAAGCTTCAACCTAACCATAAAAGTAAGCGACGTAGTTAACCTGTACGCATACGAATACAAGATCTACTATGACCGCACCATACTCAACTGCACAAAAGCAGCCAGACCCGCTGGTCATTTCCTCGAACCACAAATTGACCCGGGCAACCAGTTCATACCTAAATGGGAAATCAAGAACGACTTCAACGCAACACACGGCAGAATATGGCTAAGCTGCACTTTGCTGGCGCCCGAAGCAGCCAGAACCGGAAGCGGCATAATCACAATAGTCACCTTCCGCGTTCAAGGTCTAGGAGCAACACCGCTCCCAATGAGAGACACCAAGCTAGCCGACAACGGCGGAATAGGCATCACACACGGAAGCGGAGACAGCTTCTTCAGAAACACTGCGCCTTCACTACCCGCATACATATACGTGGACCCGGCAGACATAACTGACCCAGCACTGACACCTTGCAACAACTTCACAATAGACATAAAGATACTAAACGCCACCGACGTGTACTCTTTCGACTTCAAACTCAGCTTTGACCCTACAATAGTGGAAGGAGTAGAAATCGCTGAAGGAACATTCCTCAGCAGCGTTGGACCAACAACGATTCTGCACTCGCAAATAGATAACCCAGCAGGATTCATATGGTTCTCCGTGACTCTTGTAGCTCCATCAGGGGCAAATGGCGCGGGAACTCTCGCTACTATGACTTTCCATGTGATTGGCCTAGGCGCAACAGGCCTTACATTGTATGACACAAGTCTAACCGACTCAGGAGCACAATCTCTTACTCATTCAACAGCTAACGGACGCTTTGCCAACGTGATATTCGCCAGACTCTTCGTTGACCCGCCAGAAATCATCGACCCGACAATAGTTCCCGGCGACTTATTCTACCTGTACATTAATGTTGAGAACATTCAGAACCTCTTCGGCTACGAATTTCACCTAGGCTACAATACCGCGGTCTTGACATGTATCGGTGTAATGGTTCACCCAGTGCAGAACGAGACAAAATTCATGACCAAGTTCTCAGTGGACGACTGGATAGGCGACGTATTCGTAAACGTAACCTACCTCCCAGGCGCAAACCCAATATCCACTAGCTTGCCCCTGACACTGGTCACCCTGCTGTTCAAAGTTGACTCAATGGGCATAAGCGAACTACCCCTACACGACACCAAACTGGTAAACTCTTCAGGCGACCCAATACCGCATGAGACAGGCGACGGTTTCTTCCAATCCGTTACACGGGACGTCGCAGTGCTCAACATCACACCGTCAAAGACAACAATATATGAAGGACGAACCATAAACATCAGCGTCATCGTTGCAAACCAAGGTGACTACTTCAACGAAACCTTCGACATAACCTTGTACTACGAAACCACACCCATAGCAACAAAAACCGTTCATGATCTGCCAATCGGACAAAACGACACACTGCTTTTCACATGGATAACCACAGGATTGCCACCATGCGCGAACTACACGATGAACGCAGAAGCAGAAACCGTACCCTATGAAATGGATCTCGCAGACAACACTTTCACTGACGGCAAAATAAGGATAAAACTGATGGGCGACGTGAACGGCGACTGCATTGTTGACCTATTCGATCTTACAGCAGTGGCTCTGGCCTTCAGCTCTTCTACAGGAGACCCCAACTGGAACCCCGAAGCAGACTTGAAAGAAGATGGAACAATAGACATCTTCGACATAGTAACAATAGTCGTGAACTACGGCAGAACCTGCTAAAATAACCCCAATTTTTTCTTCTTTGTAATTTCTAGCTCAATTTCGCATGTATAACTGTCTCTATGCGTCTGCATGTCTGGCTGGATTCATCACAACTTATATATATCCATAAAACAGATATACCGCTAAAATGGACGGTGAAAATTTGAAAAAGATCTTATTACCCACAATATTGGCTACTATTGTACTATTAACCTTCGCAATGGCTTTTACCCCGCCAGTCAAGGCAGACGAAACCGTTGTTTCAGTAGAACCATCAACCGTTGACATATCTGCAGTGGGCCAAACCCAGACAGTGGACATCAACATCACAGGCGTCACAAACATGTATGCATATGAAATCAAAGTATGGTACCTAAGCGCTATAGTCAACACGACAGCTGCCAAAGTTACAAGGCCAGTAGGTCACTTTCTTGAGCCTATAGACGATCCTGGCAACTACTTCCAAGCTGCATGGGCAGTCAACAATGCCTTCAACGCAACATATGGGCGAATTTACGCAAGCATCACACTCCTGAGTCCAGAAACTGCGAGAAACGGTAACGGAATATTATTCAGGATAAACTTCACAGGCGTGGCGGTTGGCTCAAGCGAGATTGTGCTTGCTAACTATCCAGGATCAGCCGGACCCGTGAAGATCTCTGACAACACAGCTACCGCAATAACCCACACAGTAAGCAATGGCACAATTAACGTAATTCCAGAGTTCATAATGCTCATGCCTGTCTTTGCCGTCACTTCACTAGCCGCCGTTGCTCTTGCCAAAATGCGCAAGAGAAAGCAACTGATTTAGACCAGCAAAAAATCTTTGATATCGAGCCACCTGAATGGGCTCAAATATCCAACTTTTTCTTGTTTAAGAGCGCTAGATGACGTTATTCCGCAAAACGTGAACACTTTCGTATTCTGTTAATGGCTTTAAAACTATGCCGCCGACAGACTCTCATATAAGTGTTGGTTTCTTAGAAACTTGTGACCTGAGCCTGTCAAAGGAGCAGCTTTCCATGGGAGTGTCTTTTACACCAATGTTTTTATAGACGGAAAGCGCGCGTTTATGTTTAGGGGGAACAAGATATGCCTCAAATCAGATGTCCAAACTGCGGCTTGACCATAAGCATGAAGAATCGCAAAGAAATAGACCTAGACCTGATAACCCATGCTGTTCAATCTGGCCCAAAAACGTTCACCTACCTGCTGCATGCCACAAAGCTTCCACGAAAAACCCTGTGCCTGAGACTTAGAGAACTTTGTGAAGGAGGCATGATACTCAAACGTGAGGGAGTCTATATGTTGGATGAAACGCGTATAATGGAAAGTAGATCAACCACACACTTCAGGAGATTCTCAGCAATGCCATACGACAAGAGAGTAAGAGCAGGCATTCTCCTCGCCCTTCTGATTGTAAGCACCCCAGTAGCAGCACAAGTCCTAGCTTCGCTATTCATAACATCTCTACCCGCAGCGCCCGAACCGGTCATCATAGGTAGTTTCAACATGGTTCTGAAGATACACGACGTATCCAATCTGTACGGTTGGCAGGTTTGTATAGCCTACAATAAAGCCCAAATCAAAGTGCTAGCGATCGAAGCTGGAGATTTCCCAGAAACCATACTAAAAGGAGTATGGAACATGACGAGCTCTGAGGGCGGCTTCGTGTTCATAGGTGATAGCCTGATTGGAAGCCCCTCTGCCTGGAGCGGCAGCTGCAGACTAGCCATCATAACCTTCGGATACTATGTGGAAACCTACACTAAACCAGACATCGTGCCTACCATAGGGGGACTCAACACAGCACTGTGTGATTCAGCGCAGAATAGCATGGCATGGGAAAACGCTTTAGCGCTCACTGTCGAAAACCCATAAAGCTTAACCTTTTCTCCTCTCCTTTTTTCTTTTCTCCATTCTGAGCATTCAACTTGTTTGTGAGATATCTTTGAAACTGAAGAATTGTCGGTCTGTCAGATTCAGAATAGTGTTCAGTAATAACTATTATTAAGCAAGAAATTTTAAATATGTTCTTACACGATAATGTCGCCAAGTGAACAATGTTGATAAACATTCAAAATAAGAGAAAAACCTTAGCACTGCTCCTAACGCTTTTCATGATAGCAGCAGCCTACATTAGAATCCCCACCGTAAAAGCACAGGCCACACCAACACTCTACATTGATCCACCAACATACACTGCAACAAGCAGAGGCGAAATCGTCAGCCTCGACATAAACATAGGAGACCTAGAAGAAAACCTCAGCGTCATAGCCATCGAGTTCAAACTAGGCTTCGACCCCGACATATTCGAATTCAGCAGAATCACAGAAGGCCCATTCATGGCATCCTTCGCTGGTTCTCCTAATGGCGAAACCTACTTCGTGTATGTACCAAGAACCGATTTTGTCTTGGTAGCAGTCGTAATCCTGCCAGATGAAAACGCCACTTGGCACGCACCATTGCCGAACGGAGACGGAACCCTGGCAACAGTGTCATTCGAAGTTATCGGCGGCCCCGCTGTTACTGCAGACTTCACACTCTATGACACGAAGCTGTCTGACACCACCGGAGTACCACCAGGAGTTACGCACAACGTCGAAGATGCAACATTCAGCTTCCCAGTCGAATACCTCGCCCAACACGTCATATGGGATGGATTTGACTTCGTAGTGACAACTGAAAGCAACTCCACAATCTCAGACATAGACTTCACAATCGGCGACAGCATAGCCTTCAGCGTAACCGGCGAAACCGGATCCACCGGCTATACGTACATTGAA
>Ga0315277_10007375_pt1 | contig 14272 bp, 9 predicted proteins | sample YL17G05_15_MG_FD_203695 | JGI IMG/M metagenome (GOLD analysis project Ga0315277, IMG submission 203695) | Sediment microbial communities from Yellowstone Lake, YNP, Wyoming, USA - YL17G05_15 | ecosystem: Environmental > Aquatic > Freshwater > Lake > Sediment | place: USA: Wyoming | collected... | reverse complement strand
GATTTCGCAGATTACGCAGATTAAGATCCAATTCTGGAATCTGCGAAATCTGCGTAATCTGCGGATGGGTTCCGGCTCGGCTGATCCGTGTTCATGTCGCCGCGGCGACTTCATCCGTGGTGAGTTTTTGCGGCGCGGCGTTTTTTTCCAGCGTCTGCCGCTGCGGGCCGCGCGTGATCCGGCCAGGGGTCTTGCCCACGGGAAGGAACTGCCTGAATCTCTCGATCGTCTCGTCCATGCGGAAGCGCACATGAACGCGCATGGCTTCCGCGGCTTCCGCCGGCGAGCCGCACGCTAGTGCTTCGGCCACATCCTGGTGCCAACGCCCAGGCAGCGGCTCGAGGCGGCCGGCGGACCCGAACAGCCAGTTCAAAAGAAGCACGCGGCTGCGTTCGATGGCCTCAATCAACTGCCGGCACCGCGTGCCCTGGGCGATCCGGATGTGGAAGACGACGTGCGCCTTCTCCAGGTGGGCGTGGCGCCTGGGGTCGAGCTTGGCGGCCCGGAACAGCGCCTCATGGCCCTGGTCCAGGCGCCGGGCCGACTCCAGCAGCCCGGCTTTCTGCGCCGCTGTCGCGGTCTCCGCAAACAGCCGCGCCGAATGCGTCTCCAGGGCTTCGCGGAGGATGTAGTTGCCCCGGATGTCGTCGGCCGTCGGGATGCGAACGCGGGTTCCCGCTCGCGGCCGGCTTTCCACAAACCCTTCCGATTCCAGCCGCTTCAAGGCCTCACTGACCGGAATGGTGCTCACCGACAACTGCTCGGCGAGGCGCCTCCGGGAAAGCGGGCTTCCCGGAGGGAGTTGTCCCTCCAGGATGGCATCGCGGATGCGCGTGTAGACCCGAAGGGGAAGGGAGGTGGAAGGCGCTGTGCGGGTCCGCGGAGTCATGAAACTGGCATCTCAGGTTTCAGATTTTCCTTGACATCATAGCGCACCCGGACATAGAATGCTAGCGAAAAACTGGCATCCCAGATTTCTGGGAGGCGACACAGGAGCGCGAGGATGCCGGGGGCTCCTCAGATCTGCGGCCAAATGGGAATCCAGGGTACCCGCAACCGTCCGTTGCGCAGGCCCGAATAAGGGAGGACTTCCATGCTGGGCATCAGAGTCAGACAGGCCGTTTTGGCTGTCATTGTTTTTTCCGCGGTCTTTTCCCGGGCACAGAACATCACCGGGACCATCCTGGGAGACGTGAAAGACGCCTCCGGCGCGGCTGTGCCGGGAGCCGAGATCACCCTTACCAATACCGCCACCAATCAACCCACGAGAACCGCCACGAACACGCTGGGCCACTACGAAGCGCCATACTTGAAACCCGGCGTGTACGCGGTCCGGGTGAGTGCGCGGGGGTTCAACACCGCCACACGGGACCAAGTCACCCTGGAGATCGATAGCCGTCTCCGCCTCGACTTCACGCTGGAGGTCGGGAACGTGGCCACCACCGTGGAAGTGGTGGCGCAGACCACCCTGGTTGAAACCGAGACCGGCGCACTGGGACAAGTCGTGGGCGAGCGGACCATCGAGGAGTTGCCGCTGCAGGGCCGCAACGTCTTTGATTTGGTCAGCCTGGCCGCCGGGGTGCAGGAGAATCCGCTGGCCACGGGAGGCGTGGTCTCCACCGGCGCCTCCACCGGCGCCAACGATGCCCCGACCTTCGTCTTCTCCGACTTCTCGATCAACGGCGGGCGCATGCGGACCAATGAATACCTGCTGGACGGTGTGTCCATCATGCTGCCGGAGAACAACAACTTCGCGCTTTCACCCAGCCCCGACAGCACCCAGCAGTTCAAAGTGATGACCGCCAGCTACAGCCCTCAATTCGGGCGTACCGGCGGCGGCACGGTGAATGTGCTGACGAAGGGCGGGAGCAACAAACTGCACGGCACCGTCTACGAGTTCCACCGCAACCACACGCTGCGCGCGAACAACTTCTTCGCCAACGCCCGCGGCCAGGAACGGCGCGCGGCCGCCTTTAACCTGTTTGGGGCCAGCGTGGGCGGGCCCGTGCGCAAGAACCGCACCTTCTTCTACGGCGACTACCAGGGCCACCGCGAGTGGGGCGCCATGGGCGGCAGGGTGCTGACCATTCCCAGCGCGGCGGAGCGCAACGGCGACTTCTCGCAGCGCCTGGCCTCCAATGGCCAACGCGTCAACATTTACAATCCCTACACCACGCGCACGGAAGGCGGCCGGACCGTGCGCGACCCGTTCTTCGGCAACGTCATCCCGCAGTCCTTGTTCGATCCGGTAACCAAGAAGGCGCTGACCTACCTGCCTCTGCCCAACCGTCCCGGCGAAGGCCCTGCCAAGGTCAACAATTGGGCCTACGCGCCATTGAACCGCGTCGGCAGCGACCAGTGGTCGGCGCGCATCGACCACCGCTTTACGGACCGCCACAGCTTGTTCGGCCGCGTCACTCGCAATACCGGAACCGGCAAGAACAGCGGGCCGTTCGGCACCATGGCCGACCCGGCGCTGGGCGACAACATCAACCACGTCATCAACGCAGTCTTGAACGATACAATCACACTGAGTCCTTCCCGCCTACTTAATTTGCGTTATGGCTTCACCAGACGTTTTGAAGGGCGGGTGCCGTTGTGGGCGGGCAAGGTCAACCTGACCGAGTTGGGCTATCCGGCTTACGTGGCGGCCGCCGTGCAGGAACAGTTGTTCCCCAGTTACTCTATCTCCGGCTTCAGCGCCTTCGGCACTCCCGGCAGCGACCGCATCCGGCGTGGCAACGACATTCACACCTGGGTGGGGGAGCAGACCCAGATTCGCGGGCGCCACACCCTGGTCTACGGCGCCGATATCCGCCTGTACAACCAGACTCCCTTTCAGGCCGGCGCCAACCCTTCCGGCTCCTATTCCTTCACCCAGAACTACACCCAGGATCCCTTTGCCCCGGGGCTGACCTCCGGAGACGGCCTGGCCACCTTCCTGCTGGGCTACGGCAGCGGCAGCGTCACTTCCAATCCGGCCTTCGCGATCAGGAACTGGTACGCCGGTCTGTTCGTGAACGACGACATCCGCCTGGGGAAACTCACCTTGAACCTGGGGCTGCGATGGGATTACGAGCAGCCCCGCACCGAACGCTACGATCGCTTTTCCATGTTCGACTTTGCTGCACCGTTCCCGGTCCGGGTGCCGGACCTGCCGGATTTGCGCGGTACGGTGAGGTGGGCCGGCCGTGACGGCGAGCCCCGCGGATACTTGGATCCGGTCTACAAGGATTTCGGGCCGCGCGCCGGCCTGGCCTACCGGCTGGGTCCCCGCACGGCCGTCCGCGCCGGCTACGGAATCTTCTTTCTGCCCCGCATTAGTTCCACCAATACCAGCGCTCTGGGCGCGGCCGGTTCCATCATGACCACCAGTTGGGTGGCCAGCGTGGACAATGGCATCACGCTCGCAAACCCATTGAGCAACCCCTACCCGACCGGCCTGTTGCTCCCGCCGACTAACGAAGCCGAGAAGCTCATGTTGGGTGAGAACCTTCGCGTCAATGACCGAAGCGACCGTGCCGAGAGCTACATGCAGCATTGGAACCTCGGCCTCCAGCACGGGCTGACTGGGAACTGGGTGCTGGGCGCTTCCTATGCCGGCAGTCAGGGCACGCGGCTGCCGATCTCCTGGCAGTTCAATCAGGTCAATCCGATTCACCTGGGCCTGGGCACCGCCCTTTCGACCACCGTGCCCAATCCTTATTACGGTCTGGTGCGCACGGGATTTGGGTCCAACGCCAGGATCGGGCGCAATCAGCTCTTGCGGCCGTATCCGCAATACGGCAACCTGCAGGCCTTTCAGCACAACGCCGCGTCGGCGAAATATCATTCGTTGCTGGTGCAAACCGAAAAACGCTTCTCGCACGGCTACAACCTGATGATCAACTACACGGTGAGCAAGCTGATCGACGACGGGTCGGGCCGCGTTTTCAACTACACGGCCTACGAGCCGCCTCTGCAGAACGCCTATGATCTTCGGGCCGAGCGAGCGGTTTCTCCGCAGGATGTTTCGCAGCGCGTGGTGGTTTCTCACACCGTCCGCCTTCCTTCGCGCGGGAACCGGTTCTTGAAAGCCTGGACTCTGTCCGGCACCTTCACCTGGAACACCGGGTTCCCACTGGCGCCCACTTCGACGGGCTCGAACACTTACCTATATACCGGGGTCACGCGGCCCAACAACACGGGCCGTTCGGCGAAGCTGGAGGGGCGGGTGCAAGACCGCCTGTTGCGGTACTTCGATACCTCGGTGTTCACCGTGCCGCCGTCGTTCACCCTCGGCAACACGGGCCGCACCCTGCCGGACGTGCGCAGCCCACAACGCTGGAATTACAACCTGGCGGCATCCCGGACGGTCCGGGTGTGGGAGCGGGTTTCGCTCATGATCCGCGGCGAGTCGTTCAACCTGACCAACACACCCTTCTTCGATCTGCCCGGCACCCAGTTGGGCGCCGGAACCTTGGGCATCATCTCCACCTCGCGCATGGAGCGCCAGCTACAACTCTCGATGAAACTGTTGTTCTGATATGAGGAGCATTCGGGAGCGGAACATCAACGCGGAGACGCAGAGTGCAGGAAGGAGTTAGCAGCGTGGCGCCCGCACCGCAAGCCGGCCGTTCCCGGATCCGCTACAAGGTGCTCGCGTTCGGCGTTTGCCTGGCGGCCATCACCTATCTGGACCGCGTGTGCATCTCCATTACTGCGGGCGGCATCATGCGCGACCTGGGGCTGACACGGATCCAGATGAGTTTGGTCTTCAGCGCCTTCACTCTAGCTTACGCCATCTTTGAGATACCGACGGGATGGTGGGGGGACCGCATCGGCACACGCCGGGTGCTTACCCGCATCGTCGTGTGGTGGTCGGCCTTCACCATGCTTACGGCGGCAGCCTTCAGCTACGGTTCCCTGTTGGCCGTGCGCTTTCTGTTCGGCGCTGGTGAAGCCGGCGCGTGGCCCAATGCTGCCAAGACCTTCTCGCGATGGTTCCCGGTTACCGAGCGGGGCACAGCGCAGGGCGTTTTCTTCATGGGGGCGCACCTTTCCGGCGGTCTTACCCCACTGCTGGTTACCGCCATGCTGGTCTACATGCCCTGGCGCATGGTGTTTGTCATCTTCGGCGCCATCGGCTTTGTGTGGGCGGCGGCCTGGTATGCATGGTTTCGCGACGACCCCTCCGAGCACCGCTCCGTCAGCGAGTCGGAACTGCGCCACATCTGCGAGAACCGGGGGGTGGAGCGCGGCCAGGCCTCCGGCGGTGTTCCGTGGCTGCGGCTGTTTGCGGACCGCCGCCTGATCGCACTCTACCTCTCCTACTTCACCCAGGCTCATGTCTTCTACTTCTACATTACCTGGTTGCCCACGTATTTGGAGAAGGTGCGCGGCCTTTCGGCGCTGAGCCTGGGGGTGTTCTCGGGGCTGCCGCTGACGCTCAGCGTGCTGGGCGATCTGTTCGGCGGGTTGGCTACCGACAAAGTCACGCGCCGCTTCGGGCTGCGCGCCGGCCGCTGCGGAGTGGGCGCGGCCGCGTTTGTGGCGGCGGGCTGCGCGATGATCGCGGGAACGGCTGCGCATCACCCGGTTGTTTCCGCCTGCTGCCTGGCGCTGGCGCTGACCGCCTCGAATCTCTCCCTTGGTCCCAGTTGGGCGACCACCATGGACATTGGAGGCAAGCATGCCGGCGTGGTCAGTGCCTGCATGAACACGGCCGGCCAGATTGGCGGCGTGCTCAGCCCCATTGTCCTGGCCTTGGTGGTGGAGCGCTTCGGCAACTGGAACGCTCCCCTGTATTCTTACGGCGTGCTCTATTTCGCGGGCGCCTGCTGCTGGTGGTTCGTGGACCCTGGCCGGCGAATCTCCACGGCAGCCGTGATGGAAAGGGCCGGATGACTCACCGCGAACGAATTCTCGCTGCCTTGAATCATACGCCACCCGACCGCGTACCGGTGGACCTGGGCTCGAATCTCGCCACCTCCATCAACGAGCGCGCTTACGCGGCGTTGCGCCACAACCTCGGCCTGGCCCCGGAGGACTCGCCGGCGCTGCTGTCGTTTCGCGCGGCCACGGTGATTCCCGCCGGCGACATGGTGCGGCGTTTTGACCTCGATGCCCGTCCGTTGCTGGCCGGCAGTCCAGACAGCCGGCCCGACCGCCGGGTCACGGAGGACACCTATGTCGATGAGTGGGGTGTGGCCTGGACCAAGCCGCCCGGTGGCCATTACATCAACACCGGCGGTCCTTTTCAGGACCTGGTGGACCCGGGCCTGAAGTGCCTGGAGACCTACGACTGGCCGGATCCGTACGATCCCGGCCGTTACCGCGGCCTCCGGGAACGGGCCCGCAGCATGCACGAAAACAGCGACTATGCCGTGGTGCTCAACCTGTGGGTGGGGCCCATCCATCTTTGCCAGTTCCTTCGCGGCTTCGCGGAGTGGCTCGAGGACCTGCTGCTGAACCAACTGTTCGCCGAGGGCCTGCTGGAGCGCGTCGTGGATTTCTGGGTGCCGGCCGTCGATCGCGCCCTTGCTGAGGCTGGAGAGTTCGTCGATGTTGTGGTCTTCTATGACGACCTGGGCACGCAGAAAGCCCCGCTCATCCGGCCGGAACTGTACCGGCGCGTGATCAAACCGCACCACCGGCGCATGACGGAAACGGCCCGGCGGCACGGCAAGAAGATCCTCTGGCACTCCTGCGGCTCGGTCTACCAGTTCATCCCGGACCTGATCGAGATCGGCGTCGACGCGCTGAATCCGGTGCAGGTCTCCGCGGCGCACATGGATACCAAGCGCCTGAAGCGGGAATTCGGCCGGGACTTGGCTTTCTGGGGCGGCGTGGACACCGGGAAGGTGCTTCCTTTGGGCACCCCCGCCGAAGTGCGCGAGGAGGTGAAGCGCCGCATCGAAGACCTCGCCGCCGGCGGCGGGTACATCCTCGCCGCCGTCCACAACATTCAGGCCGACGTGCCGCCACAGAACGTGGTGGCCATGTTTGACGCGGCCAGAGAGTTTGGCTCATGAGGCCCAGGCTCGAAAGGAGCGGCAAGTGCTGCGCAGAGACTTTTTGAAAGCGGCGGCGGGAATGCCCACGCTGCTCGCCCAACAAATCCAGACCGGGGACCCGGCCACGGAATGGAAGCGGAGCAAACCCGACATCGTCGTGTACCTCCCCAAGGAGGGAAGCTTGAACGACGGCGACAACGAACACTTCCTCGTCTTTGAATCGCCCAAAGGCGACATGCTGGCGATGTGGACGCAGAGTTCGGTGGAAGCCTTCGGCGACAACCACATCATGCTGGCCCGAAGCAAGGACCTGATGCACTGGTCCGAGCCGGCGGTGGTCGCGGGGCCCTACAAAAGCGCAAAGGAGCTGCAGGCAAGCTGGGGCGTCCCGGTAGTTTCCCGCCAGGGCCGCATTTACTGCTTCTTCTGCCAGGACTCGCCCGGCCCGGAACGGGACAGCCGGGGCCGCACCCTCAAGATGAACGACATGGGAGTGCGCTACTCCGATGACGACGGACACACCTGGAAGCGCGGCGCCGACATCCCCTGGCCGAAGGCGGCCTACGATCATCCCACGGGAAAGGGGACCTTCTGGAACTGGATCATCTTTCAGATCCCGATCCGGGACAGTAAAGGCCGTCCCTTCACCGGCTATTCGTACTGGGTGAGCGATGCCTTGCGCCGGGACAATCCGCCGGGCTGGTGGGTGGCTGACTCCGGCTGCAAGTTCATGCGGTTCGACAACCTGGACGAAGCGCCGGACCCGAAAGACATCCGCGTCACTCACTTGATGCTGGAGGGCAAGGGGCTCACCGTCCCTTCGGCGCTGAACCCTGCGCTGACCGACTGCGAAGAGCCCAGCCTGGTGCTGCTGCCCGACAGGCGTCTGTTCGTCACCATGCGCACCATCACCGGTTACATCTGGTATTCCGTGTCGGACGATGATGGGGTGACTTGGCGCAAGCCGGAGATGCTGCGTTACCGGGACGGCGGCGAGCCGATTCCGCACCCCAAGGCGCCATGTCCGATCTACCGCCTCAAGGACGGCCGCTACCTCCTGTTGTACTTCAACAACCCGGGCAAACTTGGAAGGTTCAGCCAGTTTGCGCCGCCTGCGGAATGGAAGGGCCTGAATCACTGGAGCCACATCCGGCGCCCGGCTCACATCGCGGTCGGCGAGTTTCGTCCCAAGGCCCGGCAGCCGATCTGGTTCAGCCGGCCCAAGCAGATACTGGACACCGGTGGCGTGATCGTAGGACCGAAGAAGACGGCGGAAATCGCCACTTATACCAGCCTGACCGAGTCGAAGGGGAAGCGGGTTCTCTGGTATCCCGACCGGAAGTACTACCTTCTGGGCAAGATCCTTTCTGACGAATTGCTGCGCGGCATGGAGCCCGAGAAGGCGTGACGCGGGTTGGCACCGCTGCGGTCCGGATCTCTGCTTTGGAGAGTATGGAGCGCCGCCGTCCCGGCGGCCCCGGGGCCGGCCAGAGGTCGGCGCTCCATACGCCGCTTTTCGTGGTTTCTGGGTGGTCGCCGCGGCGACCACGGGTGGCTACTTTGAAAAGCACCACCCATGTACCGCCGGCGGGACGCCGGCGGTACATGGGCTGCGTCAGGAGGGCTGTTCTGATATGAAAAGCATTCGTATCTGTCTCGCGGTCTTGTCTGCTGTTCTTGCGGTTGGTGCGGCGTCCGGGGACTGGCGGGACATCCGTCAGGGGCGCGAGATCCCAACCGAGTACTATGCGGACCAGCCTTACATCGTCAAGACCGACGACGGCGCCTGGCTGGTCTGCGTGACCACCGGAGCGAAGCGCGAGGGCCAGGCCGGGCAACATGTGGTGACCATGCGCAGCACCGACCAGGGGAAGAGCTGGTCGGCGCCGGTCGACGTGGAGCCCGCCACCGGTCCCGAGGCTTCCTACGCGGTGATGCTCAAGGTCCCCTCCGGCCGCGTCTACATCTTCTACAACCACAACACCGACAACGTCCGGAAGGCCATTGCCGACAACCCACCGATCAAGGACGGCTACTGGACGCGGGTGGACAGCCTGGGGCACTTCGTCTTCAAGTACAGCGATGACCAGGGCCGCTCCTGGTCCGCGCAACGGTACGACATCCCCATGCGCGATTTCGAAATCGACCGCCGCAACCCGCACGGCGGCAAGCTGAAGTACTTCTGGAACGTCGGCAAGGGCTTCGTTCACTCCAATGCCGGCTACGTAGCTCTGCACAAAATCGGCGGTTTCGGTGAGGGCGGGTTTACCTCCACGGAAGGCGTCCTGCTGCGCAGCGACAATATCCTCACCGCACGTGACCCGGAGAAGATCCGCTGGGAGACGCTGCCGGAGGGCGACGCCGGCATCCGCACGCCTCCCGGCGGCGGGCCCGTCGCCGAAGAGCACAGCTTCTCGGTGCTGAGCGATGGATCGCTGTTCTGCGTGTTCCGCACCATTGACGGCCACGCCGCTTGCACTTACAGCCGAAACGGCGGCCGTTCGTGGGAGACTCCGCAATACATGCGCTACGCCGACGGCCGCCTGATGAAGCATCCGCGCGCCGCCAACTTCGCCTGGCGCTGCCAGAACGGCAAGTACCTCTACTGGTTCCACAACCATGGCGGGCGCTTCATTGGCGAGCATCCCCGGCGCCGCTCCATCAGCTACGAGGACCGCAATCCCGTCTGGCTCTGCGGGGGCGTGGAAGCCGATTCCCCCAACGGCAAGGTGATCCGCTGGTCGCAGCCGGAAATCGTTCTGTACGACGACGACCCCATGATCCGCATGAGCTACCCCGACCTGGTTGAGGACGGCGGGAAGTACTTCTTGACTGAAACGCAGAAGAACGTGGCCCGTGTTCACGAAATCGATGGGACGCTGCTGGAGGGTCTTTGGAGCCAGCTCGACGCCAAGGGCGCCACCGCACGGGGCCTGTTGCTCAATCTTCCCGGCGCCGACCGGACCATGCCTGCCACGGTTGCCGCTCCCCAACTGCCTCTCTTTGTGAGGCGATCAGCGCGCGCCGATTACGGCGCCGAAGACCTGCGGGCGGGCTTCTCGATTGACTTGCGGATGCGGCTCCGCTCGCTGGCGCCCGGTCAGACGCTTCTCGATAACCGAACGCCGGAGGGGAAGGGCTTCATGCTTCGGACCGCGCCTGGCGACGCGGTCGAAATCGTGCTCCATGACGGCCGCACCGAGAACCGCTGGGGCTCCGATCCGGGAATGCTGGAGGCGGGCAAGATCCACCACATCGCCGTCGTCATCGACGGCGGCCCGAAGATAATCTCGTTCATTGTCGATGGCAAGCTCTGTGATGGCGGCGATGCCCGCCAATTCGGATGGGGCCGGTTCAGTCCCAATTTACAGTCGGCGAATGGGGATCCCACGCTGCGGATCGGTCCGGGACTCGCCGGGGAAATTCTGCGCCTGCGCCTTTACGGCCGCCCATTGCGCACATCGGAGGCCATCGGCAACTTCCGCGCCGGCCCCTGAGAGACGCGGATAGGCACGGCCGTTGTTTGTTGTGGCTCAGAGACGGGCGGGACACAATCCGCGGAATAGCTGAGATTTCAGTATCGAGGCTGTTACGGTACATGAGGAGGCCGATGAAGATCGCAGGCGCGAAGGTCTGGCTGGTGGAAGGAGTCAAATACAACTGGACGCTGTTGAAGCTGTACACCGACGACGGTCTGACTGGGGTCGGCGAGGCCACCAACTGGCCCGGGAGTCCTCTGGTAGCGGCAGCCACCCGCCACCTGGCGGATCTGCTGGTCGGGCAGGACGCACGCCGCATTGATTTTCTTTGGACCAAGGCCTACCGCGACTTCAACTGGGTTGGCCAGTGCGGACCGTTGCTGGACGCCATCAGCGCCATTGACATTGCCCTGTGGGACATCCAGGGCAAGCGCGCCGGAATGCCGGTGTATCAACTGTTGGGCGGCGCGTACCGGACGGAGATTCCCCTGTACGCAAACTATTGGTTCATTGGCCGAGGCGACTCGCCGCACGACTATCACGAGCAGGCCGGGGCCATGGCAGCACTGGGGTTCCGTGCCTGCAAGTTCGATCCCTTCCAGCACACCTCCTATTGGTACGGCGACCAGGTGCGGGCGGATCTGGGCCTCAGCGAAGAACGCAAAACGCTGGCCCTGAAGCGCTTGGAGGCGGTGCAGGCGGCCCTGGGACCGGATTTCCCCATCGCTGTTGAAACCCATGGCATGCTCAACGCGGCGACCGCCATCGAGATGGCACACCGCATCCACCGCGCCGGCATACGCTGCCTGTGGTACGAAGAACCGGCCGGCCCGGAGTTCCCCGACGCCATGGCCGACATTCGCCGGCAAATCCCAGTCCCCGTGGGCGCCGGCGAGCGGGTGCACACGCGCTTTCAAGTGCTGCCGCTGCTCGAGAAGCAGGCCTGCGATTTTCTCATGCCGGACGTTGCGCGCTGCGGCGGCATCTCCGAGCTGAGAAAAATCGCCGCACTGGCCGAAACGTTCAACGTGCCCATCGCCCCGCACAATCCCAACGGGCCGGTCTCGACCATCGCCTCCGCGCATGTGATGGCGGCGATCCCGAATTTTTTCATGCAGGAGTTCATGCTCCAGGACGTACCCTGGCGCGATTCGATTCTCGACCGGCCTCTTCCGGTCCGGGATGGCGTGTTTCATCTCGACGACCGGCCCGGGCTGGGGTTCGACCTGATCGAGAAGGAGATGGAGCGGCATCCCGGCGTCACGCAGGCCCGCGCGGGTTTCTACGTATGAAGAAGCTCATCATTTACGACGGTCAATGGGCGGGCTACGCCGGTTGCTTTCGCGAACATCTCGGCGCCTCATGGAGTGTTCGAACCGTCGATGACGTGTCCGCCCTGGCGGCCGAATTGCCGGGCGCTGACGCCCTGTTGGCGCTGCAACTCCCGGAGGATGCGCTGGATGCCGCGCAGGGGCTGAAGCTGTTCCTTTTCCCCGGGGCGGGAGTGCTGCGGACGGATGGCCGCGCCTATCCTGCGGGGTGCGCGGTGTTGAACGTCTACGAGCACGGGGTTGCGGTGGCCGAGTACGTGCTCGCTGCCATCCTCATGCATGTCACCGGAATCGCGGCCTGCTCGGAAACCTTCCGGCGGGGGAACTGGACCGGCAGTGGACGGATGGGCGGCGTGCCTCACGAAGAAGCCTGCGGCAAGACATTGGGTCTGGTGGGCTTCGGCACCATCGGGCAGGCGGTGGCCCAGCGGGCGCTGGCCTGTGGCATGCGGGTGCTGGCCATCTGCGAGGGCGTTCCCTCTGCCGCGCCCCGCGTAGATTTCCTCGGCGGGCCCGATGACCTGCCTCTCTTGCTCCGCGACTGCGACTTCCTGGTCATTGTGTGCCCGCTGACTGCGCAAACTCGGGGCATGATCGGGGCGGCCGAACTCTCGCTGATGAAGCCATCGTCGTTTCTGATCAATGTGTCCCGGGCGGAGATTATCGAGGAGCGCGCGCTTTATGAGGCTTTGCGTGACCGGCGTATCGCCGGCGCGGCGCTGGACGTGTGGTATCGCTATCCGGAGCATGCGAGCCAGATCTTGCACGGATCGGCCTTCCCGTTCCGCCAGCTTCCGAACGTCACCATGACGCCGCACATGGCCGGCTGGACGGCCGCCATGGTGCAGCGGCGCATTGCCAGGATGAGCGACACCCTGAAGCAATACGAGCGCGGTGAACCGCTGGCGCAGGTGGTCCTGGTTGGCGCCTGGGTTCCGGAGCAGCGCTCGCCGGGAGTTGCGCTGTGAGCGGCCCGCAGACCAGTGTCGCCGGCCCCGCGGCCGGCGGTTCCCTCTGGATTCCGGCCGCTGAAAGAGGGCGGGTCCAGGGAATTTTCTTCATGGGGGCGCATCTGTCCGGCGGCCTCACTCCCATGCTGGTCGCGGCGCCGCTCCCGCTGCTGGGATGGCGAGGGGTGTTTGTTGCCTTCGGCATGCCGGGGTTTGTTTGGGTGGCGGCGTGGCTGCACTGGTTTCGCGACCGGCCCTCAGAGCACATGCGTGTCAGCCCCGCCGCCAAAAAAACGTAACTAACGGGCCTGGAATGTGTTTTGATTAGCGGGATTCCATGTCCAAAACGGGTCGGGTCAGTTGTCTGGTCCTTCTTCTCGGCTTGTTGGCAGGCGCACCAGCGCTTTGGGCACAGAGCTCAATCTCCGTTCTGCCGAAGTCAATTAACTTTCGCGTCGCGGCCGGGCAGTTCAGTCCGCTCAACTACAGCCTCACCCTCAGCAATTCAGGCACGGACGCGCTGAGTTGGGAAGCGGCGCCCGGCGCGCCCTGGCTGAAACTGCCGGTCACCAGCGGAACGGCCAATCCCGGCAACACCGGCATCAGCGTGCAGGCGAATCCCGGCTCTCTGGAGGCCGGCGTCTACCTCGGCAGTATCCGGGTGAGTTTCCCGGGCTCGACGGTGGCGGTGGTGGTGATCGCCGTCCGGCTTCAGCTCGACGCCCTGGCGCCGGTCAGCGGCCCCGCAACTATCAACTTCCTTTCGTCGCCGCTCCCTGCCCAACTGATCGAGGGACGCGCCGAAGCCCAAACGACCGTGCTGGCCGACGGCCGCGTGCTGATTACCGGCGGTTCCGGCGATTCCAGCGACGTGCAATCGGCGGAGTTGTACACCAGCGATGGGTTCGGAACCACAGTCAAGATGATCGGACCGCGGCGCCGGCACACGGCGACCTTGCTGGGAAACGGCGACGTGCTGGTGGCCGGCGGCATGAGGGGCGGAGTTGCCCAATCGGCGGCCGAGCTGTTCCGACCCTCCGCCGGCGATGCCTTCCAGGCGGCCAGCCCGATGATCGAGAGCCGCTACTTGCATGCGGCTGTTCGCCTGCCCGACAAGCGGGTGCTGGTGGCCGGCGGGTACGCCTTCAGCAACGAGGTTTTGGCTTCCACCGAGCTTTACGACCCGGCTTCCGGCGCTTGGCAGTCCGGGCCGGCCCTGAATACGCCGCGCGCCCGGCCCGTTCTCTCGCTACTGGCGGATGGGCGAGTGCTCATCACCGGCGGCCTTACCAGCGACGGCAGCCGAACGGCCACTGCGGAAATCCTCGATCCGGCAGCCGGCTCCTGGCGACCGGCCGCGCCGATGGCGGCGGCCCGCCAGCGACACACCGCGACCGTGTTGCCCAAAGGACAAGTGCTGGTGGCGGGCGGCTGGGATGGCCGGGCGCTGGCCTCCACCGAAGTCTATGACCCGGCCACCAACACCTGGACAGCCGGAACGGCCCTGAGCGCGCCCC
>Ga0315277_10007374_pt1 | contig 14275 bp, 12 predicted proteins | sample YL17G05_15_MG_FD_203695 | JGI IMG/M metagenome (GOLD analysis project Ga0315277, IMG submission 203695) | Sediment microbial communities from Yellowstone Lake, YNP, Wyoming, USA - YL17G05_15 | ecosystem: Environmental > Aquatic > Freshwater > Lake > Sediment | place: USA: Wyoming | collected... | reverse complement strand
CTTGTGGGGCGCCACGAGGTTTTGGGCGGCCCACAAGGGGACCGCACTACACTCTCTTTCTCTCTCTTCCACTGCCGGCATAAGAACGTGGGTCCCGGCTTCCTGATTCTTTAGACGTCCGGGAGTACAAGGAGTTCTCGATAAGCAGGAAAAATCGGGGGGCGGAGGCTCACTTTTCCTTTTGATATTCCTGCGGGAAGTCGCCGGGCTTCAGGAAGAGGTTCTCCTCCCCGGGTTGGCGATAGGCGGTGCGGATGACGTCGGCGGCAAGTTTCTTGAGTCTCTCGTCGGGCCCGCTCAAGATCCTGCGAAGCGCGGCGATGCCTTCGTCGGTACGGTTCCTTACCAGGGCCCACATGGCCTGCTCGTTTGCATTCGTACCAGGAGCCCCGGCGATGGCGATCAGGCGGGGGACAAACCGCTTCTCCCGGAAGGTCTGCGCGGCCCGACAACCGGGTTCCCAGCAGCCGGGATTGTCGTTGGCGAGCGACCGGTCAATGAGCGGGTACATTTCCACCGCAGTGATGTTGGAGCACCACAGGAAGGACGACATGCCCGGCGTCAATCCCGACTTTGTCGCCGCCGCGAGGACCTGCTGCTTGATCTCCGCCTTGTCGGGCAGGTACGCATTGAACGCCAGTTCCCGGCAGAAGGGGGTCTTCGTCTTGTACATCGAGTCGATGAGCGCGGGGAGGATGCGGGAGTCTCCGGTGTAGGTGAGTTGTCGCATGAGGTCGTCGCGGCCTTGCTCGCCCTTGAGTGCGTTGAGCCGGGCGATCAGTCCATCGACATAGGCGGTCATCTCTGCGGGGGTCCGCGGCTGGACAGTCACGGTGACGGGGTTCGAGGTCACAACGGCGAACTGTCCCCGGAGACGATAGCTGCCCGTGACCACCAGCCGCCCGGGCGCATGGAGCAACGCGAAGCGGTTGAGCACGAGGGTCTTCGTGAAGGATTTGGCCGGGGGGAGTTTCATCCAGCGGCCCGGTGCGTCGCCGTGCATGTCTATGTCGGGCGAGGCCAGGGCCGTTCCCTCCTCGCCCTTCGCTTCAAGCCGGAAGCCGTTCGCATTCTCGGCCAAGTCCGGGTACTCCAGGTAGTCGAGTTCCGATTTCCCCTCGTTGGCGACCGTGAAGTCGACGGGAATCCTATCGCCCACCTTGAGGTTGTCCGCGGGGCATCGGATGGAGAGTTTGATCTTCGAGGCGAAAACTGTTTTGACGTCCACCGGGATTCTCAACCGGTCTTCGTGGATCTGCCCGCCGAGCCATGCGTTTACGATGAGAGCGAATCCGGGTTTGTCTTTCGGGGCGGCGGGGTCCAGGGGCTCATCGTAAGACCAGCCCCGGCGCAGGACGCAGGTCATCCAGTCGGCTTCAGGCTGTGCGGCCGCGTCCCTGTCCCACGGGGCCGTCGCCCTTTGCCGCCCTTCGAGCAGCACCACGGTCAGCGGAGCGTCCTTCAGCTTCGACATCTCTTCGAGGAACGCGTTGAACGCCTCGGAGTCACCGCTAAAATAGAAGTAATCATTGGCATTGACGAAAAAACCCCCGACGCGGTCGGACTTGTTCAGGATATCCGCGAGTCCTTCGGGCCATTCGCGTTGCTGGGTGATCTCCGCCCCCGGAGGAAAACTTGCCCCCAGGCCAAAGGCCGACGGGGTGTGCCAGGCGAGAACGAACACCAAGGCGAGCAGGGATGCAAGGTTCTTCATGGAAGTACTCCGTTCGGGGGCTCCAACGACAATTGGCACTTTAGTTAAGTGCGTTCGCGTTCAGTGGCCCACCGGCCGTGGTGCAATCGACGCTACGCCCTCGCGCGACAGGAGCAGCGTGCGCGGTCCCAGGAGCCGTCTTTCTTCCTCGGGAGTGGCATATTGCAGTTTCCAACCCCCGTTTAGCAACTGCTGGGCCTTGTCGGGTTGGCCCCAGTCGAGTCCTTTTTGCTTGAGCAGCGCCGCGGCCGCCTCAATGGCCTTCTCGCGGGTGACGGCGGCGGGAGCGGTCGTCGGCACCGGCGCGGGCGCAAGGACGTTCACCTTGACGGGCGCGGCGGCAAAGGTGAACAGCGTCCCGCCTTTGAGCAGGAACGTCGTGTAGTACGCGGTACACGTGTAGGCACCGGGGGCGGTCCAGTAGCAGGCGAAGGAGTCGCCGCGCTCTCCGAACGTCAGACGAGTGACGAGAATCGCGACAGACTTGCCCGGCTCGATGGAGGTTGGCTTGCCGTCCCGGGACTCCGGTGCATGAAACTTGACGTACGCGATCCTGACGGCGCCTGGGCCTTCGAGTTTGAGGTCGAGACGGGTGAAGTCGCCGCCCAGGAGGATCGTAACGGGGTCCCGGCTGACGTTGGTGAGTTGGAGGGTCATGTCGACGGCGGGGGGAGGCGGGGGTGTCTTATACGTTTCCTTCTCCGACTCTTCGAGTTTCTTGACGAACTCCGGCCCGGACTGGGCGGGGTCGAGATTGTACATGTCGGTCTTGAGGATGAGTTTCGCCTGGAGAGTCGGTGCGGGCTTATCTGCAGGCTGGGCCGAAAGAGCGCTCGAACAGAGACAGAGGAGCACGGCCGACATCGCCACACATAGACCCAACCTGCTCACGTGTTTCACGACCTGAACTCCTTTGCTTTTTCCCCCTCTTAGGAAGGGCGTGACGCTCACTCCATCGCCGTCAACCGGAAGTCCACAATGACCCACTTCCCGTGGAGTTTCTTGAGTTTGGCCTCGCGTGTGCTCCCGGTTCCCATGCCCTGCCAGGTCGAGATGGAGGCGGCGGCGGTTTCCGCGGAATCCAGTTTCACCGTCATGTCCATTACGCTGACCATGCCGGGATGCGTCGAGGGCGCCCTGAGCACGTACCCGGGGAAGCCGAAGTACTCCTGCCGGGCAAAGTCCGGGTTGTCCTTATCCTCCACGAGGAAGATTGCGTCGGCGTTGTTATAGGTGGCAAAGAGCACCGTAAAGACGGCCTGGCGGATTTCCATCGGGTCGTCGGGTTTCAGGTTTTTGGACGTCAAGGGATTGCCGTCGAGACCGTCCGGGATGCCGTCGCCGTCGGAGTCAGGAATAAAAGGCACCGTGCCGATGAGACGTTCAATCACGTCGGGGATGCCGTCCTTATCTCTATCCCAGGCAACGCGCGGGGCGTCGAAGCGGAACTCGCCCTGCCAGCCCAGGACGACCTTGTCGCCCTCGACGCGCGCGGTGTACTGGCCGTCCCCGGCGAGTTCGCGCATATCCGGGACCTCGAGCAGCACCGGTTGCTCCCATTCGGTCTCGTTCCTGCGGGTCGTGGAATAGAGGAACCACTGGCCGAAGCGGTGCCAGCGGAAGACGGCCTGTTCGCGCCCGTCCGCCGATTTCCAAGTCACGAGCGGTTTCAGTTCCAGCGGCGGGAAACGGTCAACGGGGTAGTCCTTGAAGCCGAAGGTGAAGGGCGGAGGGTTCGCGCGGCGTTTTTCGGCCCAGGATTCGAACTCACGGATTGCGTCCACCGCCTGCTGACTTCCGATCTTGCCCAATGCGACGAGGGCCTGCTGCTTGAGCAGACGATTGCCGTCGGGCGTGGTGAGGAAACTCTTGAGGGCAGCGACCGCATCGGGCGTGGCGAGCTCCGTGAGCCGATGAATGGCCTGGAGTGCCTGGGTGCGTTGCGGCTCCGAGAGGCCGTAGGGTTCTTTCGGCGGCACAGACAGTTGTCTGGCCAGTTCCTCGATTTCGGCCTGTGCCCGGGCGACGGAACACGCCGATACCATCAGGATGACCACGCACAGGGGGAACGTTGCGCCACGTTTCATGAATCGACCTCCTGGCGGACGGCATTACAAACTCGCACAGAAGCAGCCTCCCTCACCCTACCCTCTCCCGGGGGGAGAGGGAGAGAAAGGGCGGCCCACAAGGGGGCCGCACTACATAGAGGGCTCACTGTTTGGATCCAAGGGACGCGACGCCTTCGGGCGAGACGAGGACGGTGCGTATGCCCTTGGTCCTGAAATCCTGGCCGGGAGAGGCATATTGCAGGGCCCAGCCGCCGTCCATCAACTGCTGAACGGTCTTGGGTTGGCCCCAGTCGAGCGCCTTTTCCTTGAGGAGCGCGGCGGCGGCCTCGATGGCCTTTTCGCGGGAGACACCCGGGGTGGCCTCCGGCTTGGGGGCGGGCGGGGCCGCGGTGACGGTCAGTTTGACGGGCGCGGCGGCATAGGTGTGGGCAAGGTCATTCCTGCGAATCCCATCCACGATGCGGGAACCGAGGGGCGTGGTGAAGGAAGCGGCGAGGGTGTAGGCGCCGGGGGCGGTCCAATAACAGGCCATGGAGTCGCCGCGGGCGCCGAACTTCAGGCGGGCGATGGGAATGGAGAGGGACTCGCCCGGCGCGACGGGCGTGGGGTTGCCGGAGCGCCACTCCTGCGTGTGAATCATGATATACGGGACGGAGACGGCGCCGGGGCCTTCGAGCCTGAGGTCGAGGTGGGTCTCGTCGCCGCCCAGCGGAATGGTGACGGGGTCCTTGCCGACGTTGGTGAGTTCCAAGGACATCTCGACGGCGGGCGGGAGCGGCATTAGCTTTGACATATCCTTATCCGGCTCTTTGAGTTTCTTGACGAACTCCGGGCCGGATTGGGCGGGGTCGAGGGTGTAGGTGTTGGTCTTAAGGACGAGTTCGGCCTTGAGGGTAGGGTCGGGACGGGGAGGCAGCGTCAGTTTGCCGTCGGGGGATACGATGACCACGCGTTCACCCATGAGAAACGTCTCTTTTTCGGGGGTGGCGTAATAGAGCCAGAAGCCTCCGCCGGGGACCAAGTGGACGACCTTGCATGGACCCCAGGCGAGGTTCTTTTCCTTGAGGAGAGCTTCGGCAGCGGCGAGGGCCTGCGCTTGGGTGACGGAGGTTCCTTGCGCGGCGGCAGCGGGCGCCAGGACGTTCACCTTGACGGGCGGGGCGGTGAAGGTGACGGGGCGGATGTTTTGAATCCCCTCTACGCCCGGGGCGGTGAGGGGAGCGGTGTAGGACGCGGTGAGGGTGTAGGCGCCGGGGGCGGTCCAGTAACAGGCCATGGAGTCGCCGCGGGAGCCGTAGGTCAGGCGGGTGATGGGAATCGTGAGGGACTTACCCGGTTCGATGGGAGTGGGGTTGCCGAAGCGGAACTCCATGGTGTGCATCTTCATGTACGGGACCGTGACGGCCCCGGGGCCTTCGAGCTTGAGGTCGAGGTGGGTCGAGTCGCCGCCCAGCGGGATCGTCACGGGGTCTTTGCCGACGTTGGTGAGTTCGAGGGCCATGTCGACGGCGGGCGGAGGAGGAGGCGTCTTCTGCCCCATGATGTCCTTTTCGGGCTCTTTGAGTTGTTTGACGAACTCCGGCCCGGTTTGCGCCGGGTCGAGATTGTACGAATCCTTCTTGAGGATGAGCTTGGCCTGGAGAGTCGTGGCGGCGGGGTCCGGGATGCCGGTCCTTGCCGCCGCGATGAGTTTGTCCATCTTATCGGCGGCGTCCGCCCTGAGCGGGGCGCGAAGTGCGTCGAGCGTGTGGAGCAATTGCTCGCCCCAGCCGAGGTTGGATCGGAAATCCGTTGGGGCACCCTGTACGTAGAGCCCGTAGAACGGTCCCGTCGGCAGCTTTGTGGTGGACTGGCCGGCGGTCACGTCGTCCATCCGGCCGAGCATCCCGGACGCCGCCAGGGTGTCGATGAGCTTGACGGCGGTCGCCTGGTCGATGAGGGCATAGAGGGCGAAGGGCTGGGTTCGCAGGCGCTGGATCTCCTTGACGGCAAGTTCGAGGTTCCAGAACGGTTTCTCGGGGTTCTGGTCTCCGTAGAACTGGAGGGCGAGTCTGAAGTTAGCGGGGTCGGCTTTGAGTTTTGCGGCGCGCGCGGCGTTCTGTTCTTTCCGGATCTCTTCAGGCGTCTGGGCGGCGGCGGCGAGCGTGCAGAAGAGGAACGCCGGGACGACAAGAACCACCCACCGGTGCTTCACGGGATTCTCCTTAGACTCTCTACTCCCTGGGCATCGGGTGCGGGAGCGGGACGGGGACGACAATCTGCGGGAAGACCGCCGCATGGATGCATTGACCTTCGTATTCGAGTTCCTGACCGCCGATGCCGCCTCCCCGGATGCTGAGGAGGAGGCCGACGCCGCTTCCGGCGGGTCGTTGCAAGCAGGACGCGTCGCGGACGCGGGCGAGGAAGGCGCGCGCGTCCTCCACGGAGGCGAGGCCGTCGTAGAGGATCTTCTCGCGGAAGATCTCCGCGACGTGCGAGCGGATGACTTTCTCATAGAGCTTCGAGTAGAGGGCGCCGTTGGCGAAGAGGTCGGCGGAGACGATTTGGCGGCCGCGGGCGACGACGAGTCCGACATATTCGCGCCGGGGGATGAGGCGGAGGATTCGGGCGGTTATGTCGTCGATTCCAGCGGCGGTCTTGGGATCGGTGTAGACGCTGGTGAGGTCGTCGGTGGGCGAGGAGACGCCCGCGCTTTCCTGGGCGCGCTTGGCCTCGGTCCAGACGCGGGCCTGGTCGTAGTCCTGGTTGATGCCGCTGCGGAGTGCGTTGGGGGCGGCGGCTTTGGCGGAGCCGAATGCGCCCGGCGCGCTCCAGCGATGCTGCTCGATGCAGTAGACGGGGAGGTTGATCCACGCGGCGGAGCGAGGCGGCAAGAGAGTGTCTTCGCGGACGGTGCGGCTCTGCTTGCCGCCTGCGACGAGCTCGCCGGCGAGGAGGAAGGCCCAACGGTCGGAGAGGTTCCTTACCTGGAGCGTGGGGACGCTCCCGGCGGCGAGCTCCTGGACGACGATCTGCCCGGAGGCGAGACCCTCGTCGAAGCTCAGATAGTCGAGATGGTTCTCGGGCTCGCGCGCGGCGAGGACGAAAACGGAGAGGCCGCGGTCGACGTAGGGACCCTCGACCGTGACGCGGTCGATGAGCCGGATGAGCGAGGCAGGCCCCGGAAGAGGAATCGGCGGCGGCGGGACGGGCATGGGCTCGGGAGGGACGGGGATTCTATCGTCGGCGTCGGAAGTGAGACGGACCGCCGGGGCGGGGACCGAGAGGAGGAACGCGATAAGTACTGCTGAGATCAGGAGAACCATCGCAAACGCAAGCCGCTTTGCCATTGTCAGCCTCCCTTTCATCGTGGAGGGTTGTCCTGCGTAGTTAGACGCCCGGGGCGTGGGGAAGTTCGTGCGTTTCTACGGCTTACCGCCCTCTTGGTCGCCGCACCCCAAGTGTCTCCCCAACTATGGGTGGTGGCAAATAAAAACGGGCGGGAATGCTTGAGGTATGGAAGCAAAACCCGCTTGGCTGGCTGGAAACGGCGAAAATAGTGGGCAGATTTTTTATTTTTGACAATCGGGCGGCAAAGAATAATTTATAGATTGAAGGAAAAAGCGCAAGGGGTTGTGGGGGGTAAGGCTGAAGGGTCGGCGGGCCACTGGCTTCAGGCGGGCCCCTCTTCGCGGCCGAGCTTCCGGATGGTCTCGCGGGGACCGGCGATTTCGGTGACGCGGAGGCCGAAATTCTCGCCGGCCCTGACGGCTTGGCCGCGGCCGACGCGCCGGTCGTTCACCATGAGGTCAAGAGGGTCGCGGGCGGGTTTCTCGAACTCGATGACGGAGCCGACGTCAAGCCGGAGCACGTCGCCAAGCTTGATGCGTTTTTCGGCGAGAACGGCGATGACGGGGAGCTCGATGCGCAAGAGGCGCTCGAGATCCTTGGGCTGTGCGGGACTGTTGCCGGCAGGCGGTCGCTCTTCGGATGAAGACATGATGCCCCCCTGAGAAGAAAAGGTTCTCAATTATCTTTATCGGCAGAAACGGGGCAGGTTCTGAACCCCAGCCTGGGCGAACATATGGGGGGCAAAATCCGAAAAACGAAATCCGAATGCCGAATCAATGACGAAACGGAAATGCCGAGGGAAAGAGAGCGGGGCAGGCGGCCGCGGGGGGTATTTTTTGGTTGACAGGGAGGGAGGGGCTGATAGAATGCCGCCTTCCCTTTTGACCCCATTCGAGCCCTTTTCTGGGGAAAAACATGGGTTTTGACTGCATCGTGCTAGCGAAGCAGGTGCCGGATACCGCGAACATCACCGGACAGGCGATGAAGGAGGACGGGACGGTGAACCGCGCGGCGCTTCCGGCGATTTTCAACCCCGAAGACCTGAATGCGCTTGAGCTAGCGCTTGAGATCGCGGAGAAGCACGGGGGGAGCGTGACGCTGATCACGATGGGGCTACCGCAGGCTGGGGAACTCTTGAGACAGGGACTTTACCGGGGGTCGAACCGCGCGATCCTGCTGACGGACCGACGGTTCGCGCGAGCGGACACGCTAGCGACGAGCTACACGCTAGCACAGGCGATCCGCACCATCGGACGGTTCGACCTGGTGCTGTGCGGGCGGCAGGCGATCGACGGCGACACGGCGCAGGTGGGTCCGCAGACGGCGGAGAAGCTGGGGGTGCCTCAGATCACGTACGTGGAGAAGATCGAAAGCCTGGGCGGGGGCAAGGTGGTGGCGAGGCGGAGCATCGGGAAGGGGTACGAGATGATGGAGGCGCCGCTGCCGTGCCTGATGACGGTGGTGGGGACGGCGAACGAGCCGCGGGAGCCTCGCGCGAAGCTGCTGATGAAATTCAAGAACGCGCGGTGTCCGAGCGAGGTGACGGAGCGGGTGCGCGCGGAACTGACGCCGAAGGACGGGACGGCCGACGAGGCGGCGGTCAAGACGGAAGCCGACCGGCGCATCCGCGAGCTTGCGAAGAAGAACCTCGTGATCGAGGAGTGGAAGGTGGAGGACATCAAGGCGGACCTGTCGCGCGTGGGAGGCGAGGGCTCGCCCACGAAGGTGAAGGAGATCGAGTTTGTGGTGATCAAGGGCGCCCAGACGCGGATGGTGGAGCCGACGGACGAGGGGATGGGGGAACTTTTGCGGGAGTTGATCGGGGACCACACGCTGGGATAGTCGGGAAGGTAATTCTCACCACAGAGGGCACAGAGGGAATTCGAGGGTTAGAAACAAGAGCAGCAAGAAAACCTCTGGAGGCGCGATGAAAGGGTACGACGGGGTCTGGGTGTTCGCCGAGCAGGAAGACGGGAAGCTAGCGGACGTCGGACTGGAGCTTCTGACGAAGGGACGCGAGCTCGCGGGGGTGCTGAACACGAAGCTCTCCGCGGTGCTCCTGGGTCAGCGGGTGAAAGAGCTAGCGAAGACGCTGATCGCTCACGGGGCGGATGAGGTGCTCCTAGCGGAGGACGAGCGGCTAGCGGACTACCTGGCGGCGCCCTACACGCGGGTGATCACGGACGCGGTGCGGGCGCGGAAGCCGGCGATCATGATCTTCGGGGCGAGCACCATCGGACGGGACCTAGCGCCACGGGTGGCGAGCACGCTTCTGTGCGGACTGACGGCGGACTGCACGGACCTCAAGATCGGGGACTTCACGGACAACATCGAGAAGAAGACTTACAAGAACCTGCTCTACCAGATCCGGCCGGCGTTCGGTGGGAACATCATCGCGACGATCGTGAACCCGACGGGGTGGCCGCAGATGGCGACGGTGCGCGAGGGCGTGATGAAGATGGGCAAGCCGGACGCGTCGCGCAAGGGAACGGTGAAGAAGTTAGAGGTGGTGCTGGACCTGGCGGACCTGGTGGCCAAGGTCATCAAGAAGGAACGCGTGCAGAAGAGCGTGGACCTGAAGGGGGCGCAGATCATCGTGTCGGGCGGGGCGGGGGTGGGGAGCCGGGAGAACTTCAAGCTGGTGTGGGACCTTGCGCGGACGCTCGGGGCGGCGGTGGGGGCGTCGCGGGCGGCGGTGGACGGCGGGTACATCGACCACGACCACCAGGTGGGACAGACGGGGACAACGGTGCGGCCGAGACTTTACATCGCGTGCGGGATTTCGGGGGCGATCCAGCACCGGGCGGGGATGAGCGAAGCGGGGAAGATCATCGCGATCAACTCGGACCCGAGCGCGCCGATCTTCAAGATTTCGCACTACGGGATCGTGGGGGACCTGAACGACATCATCCCGCGGTTCATCGAGATCTACCGGAAGAAGGGACCGGGGTGAGCGACGGGCGGGAGGGCTGAGGGAATCTCAACGGGCGGCCAATCGGCTGCCCGTTTCTATTTGTGCGGTTCCGGTTCCAGCAAGCGTACAGGTCTTATGTTCACCCGGTCAGGTTCCTTGACCTCTGCGGTCCACTTTCCGTCGGGCGACAACGCTTCCCACCCTTTCAGATGCCTTACGCCCTCGTAGTCCACGGCGAAGTCGCCGGCGCGTACCCACCCGGGTACGGGCAAGTGATACAAGAAAGCCCCCTTCGAAGTGTGCTTGCGACCGGAAGCGTCTGTGTACTCCACTGCGAACTTCTTTCCCAGCGCGACCGCGCGCCATGGGTCCGGTTGAATGAGGTAGCCGCCTTCATTGCTGCTGTTCGCAAGGACATACCGTCCATCGGCGGTCCACTCCAGTTGTAAATGAGCCCCCCAAGGAAATACCCGGTGCCATTCCGTCGAGAGGTCGGTGATTTTCATGGTCTGGGTGTCGAACAGGGTAGCCTTTTCCTGGTCGATTTCCCGCCCGAGGACGAACACCGCTGTTCCGTCCGGTTTCCAGGAGACGCCATCCTCCGGGTCAAACCCCATTTTCCCCAAGGTCGTGGTCCGGCCGGTTGCCACGTCCAGTACATGGGTTATGCCGGACGGCGAGTCATTCTTGAAAACGACGTGCTTGCCGGTCGGCGACCAATGCTCCAGGAAGGTGTCCGCACACCAATTCCATGCCCCGCTGTTCTCAATTCCCCGCTGGGTGAACACGTTCACGCGGGTCTTCGGGGACTTACGTATCTTCAGCCGCCAAAAATCCCGGTCGGACACGTCATGGTACTTGCCGCGAATATTCCGGTGTGTGCTGTAACCCACTTCATCGCCGGAGAGCCATGCGAAACCACTGACAGTGTCTGCTTTCAACGAGAGGGGCCAATGGCGTCCCTCACCCAGATCGAAACAGCTCAGACGGCCCTGGCATGCTACCGCAAGGTGTTTACTATCGGGAGAGAACTTGAACGTGATCTCACCTTGGAGAAAGTACCCGTGACGTTCGATGCCGACCTCGGCCAGCTTGACCGTCTTGACGTCAGCGGGGTCCGAAGCGGCACACCAACCGAGGTAAGCGGTCTGGCGGACCTTAATCGGCTCCGGGCCGAGGCCTTTTATGTCCAAGTCGGCCCATGTGAAGACGACGACGGAACCGTCGGGGGAGAACTGCACATGTCCGATATTGCGCACCTGCTCGATTTTGGCACTGCGCAGATACCACCAGCCCCGGAACCCGAACTCCCGGACGCAGGGGTTGGCAAACCGGAAGATCACCACGGCGGCGGCGCAGAGGAGGATGATTCCAATGGCCGCAATCAGCACCGCCTTCAGTATGCGCCGAATCGGTTTTGGCTCAGACGCGCGAGTCATTGTCCCCTCTTTTCTCGGGCCTCTCACGCAAGGATTGGATCCACTTGCCGGATTCTGCCTATCTGCGGCTTCGCGGCGATCACCACGGGCGGCCGATCGGCCGCCCGTTTCATTTGGCGCGCGACCGATGCCCTACGGCGTCTTGGTCTTGAAGACCCATGTATAGGGCACGGCGGGTTGGCCGTCAGGGTCCTGGAAGCCGGTGTGGCGGTAGCTGTTGACGCCGACGGCGTAGGTGGTGCCGGGAAGCATTTTCACCTTGAGCACGCAGGTCTTGTGGTCGTCATCCCAGGTTGGTTCGCCGGCTCCCTTGTCGCCGGGATACGCGCCATAGGGCGCCATGATGATCCACGACCAGAACCGTCCCTGCCGCATGGGCCGGTCGAACGTGACGCGGATCTCCGCGAGGTTAGGGTCTATGTCGCGGGCGCGGTCCGCGGGCTCCGTCTTTACCACCCTCGGCGGGAAATCCTGGTCCTTCACCGCGCCCTTATCCTGGGCGGCCACCGCCACGCACGCGAGAATGCCGACACCGATCACAAGGCCGATCCACCGGGGCTTCATCGCTTGTCCTCCTTATGTTTACATCCATTCTACCCTGTCTTTGCCTGCTGTCAACATCTCCCTCACCCGCCTTCGCCAAGGCCCGCCATAGGCGGGTAAACTATGGCGGACAAGACGGCGGACAAGCCCTATCCCTTTCTCCCGATGAGACAATCGGGACTCGGAGGACCTCGCCGGGAGGAGGGGGGAGAAACGGCTAAAGGATCCGCCCCTCACCCTACCCTCTCCCCCCGGTGGAGGGAGAGGGGTGAAAAGGCGAAAGGAGCGGCGGGGAGATCAGTTGATTTGGAGTCTGGGGTCGAGGGCGTCGCGGAGGGCGTCGCCGACGAGGTTGGTGGCAATGACGACGAGGGCGATGGCACTCGCCGGGAAGACCGACTGCCACCACCGGGTGATGTCGTCGTAGGAGAGGTTCACCATGAGTCCCCAGGAGTTGGTCTCGGAGGCGGAGCCGAGGCCGAGGAAACTGAGGGAGGCTTCGGCGAGGATCATCGTGCCGAGCTTCATGGTGAAGACGACGATCATGACGGAGAGGCAGTTGGGGAGGATGTGACGGAGGAGGATGCGGAGGTGATGGGCCCCGAGGGCGCGCGAGGCGACGACGAACTCGGAGGTCTTGAGCTGAAGCACCTGTCCGCGGACAAGCTGAGCGACGGGCGCCCAGTTGACGAGCGCGAGGGCGAGGAAGACCGCCAGGAGCGACTGGCCGAACACGGCGGCGAGGATGATGATGAGAAGGAGACTGGGAAAGGCGAGGGTGACGTCGACGAGGCGCGAGACAACGAGGTCGGTGCGGCCGCCGGCGTAGCCGGCGAGCGTCCCGGCGAGAAGCCCGAGGAGCACGGTAAGGGCGCTCGCCCCGAGGCCGACGGCGAGACTGATGCGGCTGCCCATGATGACGCGGCTCGCGACGTCGACGCCGAGGTGGTCGGTGCCGAGGAGATGGGTGCGGCTGGGGGGCTGCCAGCGGTCGGAGAGGTTCTGGACGGAGGTATCGTACGGGGCGAGCGCGGGGGCGAAGACCGCGGTGACGACGAGGGCGAGGACGAGCGCGGAGCCGACGAGCGCGAGAGGCTGGCGGAAGAAGCGTCGAGCGGTTTTCATGGCTCGGCCCTCTCGAAGGCGACGCGCGGGTCGGCGAAGGCGTAGGCGAGGTCGATGGCGAGGTTGACGAGGATGAAGACGAGGGCCCAGAAGAGCGTGACGCCCATGACGGCGTCGTACCAGCGGTTGAGGACGGCGTCGACGGCGAACCGGCCGACGCCGTTAAAGCTGAAGACCTTTTCGGTGATCATGGTTCCGCCGAGGAGGTTTCCGAGGTCGCCTCCGATGACGGTGACGAGGGGGATGGCGACGTTGCGGAGGACGTGGCGCAGGGCGATGGTCCATTCGGAGAGTCCCTTGGCGCGGGCGGCGAGGACATAGTTGCGGCCCAGCTCGTCGAGGAAGCTCGAGCGGGTGACGCGGGCGATGAAGGCGGCGGGCCTGAGACCGAGGGCGATCACGGGAAGGACGAAGACCCTCCAGCCGCCTTCGCCGGTGGCGGACGCCGGGAGCCAGCCGAGGAGATAGGCGAAGAGGAAGATGAGCATGATGCCGAACCAGAAGACGGGCGTGGAGATGAAGCAGAAGGTGAGGAAGCGAAGGGCGAGGTCGAGGAGCGAGTCGCGCCGGAGGGCGGAGAGGATTCCCGAGGCGACGCCGACGAGCGTCGCGAGGAGCATGGCGGTGAAGGCGAGGATGAGGGTGTTGGGGAGCCGGCGGGCGATCTCGCGGGCGACGGGGGCGTGCGTGCTGACGATGGTCCCCATGTCGCCGCGAGCGAGGCGGGCGAAGTAGTCGACGAACTGGACGGCGGCCGGGCGGTCGAGTCCGAGCTCGTGTTCGAGCCTAGCGCGCTCTTCGGGCGTGCCGCCCTTCTCTCCCAGTATCTCGTCCACGGGGCTACCGGAGGCGCGGAGGAGGAAGAAGGTGAGCACGAGCACCGCGAGGGTGGTGGGGACGACGAGCGCCAGACGCTTGAGGAGGTAGCTGAGCATGGGGGGATTATATGCGGCGGGGCGCCGGGGGGCAAGGCGGCAGAATGTTTAACCGCAGAGGACGCAGAGGGCGCAGAGGGAAACAGCGAGAATTCGGGTTTAACAACGGCAAGAAACAGAAACGGCACAGAGGAGAAGCAAGCGGCACAGAAAGGCCGAAGGCTGAAGGGAGAAGGCTGAAGGCTGAAGGAGAAGCCAAGAAACAA
>Ga0315277_10007373_pt1 | contig 14277 bp, 20 predicted proteins | sample YL17G05_15_MG_FD_203695 | JGI IMG/M metagenome (GOLD analysis project Ga0315277, IMG submission 203695) | Sediment microbial communities from Yellowstone Lake, YNP, Wyoming, USA - YL17G05_15 | ecosystem: Environmental > Aquatic > Freshwater > Lake > Sediment | place: USA: Wyoming | collected... | reverse complement strand
ATACTTGAGCCGATGTTTCGGTATGTTTGAAGGATGCATAGGAGTCTACGTTATTCCTGTGGAACACACGGCCGAATTCGAAGATTTCCTTGAGGAGGTAGAGAGGCGGGGAGTAACACAGGACATAGAGTTGTTCTGGTCGACTTGTTTTCACACGGTTAATCGCACGAGAAACTGGTTCGACTATGATAAAAGGACATGGGTATTTCCTTGGGATGAGTGGCTGGACGAGGTTTCTTCTTCGGGGAGTGAACTGCCTTACACGTTGAAAGACCCCGAGAGTTTCGTCTTAAAAGCTGATGAAACTGATTTGTTCATAGTGAAGGAACTGGAGAAAGATGCGACTGTGAGCTTAGCCTCTATTGCCAGGAAATTCAACACAACGCTGCAGAACGTTCGCTACCACTACGGAAGGCACGTCGTCGGGCATGGATTAATCGAGACTTTCCAGATGGCAATTATGCATTTCGACAGGACAACGTCTGACATGCTCTTTTTCATCTTCAAGTTCGATGACAGGGAGAAAATGGGCAAGTTTGCTCGATCTCTCTTGGACAAACCGTTTGTGCTTATTTTGGGCAAGATACTCAACGAAAACTCGCTGGTCTCTCAGGTCTATCTTCCTAGACACGAGTTACGAAACTTCATCGATGCCTTATCAAAGCTTGTGAGGGCGAACTTCTTGGAGGATTACGAATACGTGTTCCAGGATCTGCGTCCAGGGAAGTGGTCAAGAGAGACTGTCCCGTTTGAGCTTTTCAAGAATGGATCTTGGATGTACGAACACTCACAGCACGTGAAGGCCCTTCGCCACCTAACGTCAGACATAAAACAGGAAAGCAGTCAGCTTCGAATCAACCCACAAGCCTAAGCGTCCTCAAGACAAGCTAGACTTTGAGCTGGCGCAGAGCGCATGTCCAGAAAATAGAAAAAGCAAACTAGATCAACATAGCCGCGCGCGCTATTTGGTTCTGCTGCGGCACGTTTTGCAAATGCCATAAACGTCTAGGCGTTGCCCGGTCCGCGTGAATTCTGCTGTAGCAGCAATTCTTGCGACCATTTCTCGCGCGGCAGGATCTTTCATATCCCTGATGTTGCCACATCGCAGGCAAACCAGGTTTACGTGAGGTCCCACATAAGAGTCAAACCTTGCCTGACCTTTTGAGAAATCCAGTTCTTGGATTAAGCCGAGTTCCGTCAATATGCGAAGGGTCTTGTATACTGTCGCAAGGCTGACTGTCGAGTGAATTTCTTTGACTTCTGCAAAGATTCTCTGCACACTTGGATGTTCTCGACTAGAGAGTGCAAATCTGCAAATTGCTATCCTCTGTGGAGTAGCCTTGTATCCCTTCCCGCGAAGAGCTTGAATTATCGACGCGTCAGATATTCGAGCGTCAATCATATCTTTTATTAGATAATAATAACTCTTAAATAAGGCTTTGAATCTTCCACATGTTCAAGCATCATGCGATAAAAGAGAAGGAGGATGTACGTATTATGAAAGATAAACATCTCACGACGAATCAAGGTGTTCCTGTCTCCGACGATCAGAATTCACTCACCGTCGGCGAACGTGGGCCTGTGCTGCTGCAAGATGTGCACTTGATTGAGAAGCTAGCACATTTCGACCGTGAACGCATCCCCGAGCGCGTGGTGCACGCTAAAGGTGCAGGTGCGCATGGCTATTTCCAAGTGTACAAGAATATGGCAAGGTACACGTGTGCGAAATTCCTTCAAGACCCCAAGAAGAAGACGCCCGTTTTTGTCCGTTTCTCTACCGTGGTGGGTTCGCGAGGATCTGCCGATACAGCGCGCGATCCCAGGGGTTTTGCAGTGAAGTTTTACACTGAAGATGGGAACTACGATTTGGTTGGAAACAATCTGCCAGTCTTCTTTATCCGAGATGCTATCAAATTCCCTGATATGGTGCATGCCTTCAAGCCCGCTCCTGACACAAACATCCCAACAAGCTCTTCGGCAAACAGTCGTTTTTGGGATTTCATCTCGCTGACTCCAGAATCGACCCACATGATAACTTGGCTCTTTTCCGATCGAGGAACCGTCAAGAGCTACAGGAAAATGGAAGGTTTCGGTGTAAACACCTACGAGTGGGTGAACGCTAAAGGCAAAGCCGTTTACGTCAAGTATCACTGGAAGCCAAAGGCAGGAGTAGAGACTATTGACCGCCATGAGGCCACGCGTCTAGCTGGCGAAGATCCTGACGTTGCCACTCGCGACTTGCACGAAACGATTGCTTCTGGGAAGACAGTGGAATACGAATTGAAAGTTCAGATTATGGAGATTGCTGATGAGTTGAAGCAGGACTTCGACCCGCTTGATGCCACAAAGACATGGCCTGAGGATAAGTTCCCGCTTGTCCCAGTGGGCAAGATGGTGCTGAACCGCAATCCAGAAAACTTCTTTGCTGAAGTAGAGCAGGCTGCTTTTTGCCCAGCCTCTATTGTATCTGGAATCGAGTTCTCCGCTGACAAGCTCTTGCAGGGCAGGGTCTTCTCGTACGCGGATACTCAGCGGCATCGGCTGGGTGCCAATTATCTGCAACTTCCAGTCAACACGCCGCTCGTGCCCGTTAACAACAACCAGCGCGACGGGGCCATGCAGTACGCGCCCTATGGTGGAGGAACAGTCAATTACGAACCTAACACTCTGGCGGGCGGAATGCCAAGCGAAGCACCGGCCACTGCCACGGCTCAAGGACATGTCGAAGGGGACATGGTACGTGAGAAAATCCGTTTGACGAACGACTTCGAGCAGGCAGGTGAACGCTACCGTTCACTCGGCAAAGTGGATCAGGATCATTTGGTTAATAACATCGTTGATTCTCTAGGAAAGGCTGACAAGCCGATTCAGCAACGTATGGTCGAGAACCTTACTAAGGCTGACCCTAAGCTGGGCAAGCGAGTGGCAAACGGACTGAAACTCTAGCAGATGAATGTGCATAGCGCGCGAGTTTACGACTGTGCCCGAGTGGGCATGCGCTTAGCTCCCAGCTTTTTCTGGTTTTGCCATTCTCCTGATGGATTCGATGAACTCGTCGGGGTTCTTGGGAGTGATAAGGTAGTTGCTCTGTTTGGTTTTTATCAATACGCCGTCTCTGAAGTTGGTTATGACCATAAAAGTTCTGCCAACGCTCGGAAAGTAGTAGTATCCGCCGTAGCCGCTTGCTCCGAAAAGTCTGATGCCGAAAGGTATCAGCGTTCTTTGAATAGATTCTATCGTTTCCAAGGGAATCCTTTTGGTGCCGCCGATGAATACGGATGCCCTCACGGTCAATTCATTCTGTGCTAAAGTGTACTCTGTTCTGTGCATGGAAACCGCTATGGAGATGATTATTATTTCCACCACAACCACGACAGCCAAGCCCACCGTAAGTCCGACTTGGTGTGTCTGAAAGTACAAGTATGTGAACAACACGCCCAGAGCTGCCAGCAGTACAGCCGTGCCAATATAGAACCATGTGAGCGGTCCCGAAACCTCGGGCTTGTTAACAACGCTCATTCTGACCAGCAAGACATCAAGAACTTGCACTTAGTTAAGCGCACGCTTGGCCCATGATCTGGTGTTGAGGGCCGGGTTTATACCAGCGATCAGTGGAGACATTTCCCGAACTTCCGCTTTTCTTTCACTTCTACCACATATACGCCATGCTGCAAGGTATGACTTTGCCTTAACGAACTTGCGGAAGTTTTAAGGTGCCCTTCTTTTTGAGCCAGAACCCCAGTCCCATGTAAGCCAGCAGATAGACGGTAACACTTGCTCCGAAAATGGCTGGTGTGTCGAACCCAAAATTTTCAATGACCATTAGGACTACAATTCCGACAAATGGACCAACCAAGAATCCTAAGGCAAACAAGAACAAATGGATGACCAACATCGCTTGGACTCGAATCTTTTTCTCTGGGATGAAGACGCCTACGAACACTCCGCACAATACTAGACTTATCGCTGAAATCCACTGCGTCAGAATGTCCGTGCTGCTTCCAAGAATATTGAGCAGTCTGAGAAACCACAAGGATAGCAAGATGATGAAGACACAGGTCCATGCCCATAACAGTTTTGTTAAACTCAAGGTGTTTTCCAAGAGATACGCTATCGGCGAATCATTTAAGACTTTGTACGGCGCGCGTGTGATTTGAGGAGTTCAAGGGCCGCCGTCTTTGCTCCGAGTTCTGCTCTTATCTTTTCATCTGAGCTTCCGATTATTATGACGTCGCCCTCGTTCAGACTCAGTTTTGACAACGAAGCAGGAATGGAGGGATCGCTTTTTGACACGTCTTCCCCAGTACCCGGTATAGTCAGTTTGTTCTCAGTAAAGACTAGAGTGGTGGCTCCTTTTGCTCCCGCCATTATGGCGGCGTCTCTCTGTTCCAGACCGAATTTTATGGAATCTTTCATTCCTGTCACTCGAACTGCAACGTTGAAGGGCCCAACTGTCAGAGGCGAAGAGGGCATCTCTATCTGCTCGCTCACAAGGGTTCTCAAACTGGAGAGCAGTCTTTTTCCACTCGCAGACAAGGAAATCCCAGATTTTGAAACATCAATCAACCCTTCATTCTTGAGATGCTTAACGAGGGTTCTAGTTTCACCTTCCCCCAGGCGGAGGTCTTTTGAGAGTTTCAAGCGACCCACGCTCTCTTGGACGCTGATCTCTTCCAAAGCTTTCATAACGTGGGCTTCAGCAAATGAAGGCGAACGTCCGGGTGCGATTTTTCCAGCAACCTTGCTGATTACTTCAAGGGGGTCCACGTGTATTCTCCTCGCGTACAGGCTGTTATTAGTTAGACATAGGAATTAATGAACTTTTGAAATGTTTAAACAAGCAAGCTGTGAAAAAAGAAAGACGATGATTCGAAGAGAAGAGCAGCTATTTCATGAAGGCGAAGTCGGCCACGGATTGTAGCTCTGATAAGTGAAGGCAATAGTATCTCCTCGATGAAGTATGTATTGTGAACAGGAATAATTCGGCGATGTCCATGTTGATGTTTGGATAGGTCGGCACCAGTAGAACCATCCATGCGTGGAATTGTTCGCTAAGCCATTTATGGATGTGACTAATATCCCCATGGCTCCTCCGTAGTCGTTGAATCCCAGGTCCGATATCACAAGTCGCAAGGCCGTGAACGCTGTTGAGCCGACAGGGAGCGCAGTGTCGTTAAACCACGTGCTTGTCCCATTGCCGTAGCTCACAAGGATATTGACTCGTAAGAAGATGGAGTCTATCACGCCTGAAAGGTTCCCCATTGCGCCGGAAAGCGTTTTTGACTCGTTCAGTAGGTTATTGTATTCATCTCGGTAAGTGGTGTATTGCATCGAGTAGTAACCAGCTATGGCAGTACCGCAAATTGCCCAGACTAGGAGAGCCAAAGTCACGTAGGTGAAAACTCTCTTTTCCAGGTTTGTTCACCTCCAAGAAGTTTTTGCAGAGCGTTTGTGACTGGGACGAAAGCTGCTCCGAAGAAGACAGCGTTAGAAACAACATGAACTACCGAGAAAACAGCACCAGACACAAGTGCGCTTATAAACGCCAGGAAAATAGGCTGACCCGTCAACATGAGAGTGACAGCAAATCCAAGATTGGTGACTACATCATAAACGAGGCTAAGAAAGGCCCCTAGAACTGCCGTTTCAGCGCATGACTCGGCATCATAATAACCACGCCTCGAATGCCTGTACAGGCCGCCTCCAACTCCAACCACCGCCATCCCAATCACCTGAAACGGCAGGATCAGTCCAGCAATCCCCCAAGGCGAAACAAATCCATTTACAAACATCACCATAACTCCCAGCCCAGCACCGAAAGAGACCCCAAGAACAGCGCCGGCCAAGAAGACAATCAACGACGTAAACTCGACATTCGGAGGACGAGGCGTCAACTGAATACCTATGCACAGAGCAGCCAGAACAACGAAGAGCGCGAGATGGCGAACCATGTGCTTTTGCACGCACTATGGTTGGACAATCCAGCCATATAACCTTTTCCACCCGGAACATTCAGCCGCAAAAAAACCAAAGTAGCCAAACGAGCCAACGCGCACAACAAGGAAACCATTCGAAGCAACGTAAAGCGTAAACATACTAAAGACTGGTTAGTCCTTCAGTTTTGCGATGGCATAGACTGCGAGAAAGGGCATTATGCTGACGGATGTTATGAAGGCGTACGTCGGTGAAAGGGTGTAAAGGTAGCCTCCTAGGTAGGGCGCTGCGAACGATGCTATTAGGCTGAAGGTCTGGGGAATCGAGAGCCAGAGCCCTCTTTTCGCTGTAGGCGCGATTGTGCCGACGAAGGAGTAGACTAGTTGAGCTGAGACTGCTGAGCCGCCTAAGAGAAATGCTATGAACATGAGAGTTGTCGTTTCCGTGATTAGGAGGAGGGGGATTATTGACGCAAAGTACAGTAGGAGGCAGACGCCTATTGCCCATGATTTCTTCCACTTGTCGCCTGCTCGGCCCATGGCAACTCCTATGAAGGTTATGCCTGCGTAGTTGATGGAGCCAAACAGTCCGATTTGAACTTCAGTCATCTTGACGCTTTCGTTTAGGAATGTCTGCACGAAGGGCCTTCCGATGCTGATGAAGAAGGATGAAACCGTCAGCAGTGCTGACCAGACAAGGATTTTTCGCAGAAGCCCCTTCTCTTCAGGCGCACGCAAAGCAAGGAGGATTTTTCGCCAAAATCTCTTTTCAATAGGCGCATGGGGAGGTTCAGTTTCAACTCTTGTCTCCTCTTTTCGAGGGTGTTGGCTGCGGAGAAAGAAGAACACACCTGTTGAGACGGCAGAAAGAACTGTTGACACCCAGAGTACTTGCCGCATCCCTATGATGGACGCTAGGTAGCCGCCAATTCCGGGGGCGAAGATGTAGCTGAAGGAGTAGGTGGACCAGACAATCGTGAGGGCAGAGGCCAGCTTTGTCTTGTCGTTTACGCATGTGATGATGTAAGCGGTGACGGCTGGAAGACCGATCATTGATAGTCCCCAGCAGAAAGTTCCGGGAATCAGCTGCGTCCAGTTCTGAGCGAAGGAATAGATGAGGGGTGCGAATATCCACGGTGTCCATGACAGGATGAGGATCTTCTTGCGGTCAAAACGGTCGGCCAAGAACCCTCCGAATAGGGGGACAAGAGCTGCAAACCCCATCAGAGCAGACAGCACCAGACCCAGTTGCACGATGGAGGCGTTCAATGTTCTGACGTACAGGGGAAAAATCCAGAAGTACAGTCCTTCTCCGAAAGCGCCTATCATGTTTGAGAGGCAGATCAGCAGAACGTCACGTGTCAGACATTCAGGAGGAAAGACTAGGGACAGCAGACGCCCGTAACTCGCCATGTGAACAGTCGCCCATCCAGACACTTGATTCCTAAAGGCTGGAATAGAAGATGAAAAGAAGGCTTTATTCTTTGTTAGTCAATCCTTGTTGTCAGCGACCTCAAGCTTGCATTTCAAAACGGTCTCCAGTGATGCGAGTGCGTTGGCTAGTTTCAGTTCTTCCGCTCATGTCTACCGCGCATCAAAGAGAGAAGGCTGACTCGCGGCTAAATGAAAGAATTCAATGAATTCCCAATTCATAAGGTTCTTTTGCTCGAGTGGACAGACATGCAAATGGAAGAGTTCCGTTATGGGTTTGCTTGGTGACGTTTCCAGAGCGATCCTCATCTACACATGTGTTTTTTGGGTGTTCGCCATAGTAAGCTTGTTCGTCGTGGGACAAGGGTTCTTGGCCATCATCGCCACCGTCTTCTTCATCATCCCTCTTTACATGGTGGTCTCTGAGCATCTGAAAACGAAGAAAACTCGGAAAGCTCAACAGATGTAGCGCGTGCTTTGAGTGATGAGCCCGGAGTGATGAGCGAGGGGCGCATGTTACCTATTAGGAGTGGAGAATGGAGGGTTCTTCACTTTTGAACGATCGATCATGAATGGGAATCCTCTCCTCGAGCGGGAAGGTTAATAAGAAAAGGGTTTAATGTTGAACAGAAAGATGAACGTAAGATGAAGATGCGTTCAGTTCGAGAGTTCTTATCGCTCGTGCTTATGGCAGGGTTCTTCTTTGTGCTTTTCTACGTGAACGTAGGGTTTCTGTACAAGATCTTCATGGCTGTCCTGGTTTTCGCAATCTTGTTCCTTCTTGGATTAGCGGATGAAACTGTCAAACGAGTGGAAGATAGGAAATTCTGAAACACGCAGCGAGACGTAGTTAGGCAATAGCTCACGCATGTTTGCTCTAATGAATATTGTCAATCTGATTGTCTAGGACTATGCCGAAGAGTTGCGCGATTTGCAGGCCTGTCGGAAGCCCGAGTAGGAGGCTCTTAAGCGAGATTGCATAGTAATGTGCAGCGTTGGGTTCAAAGTTTTTCACTTCTTCAAGCCATCTGCCGAAGCTGTTGACTTCAGCTTCACCTTCTTCTTCCAGTTCCTTCCGTCTTTCTGGGGTTGCCCTGTCGTAGTCTGATCTGCGCGTTCTGATTGTTTCGGCTATGCGGCTTCGACTGTATTCCTCGTACAACGTGAAGCTGTTCGGCGTTCTTTTCTGAGTTTCAAGTGCTCGTAGTGCGATCGTGAGTTCTTCGATCGGTGATTGCATGGGCAAGAGCTTGCTGGACTGGGAATATCTTGTTTGTGAAGGCCCCGTTCATATTCAGAATTCACAGCGCGCGCCATTCAAGGTTCTATGGTCTTCAGTATGCGTGTGCGCATAGACCCTACCCCCGGCCTACTATATGATCCAGATATGATCTTGACAAGAAGCTCGCGCTATGAAGGGATGAATGGCAGATTTTGGAACTGTGGTTCATTGGAATTTTCAACGGTTGTTGTTTCAGTGCACGCTTACGGTCAACTACGACGGCTCGGAAACTTGGTTTGAATTCCTATTTTACCTAGATTCTTAGGATTTCTTTGGTTCTTTGTAGAAGTTTCTCAGCAGTTTCCATTACGTCAAGAGCTCCTTCTTTGGAGGATGCGAGACCGTAGTCTGCAGTCTGTCTAAGGTTCATTGAGTTCTCAAATCCTTGAATTAGGGATTGTTCAAGTTCATTACTGAAGAGTTCTTGGATTGCAATTAGTAGGGCATAGTGGCTTTTTTCCCTGAATCCTTTGGTGTAAAGCAATGCTCTTGCAGCATGAAAGATTGAGTAGTAGCCTTGAATTGTTGCCCATTTGAAATCTTTGTCGTTCAGGGATTTTGTCGCAGTTTTTAAGTCAGACTCTGCTCCTTCAATCTCTTTGCGGACCAGTTTCTCGTCTGATTTGATCTTTGTGAGTTTTCTCTCTTCGATGAGTTTCCTGAATTTGTGACTCATTCGCGCTCCCATAGCGTTATGCCTCTTGAAATTCTCTCGTACAATGGCCTATCTTTAATCTTCATTTTCGCCAGTTCATTTGAATCAACCACTATAGGGGCGATTCTTCTATTCATTGTCTGTTCATGTCTCCTGACTTCGCTTTGAACGTCTTCAGGGCTGGACGTCAGTATGAACAGGTCTATGTCGCTATCGTTTACATCGACTCCTTCCGCACAACTTCCGAACAGGACGATTCTGTCTGAGGGCTCTTTGATATCATTAACTAGGTCACTGAGAGCCAGGACATTAAACAGGACTTTGAACTGTCTGGCAGCAGCATTCCTCAGATTCGCTCTGTAAAGGTTTGTTTTTCCTCTTCGATTCAATTCAACCAGACCAATCTTATGAAATTTGCGCAGAAACTGGTTTACTGCACCCACACTGACGCCTGTTTGCCGAGCTATCTCCCTTCCATGAAACTGCTCCATCGGATCGGCTAGGAGAAAGTAGAGGATCTCTAAGCTCTTATTGGTCACAAAGTTCATTTTTTTGAACATATGTTCATTGAAATGAACAAAAGCCTTTAAATATCTTTCGAATAGATTGCCAACACACCCGCACTAGCTAGCGCGCGTTACACTAGACCGAGTTGCGCATCAAAAGAGTTCTTTGTATCTCTTTACTATCTGCTTTGGGTTCGTCTCGTGTAAGTATTTTCCAACATAATAACCGAGAAGCAGGAGGGGATAGGCTAATGGCAGACTTGCAATTGTTATGCAGATTTGCCACTTCATAGTCCTTCCATGATTGATGCTCGGATATTTAGATTTTCTGGTAAACGGAAAAGTTTCTTCTCACGTTCTAAATTCCACCTGAGCGTAATGAATATCCTTCTAATGCTCGCCGGCGGGTTTCTATTCTCCTTGCTGGCTACTATTATCGCAAGACAAGAGGCATGGACCAAGATGACACGGTGGATATAGACCTGGGAACTCATGTTGCATTCTGGGCCTTTAAGTTCCGCATAGTGATTGCAGCTGCAGTAGGCGTGTTCATGTTGCTGGCAGGACTAGTCTGATGAGCATACGGGGTTTCTCGCTTCTACGCATGGCATCACTTTTTTTGTCTAGCTGCAACACAGACGAACGAGGTCAAAAGACTTAACGGTACCCTGTTCAACCCTGCTTGTTGCGCCAGAAGTCCGCGCTATCTTTGGTCAGGATATTCCTCTACTTCGTTTGTCAGGATTTCTAGCTTTACCCGGGCCTGCTTGAAGAATTCTTTTGTGAGGTTTGAGTCGTAGTAGTCTTTTTCTGCCACCACTCTTTCTGTTCCAGCGTTGATGATCATCTTGGCGCAGGCGAAGCATGGAACGAGTTTTGTGTACATGGTGGCTCCTTCGGTGGAGACTCCGTGCAGGGCTGCTTGTGTTATTGCGTTTTGTTCTGCGTGTGTTGTTCGTACGCAGTGTTTTGATTTGTTTCTGTTGGAATCGGTTGTTTCGGCCATCATATGACCGACTTCGTCGCAGTGTGGCAGACCGGCTGGAGCGCCCGCGTAACCTGTTGTTAAGATTCTCTTATTCTTGACTAGAACTGCTCCGTTTCTTCCTCTGTCGCAGGTTCCTCTCGTGCCCACTACCTTCGCTATCTCTATGAAGTATTAGTCCCAACTGGGCCTTTTATCTACCAAGGGAATCACCCGAACGCGCGTTCGAACAGGTCTTTCAAGCTGGATATTCTGTTCACGCTCTCGTCTTGAACTTTGCCGTCACGGTCAATCAAGAGTGCGGTCAACCCGATTCTTTGAGCTCCGTTGTAGTCTGTTTCTATCTCGTCTCCGACGAAAATGGTTTCAGAAGGTGTTGTCTTCAACTCTTGTAGTGCGTGGTTGAAAACTTCCTTGTCAGGTTTCATCTTTCTTAGGGTGTCAACCACGACAACAACGTCAAAACAATCATGTAACCCTACCTTGGGCAGTATCGCGTCTGTGTCACTCTGTAACCCGTTCGTTACGAGTCCTATCTTCAAACCCTTTTCTCTGAGCTGCTGGAGCATCATTTCGGCGTCTGGATAAAGAGTTACTCTGGAATAGTCCCACCAGTGAGTTGCAATGAACCTTGCCAGTTTTCCAGTGTTTGAGTCTACTCGAAGGTTGCGTAGAATCAGTAGATTCCTCTGAACCCAAAACTCATCAAGAAGTCTTGCCAAGTCTCGGTGATTCAGTTCTTCTTCAGATTTCTTCCATGCCTCGGACACGTCTTCCAAAGAACGATTGATCCCGCAGTCTTCGAGTATTCTTTTCAGGGTATGGGGATCTTCACTGTTGTCAATCTTGACTAACGTGCCTCCTAGATCAAAAAGCACCGCTTTCACCTGGTCCCTGCCGTGTTTCATTTTTTTCTCAACGAGTGAACACTGCTTACCTCTCAATTTAAGATTACTGCGGTGTATGCGTGCTTCTAGCTTTAGATGAGATAGTTGAGTTTCAGCGGGTCGGTGCGTCTGAAGGCTTCCCCGAAGGCTGCATCGGCTTGGTCGCCTATGAATCGTGCTGTTGCTCGTCTTCTTTCCCGTTGCCATTCTTTCCCGACCTTTATCAAATCCTTTTTTATCTGTCGGTAAGCAGGCAGAACGGTTTCAAGAGCGTCTTCAGTGTAGAAAACAGGAAGGATTCTGCCTGTTGCTTTGCTTTGTCCTTCCAGGGCGAGTGTGGCTTTCACTTTTAGGTCAAAGGTTTCTGCGATGTCGACTACAACGTCTGGTCGCCCTCTTAACCCCCAGAACGGGTAATAGACAGCTTTCACGAACCATGGTTCCAATCCCTCTTTGAGCTGTTCTGGTGCGAAATTTTCACGGTAACAAAGTCCCAGCGCATCCATCATGAGCTGATGCGTGACGATGTGGTCTCCATACGCGGTGTTTGCTGCAAACTCTGGATCGAATGTTATTGCGATGTCAGGTTTCACTTCACGTACGATTTTCACGATTCGTTTCTTCGTCGGCAAATCCGCAAACACTTCACCCCGCTTGTAGCCCAAGACTCTGGTCTCAATATGCAGGATTGAAGCCATTTTCTCTATTTGCTTCAAGACTTCTTCTGGATACTCCCACAGGATGACGGCCACAACCTTGGCTCCGGCTTTGGAGTGTTTCGCCAACGTCCCACCGATGTCTGTGACCCCCATTGGATCGGTGAAAAGCACGAAAATACTTGGGACAGTCAACCTACGTTTCCTCCCCAGTTCTATTTCCTTCATTCAGGAGGCCATTTAAGCCTTGCTTCCTGCTGGGGCATCTAAAACGTAAGCGTGCTGCTTTTCAACAAAGTCGAAAAATCCGTCACCGCGTTATGCGACGGATCTGATTTGAAACGTTGACAACGAGGAAACCATTTAAAGAAATGTCAGGACAGTTCAGGATTATGCCGCCAGTGTGGTGTCTGTGTTGTATTCAGATTCCTCAGTTCAATCGATGTGTGATAGGCTGGCTGACTTCCTCTCGCAGAAGCTTGACTTTCATGATTTGAGGGTTGTTCTTGAGTTGGGGTGTGGCAAAGGCCAGCTGACTATTCCTTTGGCCAATAGAATTGGAAAGGTCGTCCGAAGTTTCAGATTGATTGCTGTCGATGTTTCTTCTGGCCTTACCGTGGTTCGCTGGATGTTCTTAGGAGGAGAGTGCGGGAGATGGGACTTGAGGAGTGTGTTGCAGTCGTCGAGGCGGATTGTCGTAGCATGAAGGGTGTGGAGGCGCGCGCAACGGTTGCTTAATTAACAGTAAAGGATTAATGCAGGTTCCTTCACTCTAGTTTCGGGTGTTAGATGTGAGGAATAGCGTTCTCTGTTCGTAAGAACAAAACCTTTAATACCCCACGAATCGACTCAGAGAGTTTCATGGAGTTTTTGAAAAAAATCGAGGAAAAATGGCAGAAAAACTGGAAAAAAGCCAGAATCTTCGAGACTGACCCAGACCCGTCCAAACCCAAGTGTTTCATAACCGTAGCTTACCCATACCCAAACTCGCCCCAGCACATCGGCCACGGAAGAACCTACACCATGGCAGACGTCCACGCACGATACATGCGAATGCGCGGCTACAACACACTGCTACCCATGGCCTTCCACTACACAGGCACACCGGTTTTGGCGATGGCCAAACGCCTCGCAGACAACGACAAAGGCCTCATCAGCGACTTCGTCAACGTCTACAAAATCCCAGAACAAAAGCTCAAAGAACTCACAGAACCCATCACCATGGCCCGCTACTTCCACCAAGAAATCAAATGCGGCATGAAAGAAATAGGCTTCTCAATCGATTGGAGACGCGAATTCACCACCACAGACCCGCATTACAACCGCTTCATAGAATGGCAATTCCAAAAATTGCGCCAAAACGGATACATCACACAAGGAAGCCACCCAGTAGGCTGGTGCCCCAAAGACGGAAACCCAGTAGGCATGCACGACACAGTGGGCGACGTGGAACCAGAAATAGGCGAGTTCACACTCATAAAATTCACAAAGGACAACACGGTCTTCCCGGCCGCCACACTAAGGCCTGAAACGGTTTTCGGCGTCACAAACATCTGGCTGAACCCCGACACAAAATACGTCAAAGCCACGGTCAACGGCGAACAATGGATAATCAGTCAAGAAGCCGTTGAAAAACTCATTAATCAAAACCGAAAAGTCAAAGTCCAACAAACCTTTCAAGGCAAGGAACTCATAGGAAAACACGTCAAAAACCCAGCCACAGGAAAAACCATTCCAATACTGCCAGCAGACTTCGTCGACCCCAAGAACGCCACGGGCGTCGTTATGTCAGTCCCAGGGCACGCCCCATACGACTACGTTGCACTAGAAAACATAAAAAAACAACCTTCAAAGCTCAAACAGTACGGAATAACAGTCCAAGACGTAAACTCAGTCCAGCCCATCTCGCTCATCGAAGTCAAAGGATACTCCGAGATTCCGG
>Ga0315277_10007372_pt1 | contig 14281 bp, 10 predicted proteins | sample YL17G05_15_MG_FD_203695 | JGI IMG/M metagenome (GOLD analysis project Ga0315277, IMG submission 203695) | Sediment microbial communities from Yellowstone Lake, YNP, Wyoming, USA - YL17G05_15 | ecosystem: Environmental > Aquatic > Freshwater > Lake > Sediment | place: USA: Wyoming | collected... | reverse complement strand
TGGGCGAACGACAAAATTCGCCACACGAGAAGCAGTAGATGTGGGGGGACAAGGGTGTCTCCCTGTACCTGCCGAATTAAACAAGCGACTCCGCTCCGCAATCTGGGCATTGGTGGGTCAGGCCGTATATCACTTCTTCGCCCGGCCTAACATGCGGACCGAACGCGTGGACCCAGGATGATGCGGCCACCTCGCCGTCCTCGACAAACCCGCAGAAGAGGCATCGCGCATCACCATCGTCGGCCGCAAGCGCCATCTGCTTGCAGGTCGGACAAGGTATCTTGATGAGAGCCTTGTGCCGCTCCTCGATGTCCTTCATCCGCAAGTCTACGAACTTGTCGAACTCCTTCAGGTCCGCATGGATTTCCCTGACTGCGTCTTCGTCCAAGCCATCTTCTTCAAGAGGCTTCTCGGCAACACGGAGGCAGAAGTGGATACCCTCGGCAACAAGAGCGACCGCCTGCTCCTTCGAGAGATGTACCTCAAAGTGCTGAATCTGATTGCGCACGCTACGGACTCGGCGAAGGAAGTCCTTTTCGGGCTTCGTAAAAATGATGATCGCCAGTTTTTCGATTCTCTCGATCAACTGATCCCAGGCAACGGACTTGAAATCTCCGCTCGCGAGGGCATCCGGGCTGGTCTTGTCGATGTTGTCCAGCACCAATGTCCAATGTTCACGCTCAAGGCATCGCTTCAGGAGCAGTTCTGCGGCATCCCCAAGATGGAGAACTGCATACTTCAGGCACCCCTCGTTCTCGTCTCGTAGCTTTATGTTGGCAATGGCGCTATCAAGGAAATCGAACCCGTTCTTGGCCAAGTCCCAGTGAATCTCCTCGCTCATGCCGATCCCTCCTGAGGCCTGGCTTCTGCTTCGGGCGCCCGGTGCCATGCCCCCGGCGCCGTTTCCCGTGTCCACGTAGAGTCCATAGTTCACCACATGCCCAGCCAAGCGACAGGCCGGGCATGGCGCCGCGCGGCCAATTGGGGAATCAGCCGCGCGTTTCAGACAAATCAGACAAACGTGAAGTCAATCTACCCGAAGCGGCGGACGAAGGCGGCGTTCTCGGCCGCCTGGTCGCCGTAGCGGTCGTAGATGCCGACGATCACGCCGTCGTTGGCCTTGATCGAGGCGAAGGTGTCCTTGAACGCCTGCTCCACCCACTCGCGGCGCTCGGAGAGCCTTCCGGCGGCGAGAATCTTGAACGCCAGGCACGGCCGCTTCGTCTGCCGCATCACCTTGAACACCCGCGGCGGATCGCTCTTGAGATAGACCTCGCCGACCGGGATAGGGACGTGCCCCAGCAGCTTCCGGAGGTCATCTTCGCTGCGGTGCCGCTCATAGACGCAGGTCATGTAGTAGTCCAGGTCCCAGCCCTTCGATTCGATGGCGTCCACCACGTCGGGCATGTGGGTGGAAACGCCGGCCAGCAGCCCGGCGTCGCGAACACGCTTCAGCAGCTCGTTCACCTTGTCGAGCTGCTTTCCCTTGAAGAGGCCGTCAGTAGATTCGCCGTGGTGGGCGATGCCGATGCACCCGCCCTTGGCGAGCTTCTCGACGACGCCCGGCTGGTCGGTCTCGATCGCGAGAAACTGCATCTTGCCCCCTCCGTCGATGTATCGGCGATAGAGGTCGAGGCTTCCCGCGGACGCCTGCCACGTGTTGATGCCCACCTCCTCGCAGCGCCCGAGCGTCTTGATGATCTGCTCGGGCGTGAAGTAGCGGCGCATCTCCTCGTTGACGAAAACCGACAGGTGGGAACCGGCGCCGAACGTGTTGTTCCCGCAGACCAGCCGCGAGATCGAGCGCTTGCCGATCTGAATCTGCGGCATCTTCTTCTCGGCCGGGGACGATTCGGCGCCGGTAAGCCTGCCGGCGACCATCGCCACGGAAACCGCCCCGGCGGCCTTGAGGAATTCCCGTCGGCCGCACGAGTGATCGGGGATAGCGGTGCGTCCATCCTGCGGCTTGTGCGGATCGCTGGTCGTCATGTCACAACTCCTCAAACAGTAGCCCCCACGATATCGGCCTTCGGAAGACTCCCCTTCCGCGGCAACCTGGTCGGGCGCCGGCGAATCCGAGCGTTCCTGCCCGAAGCCTGCATTATAAGCGATCCTGAACGAATTTGATCGCGGCGTCAACCGGCGCCGGCGGGATCTTGAGGTCATTCCTCCGGCGCTGCCGCTCTCCGGCCGGGCGGATTCAGCTCCGGGTGGAACAGTGTCGATTGCCAAGCTGGTTTCCGCGGCTATAATCCGGCCAGCCGCCGTCGTTGGGCGGTGCCGTGGTTGCTCGGGGCCATGAGCGAAGTCGAACGGCAACCGGGTTGACCCGACGAGCACGGCGCCGGCCGGGTCGGAAGAGGAAAGGAGAATGAGGAGTGAGTTTCCCGGATAGACCCTATAGGGTCGGGTTCGTCGGGGCGGGAAACATCTCCAAGCTTCACCTGGAGGGCATCGCCCGCCATCCGGACCGGATGCAGGCGGCGGCCCTGTGCGACGTGGAGGCCAAGGCCCTCGCCGCCCGCGCAGCGGAGTTCGGCGTCGGCCGGACCTACGCGGGCCTGGACGAGATGATCGCCCGGGCCGAGCTGGACGTTGCCGTCGTCTGCACGCCCACGCACGTCCGCAAGCAGGTGATCCTGCCGCTGCTGGAGGCGGGCATCCCGGTCTTCTGCGAGAAGCCCTTCGCGGAGACGTACGCCGAGGCGGCCGCGGTCGAGGCCCGGTCCCGGCAGCTCCGCGTGCCGGTGGCGATCAACCAGAACTTCCGCCGGCATTTCAGCTTCCTGATGGCCCGGGAGGTGCTGGCCCGCGGCGGGCTGGGCAAGCCCCTGCACCTGACGCAGGCGAGCATGTTCCTCCGGCGCGACACCGGGTGGCGACTGGACCGCCGGCGCTACGTGATGGCCGTCATGTCCATTCACTGGTTCGACGGCTACCGCTTCCTGCTGGGCAAGGAGCCGGAAACGGTGTACTGCCGCGGGGTGAACTCACCGGCCACGGAGGGCGGCGAGGACACGGGCGTTTCGGTGATCCTCCAGTTTCCCGACGGTGTCGTCGCGAACCTCTCCGAGAGCTTCAGTTGCTTCGCCGGCACGAGCTTCTGCGTCCTGGATTGCGAGGCCGGCTCGCTGACGCTTGGCTATGCCAAGATGGTCGAGTCGCGGGGCCCGGCTCAGACCATCGAGCACACGAACCCATTCGACAAGGCCGAGGCAACGTACTTCCTGCTGGACGACCTGATGCGGGCACGCGAGGAGGCCCGCCCGCCCGAGACGTCGGCGAGCGACAACCTCAAGTCCATGCGGATCATGGAGGCCGCGTATCGCTCCCTGACTGAGAACCGGGTCGTCAGAATAGAGGAGATCCAATGAGATTCGCCTTCTCCAAACCGACCGCCAACGAGGACGAGACCCGCACGCTGCTGACGCAGTTCCGCCAAGCGGGCTACGACGGCCTGCAACTCAAGAGCGGACAGTACATGCCCTACCTGGCCGAGCCGGGGCGGTTCCTCCAGCAGTGGGGCTCGCAGCCGGGGGTCGCCTCGGCCCTCATCGTCGCCAACCGGCTTGACGATATGGGCGTCGAGCAGCTCCGGAGGCTCTTCGGCTTCGGCAAGGCCGTCGGCACGGAGCTGGTGGTCTTCTGCCACGGCGTTTCCCGCAAGGGCCTGACCGCAAGCAACCTCTGTGGCTTCGCCCGCAGGCTCTCGCAGCTTGGAAAGGAGGCGAAGGACCGCGGCCTGAAACTCTCGCTCCATCACCACTACGACCAGCCGGTGATGCTCCGGGAGGACCTCGACGTGTTCTTTGGGGCAGTCCACCCGGGCGCGGTGGGGCTGACGGTGGACACGGCCCATCTGGTGAAGTCCGGCGTGCAGGACGTTGCCGGGCTGATCCGCCACATGGCCCCCGTCATCGACAATTTCCACATGAAGGACTTCGCTTCGGGCGAGTTCAAGGTGCTGGGCGAGGGCAAGATCGACTTCGCCCCGATCTTCGCCGCCGTTCGCGAGATCGGCTACGACGGCTGGGTTTCGGCGGACGAGGAGAGCGGGGCGGAACTGCTGTCGGCCATGGACCACTGCCATCGCTTCATGAAGCAAGGCCTGCAAGGGTGAGGCGGCAAAGGGGCGGGCCGTCCCTGGAGCCCGCGAATTGAGGAGCAGGATTCGATGCATCACCGCATGTGGCCGATTGGCGTCCTGGTGTTGCTCGTCTCGGCATGGGCCTGCGCCGAGGAGGGGCAGTGGCCGCGATTTCGAGGTCCCAACGGCGCCGGCATCAGCGACGCGACGACCGTGCCGGTCAAGTGGACGGACAAGGACTACAACTGGAAGGTCCAACTGCCCGGCCTGGGCCATTCCTCGCCCGTGGTGTGGGGCAGCCGCATCTTCCTGACCGCTGGCGATCCCAACACGGCCAAGCGGACGGTCCTTTGCCTCGACACCGCCAGCGGCAGGACGCTGTGGCAGCGGGACTACCCGTCCAAGACCTTCGGTCAGAATTCCGACAACAGCTACGCCACGGCGACGCCGGCGGCGGATGCCAACGGCGTGGTCGTCACGTGGGCGACGCCCGAGGAGGTGGTGCTGCTGGCTTTGGACCTTGACGGCGGGGAAGCCTGGCGCCGCAACCTGGGGCCGTTCGTGGGAATCCACGGCAGCGGCGCCTCTCCAATCATCTTCGGCGACCTGGTGGTGCTGGGCAACGATCAGGAAGACCCCAAGGCCCTGCCCAGCATCTATTCCAAGCCGGATTCGCCCAAGTCGGCGGGCAAGAGCTTCCTGATCGCGGTCGATCGAAAGACCGGCCAGACGCGCTGGCAACTCCAGCGCCGCTCCTCCCAGGCCGCCTATTCGACGCCCTGCCTCTATCAGAGCGAGCCGGGCAAGGGCGAGTTGATCTTCAGCAGCACGAGCCACGGCATCACCGCGGTCGATCCGGCCACCGGCAACGTCAAGTGGGAGAGCAACACCGTCTTCGACCAGCGATGCGTCGGTTCGCCCGTGGTGGCGCCCGGGCTGGTGATCGCCGGGCACGGCTACGGGACCCGGGGGACCTCTTTCGTGGCCGTCCGGCCGGGCTCGCGGGAGAAGGACGGCAAGCCTGCGCTCGCGTACGAGATCAAGAAGCCTGTTCCGCTGGTGCCCACACCGTTGGTCAAGGACGGGAGGCTCTTCCTCTGGAGCGATGACGGCTTCGTGGCGTGCCACGACGTCTCGAACGGGCAGATGATCTGGCGCGAGCGCGTCGGCGGGGCGTTCTACGGCTCTCCCGTGTGCGTCAACAACCGGGTGTACTGCGGTGCCAGGAATGGTGACGTGGTGGTGCTCGCCGCGGCGGACAGGTTCGAGCTCCTGGCCCGCGTGCCGCTGGGAGAGCCGAGCTACACCACACCGGCCGTCGCCGACGGGGTGATGTACCTGAGGACCCGCACGCACCTGTTCTCGCTGGGAGGGAGGAAACCGCAAGCCCTTTCTCTCCGCGAAAGACTCCCAGGTGGTACTTGATTTCAGTCATGCGAGGACTGTTATGCCCGCCCGGTTTCGGGTAGAATGCCAAGTCGAGCTTGATGCCGGGGGCGGGTCGGCACCGCCGTTTCCTGAGAGACGGGAATGTCTGACGCTCGATCATATGAGGACTTGAGGAAGAACGCCGTGGTGTTCTGGCCGGCGGACTTGGCTGAGAGAGAACAGGGGGCGAGCATCATACCCCTGCTCATTGCCTCGCAGGACAAGTTCATAAGCCTGCTGCACGTGGCCGATTCCTCCCCGACCTGCTGGAAGGACGTATTGGCCAAGACCAGGGAGTTCCCCGCCAACCTCTTTCTCAAGCACCTGGTCGTGCTGGCAGACGTTGGGGGTGAACAGCTCAAGTGGTTCAGTACGGAACTCCTCACCGTGTTTCCCGGGAAGCGAATGGACTTTGCGTGGAATGGGAAGGTGCACAGGTACAGGTTCGGGGCCCTGCCCGGCGGGAGATGGGACAACAAGTCGTTGCGGATTGACGGTGCGGGCCTCCTCTCGGGGGTGCCGTTGAGCGCGGCAATGGAGGACATCTGCATGCTGATCCTGTTTGGGGGAGCTGCCACGAATCCGGGGGTTCCGGCCGTCATCCTTGATCGGTGCACCATCGGGCAGCTCCTGGGGAAGAAGGACGAGCTCGACACGTTTGTACGTCAGCGATACATCTGGGTCAGCAGGATTACCGGGGGCGCAACGCAGAACACCATGGGGTACCTGGCCCAGAACTGCGTGAAGGAGCGCCTCCAGCAACTGCTGCCGGAATGGGATTTCTCCAAGAAGACGATTCCGGGCATCAGCCAGAATGCAGGAAGAACCGACATCTCGTTCGACTTGATTGCCGAATCCCCCAGAGGCGTTTTCTGTGCGATCGAAGTCAGCTTCCAGGTTACTACGAACAGCACGATCGAGCGCAAGGCAGGACAGGCCCAGGCAAGGCAGAGGCTGCTCCATAGGTTTGGTCATCGCATCGCCTATGTGGTTGATGGGGCCGGGAACTTCGAGCGACGGTCGGCACTGGCGACGATCTGCCAGTACGGCGACTGCACGGTCACATTCAGCGAACCCGAGATCAGAGCCCTGGCCTCTTTCCTTCGGGGCCTGGAATAGCGTATCGGGAGGCATCCATGGCGCACCAGAGCGAGAATGCCAAGAGGTTGGCCCTCCGAGTGTGCGACGGAATTTCCGCCGTTGCGGACCTGAACCGGATCGATGCGTCGGCTCCGGCCGTCTATGCCTTCATCCTGCCTTTTGGGAGAACCGTGAGCGATTCAGAGGCGTCCTCCCAGTTGTGGGAGGCCCTTCGCGACTTGTCCGCCAGGGCTCATCCCGAATCCACGATTGCCATTCTGACGACGCCCCCGGACGCCGCCGCCCTGTGGGTGGAACTGGAGTTGCATCTGAGATTTCAGCTCTGGATTGCCGTGAAGCTTGCTAGGCCCACAAACTCGCCCGGACAGCTTCCGCAGAACCACGCCGCACTGCTCATATTGACGAAGTATAACGATACCCTACGGCACACCAAGACGCGAATCGCTTACACGTATTGCCCAGCTTGCCGAAGGACCACGAAGGACTACGGAGGAAAGAAGCACACCTACCACGAGTATGGAACCCTTGTGTCCGATGTGTGGAGGGACACTGCCTATGACCCGGACGAGCTTCCGGTGGAGGTCCTGTCGAGATTGCAGGATCTTTTCGGGCTGCCCCCCTATGAGAACCTGCGCCTTCTGGACCTTCGCCACGTTGAGGAACTCCGTCCACGACCCTCTCTTCTTGTGAAGGACGTTAACACCGAGGATAGGAGCGATGCGGGAATCCCCACCGGTCTGGTCAGGGGCGACTGTCTCGAGGCCCTGCCTTCCATCCCGTCCGAGAGCGTTGATTTCTGTTTCGCCGATCCGCCCTACAATCTCAAGAAGAGGTACGACAGTTGGGACGATACACTGGACATCACCAGGTACTTCCAATGGTGTGACGAATGGCTTACCGAGCTCGCCCGCGTCCTCAAACCCGGTCGCACCTGCGCGGTCCTGAACATCCCGCAGTGGGCCATCCGGCACTTCTCCCACATGCGAAAGCTGCTGCGATACCAGTGTTGGATCGCTTGGGAAGGGCTCAGCCTTCCGGTCCGCATGATCATGCCGGCGCACTACTCGATCGTGTGCTTCGCCAAGGGAACGCCCAGAGACCTCCCCGGGCTCACCGAGCAGACCGGGAGTGACATGGAGATGGAGTGCCTGAGGCCCCTGGCGGAGTCGTTCTGCCTGAGAAGCTCCTGCGTCGAGAGACGCCGTGCCCGTCGCCTTGTGGACACATCGCCCATCACCGACCTATGGTGGGACATTCATCGGCTCAAGCACAACACCCGACGAGTTGACCATCCATGCCAACTGCCCCCGGCTTTGATGAGGCGCCTTATCGCGTTGTTCACTTCCAGGAACGAACTGGTTCTAGACCCCTTCAACGGGGCGGGCACGACAACCTTGGCGGCTGAGCAGCTTGGGCGACGGTTCATCGGCATGGAACTCTCGGAGCAATATCACGCTCTTGCCCTCAAGCGTCACGAGGAACTCCGCGCGGGGCTTGATCCCTTCCGAAAGACCGATTCGGTGCCGAGAGCGAAAAACAGCTACGTCAAGAGGCTCGAGAAACAGCAGTATGCGGTAAGCAAGAAGGCGCTGCAATTAGAGGTCAAGAGGATCGCGAAGGAGTTGGGCCACCTTCCGACCCGCGATGAAGTCAAACGCTTGAGCGTCTTTCCGTTGGAGTACTACGAGAAGTACTTCATCAGTTGGGGCGAGGTGTGCGCTGCTGCACGCACCACAGGGATGTCCGAATACCTGCCCGACGACCCGAGGGCGCAGAGGAACAATCAAATGCCCCTCTTTGAGGTGTCGCCCTGACGGCCTTTGTCATCCACCGACGTGAAGTGCCGGTGTACGGGACGCGGATTCGCCCGTACGGGAGAGCCCGCTTGCCCTACTGCCTCTGAATGGCCCAGAGGTAGTTCTGGGAGGCGACGTAGAGCACTCCGTTGGCGGCGACGGGCGAGGCCCAGACCGCCGAGCCGACGTTGATCTTGTCCAGGACCTTCTTCTCCCTGCCGGCCGCCAGCACCCACAGGTTCTTCTGCGTGGGCAGATAGACTTTCCCGTCCGCCACCAGCGTGGACCCCCAGGTCTTGCTGTTCGTCTCGTGAATCCAGTAACAGTTTCCCGTATCCGCATCGAGACAGTGCAAACGCCCGGCCACGTCGGCGACGTAGAGGAGCCCATCGGCGATGGAAACCGTGGAAAGGGTGCGGTCAAGGCCCTGGTAGCACCAGACCTTTCCGGTACTGGTGATATCCCCGGTCTTGGTCGCGTCGATGCACCACAGGGCGCCCCTGCCCCTGCCGTGCTCGGGATCGCGGCCGATCGCGACGTAAACCCGGTTATTGTGGAAGACGGGAGTGGCGATGATCTCGCTCATGCCCACGAAACTCCCGTCGGTGCTCTTGTTGATGCTGTCTGAACGCCGCCGGTCGCCCAGGCAATAATGGGTGATCATGGGCATGTCACCGAAGACCCGGTATTCCTTCGGAACGCAGTCCACAGACCAGACCGTCTTCAGCGTGACCGGCTTACCGCCCGCCCCTCCTGGGGCTCCGCCGGGCAAGGCGGCCGCCGTGGGGGCCTCGAAGGCGTAGCAGACGCCGTTGCCGCCGCCGAAGAATATCAGCTTCTTCCCTCCGACCTTGCCAAGCGAGAGCGAAGACCACTGCCCGTGGAACATGCGCTCGGGGAAGCGCTCCTCGTCCATGGCCACCAGGCGGCCGGTCTTTTTGTCGAGCACGATCACGTTCGGGGCCGTCGGGGCAGGGACCTTGCGGAATTCGTCATGTTTGCCCGCTTCGGCCTGGCGGTCCACACCGTTTGCCGTGCATACATAGACGAAGTCGTCGTCCACGACCGGGGAGCAGTCGCACGCATCCGACGGCCGCACCCCCAGTTCCCAGATGTCAAACATCCAGACGACGTCGGCGTCGCCGGGCGCTTCCGGCCAGGGCGGCGCCTTTTCGGCCGGGGCCGTGTTCGACTTGCCCTTGGAGGCCGGCTCGGCGGGCTTCGTGCCGGGCGCGGGGGCGCTCGACTTTTCCTTTGGGGCAGGGCCCGCGGGCGCGCCGGCCTTGTCCGGCGACGGCTCACGCGGCTTGGGCGCAGGGGCCGGTTCGGAACTCGCTTTCGGCCGGCCTTTGACGTTCAAGCACAAGACCTCCAGGCGGTGCGTCACAATGTACACGCGGTCCCCATCGACGGCCGGCGAGGAGCAGAGCCCCAGTTGCCGGGGGAAGTGGCTGAACTCAAACCTTCTGCCCTCGACTGTTGTGGGGACCTGCCGCGCGGGGGCCGCCCATTGCCAAAGCGGCTTGCCGGTCGCCTCGTCCAGGCAGAGGAGCACCCCCTGGCCGTCACGAGCGGTGCCGATGAACGCTCTTCCAGCCGCCACTGCCGGTGTTGAGCACGTCATCGAGCCGAGCCTGGCGACCCACTTGACGTTCTTGGTCGTGGCAAGGAGGACTCCGCCGCTCTGAGGGTCCTTTTCGCCGGGCGTAAAGGTCTCGGGCAGAGCCTTCTCCTGGGACACCATGTTCTTGCCCTCCTGTCCGCCCCACTGCGGCCAGTCGGCGCCCAGGGCTGTTGACGAGCAGAGCGACAGGCAGAGCAGGCCGGGGAAACTCACGATCGCTCGACCGACGGTCATCGCTTTTCTCCTTCGCGGCATCGGCTCCTTGCCATGGATTTCAACTCCGATGCGGGCGACCAGTTCCTCCCGTGGGACCAGGGCGCGTCAACGAAGCCCACCGATGCGGGCCACCAACCGCCGAGCCTTGGAACGGTTCTCGGGAGAAAAGGGACCATCCAGCATGATGACCTCAGGCCCCCCGGGCCCTCAGGGATTGGGGAAGAACCTTGCCAGGGCGTCCTTAACGAAGTCGGGGAGCGGGTGCCCAATCCGTCTCGCCGCTTCGGCAAGCCTCTCGTACGCGGGTACTTCGTCCCCCGCCCACGTAACATCCAGGCGCCGGATATCCACGGTCGCGGCGTGCTTGTAGGACTCGGGGTCACTCCAATAGCACGAGTGGCACACTCGGGGATCCTTCCTGCCCAACCAGTTGGGACAGTGTTCGCACGACCAGGACTTCGCGCGGTTACAGGACGTGCAGAGAAGCATGAGATCGCCCGGGTTGACGGCGGAGGTATCATGCTCGCCCGCAATCCCGTACGGAACTCTGTGGTCGATCTGAAGGTACCTCCCGGGGAGCCCAGCCATGCAGATTGCGCACCTCCGGGCTTGTCGGTCGAGGAGAACTTCCTTGAGTGCCCTGGGAAGAGCTCTCCGCCCCTCGAACCGCCCGTCCCGCACGCTGGAGATGTCCCCGAAGCGGTATCCCGCGATTCTTCTTCCCTGCTTGTTCTTGAGGAAGAAGGTCTCGATAGGGATTCCCTGCTCCTGCAAGTCCTGCTTGGCGCGGGGTGGATGGCCGTACCCGTACAGATCCCGAAGCTGGTTGGTCGTCACCGAACCGTGATTTGCGATGTGCTCCGCTACGATTCGGGCCCGCTTTCCCCGGACACCGGCAAGAAGCTGCCCAAGTCCGCTCGGGGTGCGCCTCTTTCTCATCCCGGCACCTCGAACAAAGTGGGCTTCGCCCTTCTCGGAAGCATGGACCTGGGAACCGAACCGATCTGACGCATGAGTGCCTTCGAGAGGTACACGGACTCGACCGTGATCCTGGACCGCCCCAGAAGCGTTTCCGTGGTGGACCTCCCTGCCACCACCTCCAAGTGGGTCAGGTGCAGAGACTGGGGGAGTGGGCGTCCGTGTTCCTTGTCCCCCGTTCGTCCGTCGTAGCTCACGATGTAGGGAATTCGTCGCTCGTTGAGCTCACCCAGGGCCTCCACGAAATCCCCGAATGGGAGGCCCTTCAGATAGCGCTGATCGCGCCGCAAGCTGACGCCTTGATACGGGGGGTCCATGTAAACCAGATCACCCGGAGTGGCTTGCTTCATCGCAAGGCGGAAATCGCAGGCCCCCAGTTCCGTTTTTCCCCGGAGCAGGGAGGACGCCGAGAGAATGTGAGAACGAACGGTCTCCGGCCGAGTTCCCCTGCGCCGGTGATCCGGGCTGTTGTTGAAGCCCCCGAACCGATTGTACCGGACTGCCGCCTTCGTGCACCGCGCAAGCAGGTAAAGGAAATCCGCAGGTCGGTGCTCTCGGTTGAAGCGTTCCCGTACCCGGTTGAAGAAGGAGCACTCCTGCCCGCCCTGCTCCTCCCACAAGGACTTGTATTGCTCCGAAAGCCGCAGGGGTTCGTTGATGATCGCATCCCAGAGGTTCATCAGCGGGCCGTTGATATCGCTCAGGAAGAACCGGTTCGCACGCCCGTAGTACGCTGCGGCAAGCGTCACCGCCGCGGACCCGGCAAAAGGCTCGTAGAGAATCCCCACCTGTTCTGGGAAGCAGTCCAACAAGGCCCTGGCAATCCAGCGTTTGCTCCCTTGATATGGTATCGGATGCGGGACCCACATTGCCGGAAACCTGCCCATTCACAAGACAGACCGGAGTATAACACACACTCAGGGGAAGACTCAACCGCTCCCTGGGTCAACGGGTCAATCAAACCTCGTCACCGCCTGCGAGCTTGGGGCGTTTTGCGCGCCTGGGATGAGCGACCCCTGGCGCGGGACGGGCCTGTAGAACCGCCCGCCGTTGCCGTTGGGGCCGGACCTGCCGTTCCCCGCGACCTGTTTGGGCCGGAGCAGCAGGTTCTCCTCCTTCAGCAGGCCCACCAGTTCGTCCACCAGCCGGCGGGAGGGCTTGACAAACCACTGCTTGTCGGGGCGGACGGTGGCGCAGACGTCCCGGCGGCAGGAGGGGCGAATCTCCAGGCACACCGGGCATGGGCCGCGATGCCGCACGAGCACCTCGCGCAGGCGCTGGAGGGAATCGCCCATGACGGCCGTCTCGTCCAGGCGGAGCACCACCGAGGCGGTGAGCTGCTCGATCGCGCCGTCGATGGGGATCACGTCGTCGATGATGATGCTCGGGCGCTCGCGCCGGCGGTCCACCGAGCCGCAGACGAACACCATGGCCTCGGGCTTGAGCCTGTCGGCGACCCGCTCGTAGGTCTCGGCGAACGCCACCGCGTCGGCCTTTCCGGTCAGGTCCTCCAGCGTCAGCATGGCCATTTTCCTACCGGCCGAACGCCCGGCCTTGGTCATCGTCGGCCGAATGGACGCGATCATGCAGCCCACGGTCACCTTCACCCCGCCGGCGAGGGCTTCCAGCCGCGAGAGGCTCGTGCCGGCCGGCGTGCTGAGGCTGTCCAGTTCGCGGCCGTAGCGGACCAGCGGGTGCGTGGTGATGTAGAAGCCGAGCGTTTCCTTTTCCGCTGCCAGGAGCTGGGTCTCGGACCAGGGCTCGACGCTGGGGAACCGTGAAGGCGCGGGCTCCGCGCCCGGCCCCGCGCCGGGGGCGGCGGCGCCGAAGAAGCTCAACTGCCCGCTCCGCCGGTCCGAGGCGGCGGACTGGCCCAGCTCGATGGCGTTGTCCAACGCCCTTATCATCGCCGCGCGGTGGGCGCCCAGGGAGTCGAACGCCCCGCACTTGATGAGGGCCTCGACCGTCGCGCGATTCACCGCCCGATGGTCCACGTGCTCGCAGAAGTGATACAGGTCGCGGAACCGCCCGACCTTCTTGCGGGCCTCCACTATCGCATCGACGGCCTTCGTCCCCACCCCCTTCACCGCCGCCAGGCCGAAACGGACCACCTCCCCGTCCACCGCGAAGTCCGCGGCGCACGCGTTGATGTCCGGCGGGGCGATCTTGATCCCCATCCGCTCCGCCTCGGCCATGTACTGCACGACCTTGTCCGTGTCGAAGCTCTCGAACGTCAGCGTGGCCGCCAGGAATTCCCGCGGGTGATAGACCTTGAAGTATGCCGTCTGGTACGCAATGATCGCGTACCGGGTCGAGTGCGCCTTGTTGAAGCCGTACCCCGCGAACTTCAGGATCAGCTCGAAAAGCCGGTCGGCGTCCTCCTGGGCGATGCCGTTCTCCAGCGCCCCGGCGACGAACTTGGGGCGCTCTGCCGCGATGAGCTTCTCCTTCTTCTTGGAGATCGCCTTGATCAGCGTCAGCGCGGTGTTCAGCGGCAGCTTGCCCAGCCGGCTGAGCACCTGCATGACCTGTTCCTGGTAGGCCATGATCCCGTAGGTCTCGGCCAGGATGTCATCGACCAGGGGATGCACCGAGGAAATCGGCTCGGTCCCCTTCTTTCGGGCGCAGTAGGTGGGGATGAGCTCCATCGGCCCGGGACGGTACATGGCGTTGGCCGCGATGAGGTCCTCAATGCGGTTCGGCTGCATCTGGACCAGGATGGCCTTCATGCCGTCGGACTCGAACTGGAACACCCCGTCGGTCGCCCCTCGGCGGAACGGGTCGAGGACCTGCTGGTCGTCCAGGGGGAGCTGCTCGGGGTCGACGTCCTTGCCGGTCCGCGCCCGGACGAGCTCGCGGGCCCGCTGGAGGATCGTGAGCGTCCGCAGGCCCAGGAAGTCCATCTTCATCAGCCCGACCTTGTAGGCGCAGACGTCGCCCTCCCACTGGGTGATGGCGTCGTCGCTGTCGGCCTGCTTGCAGAGCGGAACGATGTTCTCCAGCGGCTCGTTGGCCACCACGACGCCCGCGGCGTGGACGCCCGCGTGACGG
>Ga0315277_10007371_pt1 | contig 14283 bp, 15 predicted proteins | sample YL17G05_15_MG_FD_203695 | JGI IMG/M metagenome (GOLD analysis project Ga0315277, IMG submission 203695) | Sediment microbial communities from Yellowstone Lake, YNP, Wyoming, USA - YL17G05_15 | ecosystem: Environmental > Aquatic > Freshwater > Lake > Sediment | place: USA: Wyoming | collected... | reverse complement strand
GTGCCCGAACTCGAGAGTCGTGCCCATCGTGAACCCGCAACGGGTAGCTATCCATTGCGCTATTTCTTTCAACATGTTATAATGACTTCAAATGGGTAAGCCGAAAGAAAACAAAAGGGTCGCTTGGAATAAAGGCAAAAAGACGGGAAAACAATCCCCCGAGACAATTCAGAAAAGAAGCATAGCGCTGCGAGGTCGCCATCTTTCTGAGGAAAACAAGAAGAATATCAGGCTCGCCCTTCTCGGAAAAAAGCACGGCCCAACTTCTGAACAGACCCGGGAAAAACTGAGGATCGCGGTCAGAAAAAGACTTGAGAGCGGACCGCATTGGGCTTATAGAACTGGTCGGTATCGTGTCAATGGTTACATCATGATTATGATGAAGGATCATCCTCACAAGAATAAATGGGGCTATGTATATGAGCATCGCGCAATTGCAGAAAAGCTGATCGGTAGATATTTGGAATCCGGGGAGCATTGCCATCATATAAATGGGAAACGTGATGATAATAGGCCGGAGAACCTGCTCGCTTTTCGATCGAATAGCAGCCATATCGGGTATGAACATAAAAAGATTCTCCGAGAGCGAGATGTTCTTTTTGACGGCCGCGAGTTCCTTAAGCATGCCCGGTCTCCATCTTCGCCTTGATATAGTCAACGGCGATCTGCATATATTTCCGGGCGTTCTTCACGAGCTTCGATTCAAGGAACTTCGGGCCAGGGTGAGGGACCTGGGTTGTCGTCCACTTCCAGGTCGGCTCGCCTTCATGGAGACGCGCCGCGTAGACCATGTTGTAGCCGGCGGCGACTGACACGGCATCGCTCGTGATGACCGGCTTCTCGATCTTCCGGGCCCCGCGGAGGTCCCCCTTCTTCCAGGGCGTCTGCGGCGGCTCGTCATCCGCATCGGCGAGGAGTGCGAAGGCGGCGTCTGCGAGGCCCTGCGGCGCCATCTCCTGGGGAACCTGGCGCATGAACTCCGCGAATTTCTCATCGAAATCGATGGTCTCCAGGAAGAAGCGTGTTTCACTCATGCGATGTAAACGAGGGTCGCCCTCGCCTCAAAGTCCTTGGGGGTCTCGATCTGGAGTATCGAATGATCCACTCCATCGATCCTGATCTTGTCCTCATGGTTGAGCGTCACGTCATATTCGAGCCATACCCGGGCCGCGGCGACGACCTGCTCGCCCTGGAGGTTCCGAATGAGCTTCGTCCCCCATTCGATGTAGCCTGTCGTGAGTTCGAATGAAGGGGTCCCGGCCTCATTGAATGAGTCCGGCGCCACATGGCGGACGATCGTCAGCGGGTCGACCATGTAGGATTCGATCATTGAGCCTCCCTCTGCCGCCAGCCGAGGATCGTCTCCGAGACGACGCGCTCGTAGTGCCGGCAGCGTGGATGGAAGGGCGGGCGTTTATCGAGGACCGGATATCCGGGCGTCTGCCCCGTCAATGAGTAGACTTTGCCCTCGAGCGGAACGCAAATCTCCTCGCACGATCCGCCCTTGGCCGGGATCTCGATCAGGTCATGGTCGTATTCCCGGGCCGTGGCCTCCGTGGCCTCGCTCTGCGCCGTCCGGAGTGCGTGGCCGGCGACGAGGTCGATGTATTTCCCGATCTTGTAGTTCCTGCCATTTATGGTGATGAACTTATCCCCCTGGAGCCGCGTCCTGAGATAATCCATGATCCGCGACCGGAGTGCCCCGCGGGATTCGCCCTCCCGGAAGGCCCAGTCCACGAGATCCTGGACTCTCGCCTTCTCCTTCTCGGTGAGCTTCGAGAAAGCCTGAAGTTCCTTCGCCCCGGTCGCGCCCTCGCGCACGAGGCCGATGTACTGGCCGGCGATCTGCCGGATCGACTCGTTGGCCTTGACCAGGTCCTTCGCCACGGCGTTGATGGTCCTCTTGATCGCGAGGCCGTGGACCTTTGTCCGCCTCCCGTTCCGCTCGGCGCCCATCATGAGGAGCCTGTTCTCCGTGATCCGATGTTCGCCTTCATAGGCGACCCGGACCGACTTACCGAGCCATCGGGCCGCACCCCGGTTAAGCCCGCGGATGATGACGTCGACACGCTCGCGCACGCGCATGGCACCGATCTCGGTGAAATTCAGTACGTCGAGACCGAGAAGGGTCGCCATGAGCTTGCCGGCCGCCGCCTCGTAAATCACTTCGAGTCTCCTCGCCTCCCGGTCGATATCCATGTCATCACAGAAGGTCCGTCACGTCCTCGTCGCTCGGGTAGTCCTCATTGCGATCGATGTCCGTGGTGTAGAACGGCGTATCGACTCCCGACAGGAAGGTGCACAAAAGATCCCGGACTACCGATGGGATCGGAGTCTCTTTGGCTACGGCCGGATCATAGGTTTCCTTAACCACGCCGGCCTGAGAGACCCCTTGAGCCGTTAGACCCTTGCGCCTATCTTCGGAGGTTAGGTGGAGAGCCATATAATAGGCCATCTCAGCCTGCGCTTTCTTGAGAATGACGAGGTTCTCAGATGACGCCTCGGCATAGGTCGGAACGATAAATTCGCGGCAATAATAGATCCGGTTATAGGCTTGTTTCAGGACAGCGGTTTTCTCATCTTTCGTGCCCGTGCCCGTCCCGTCACTTAGGGCGTCCCAAGCATCCGTTTCGAGTCGTTCATCGGAGAAATAAGACTCGGCCTCAGCGAGAGTAACGAACCAACCTATTGCCATGAAATCCTCCTCTCCTTGATCCCGACCGGCGCTCGTTGATCCCGAGCCGGCGCTCCTTGATGACAAGGCGTGAAGCATGTTTAAGCTTGGTCATATACCAGTTAGTTTCTTCGATTCCCGCCTGAATCGGGAGCGTCAAGATCAATGAATCTGAGATCTGCGCCTGGTAGGACTCGGCCGGCAGGACCAGGTGGAGCTGGGTTAGGGCGGGGACGTCCACCGCCTGGATCTGGAAGGACTCCAGGGTCCCGAGGACGTGAAGTTGAGTTATGGCCGGCGTGTCGCTGACCTGAATCTCGAACGCCTCATCCGGTACGAGAATAAGAACCAGGACTATGGTCGGAACATCCGACACCTGAACCTGGGTGGACTCATCCGGGGCCAGTACATGTAACTGCGTGATTGCGGGAGAATCGGATACCTGGGCTTGAACCCCTTCCTGGGCCGACAGGTTATGGGTCTGAGTGAGCAGCGGCTCATCCGAAACCTGAGATTGATCGCCCTCGTCGACCCCGAGTTTATGGGTCTGAGATAGCGCGGGCTCATCCGATATCTCGGCCTGCGCCCCTTCATCGGGGATAAGGTCGCTCGCGGCCGATTCCTCTGTAACCGTCGGCGTGTCGGAGTTCTGGCCCTGCATCCCCTCATCGGCAAGCAAAACATGGGTTACTGTAACGGTTGGGGTATCGGATACTTGACCTTGCGCCGCTTCATCGGCCGTCAGATTGTGAGTCCCCGTGAGCACGGGAGCATCCGACGCCTGAGCCTGAGCGTTCTCTGCCGAGGCCAGGACATGCGTCTGGGTTACTCCGGTATTGTCCGATGCCTGCGCCTGAGCGCCCTCCGCATCCGCCAAATTGTGTGTCTGAGTAAGCACGGGGCTATCCGACCCCTGCGCCTCATTCCCCTCATTGGTGACGAGGTCGATGGCGGGCTGTTCTTTGAAAGCGATAATGATCGTCGTTCCCGCATCATTACCGTTCGTCGCCTGGGCCTGTTGCACGGTTCCCGTCACCCCGGCCGCGGCGTCGATCATCCAGGCATGAGTCTGGCTCTGTTGGTAGGTGCCGGACGTGTTGCGGACCTGCGCGGGCGTTAATGCCGTAAATGTATGCGTGCTTCCCGATAGTGATCCCCAGGTGTTATCATCCGCCGACGTCCACCCGGCGATGACCAACGCCCCGTTAGTGAGTGTCGTTATTTGGGCGATTATGACGGGCGACGCGGCCGCATAGACCGCACTCGCCTCGGCAACGTCGATGGCCCAAGTTGAAGTTACTCCCCCATTGGGGCGGAAGACAAGCATCCTGGCAATGACATTCGCTGTTCCCGATCCCGTCCAACTGGGGCTGGCGGACCAGGTGCCGTTGAAAATGCACCAGAACGATCGTGTTCTATTTCTAGTCTGGTTCCGCGTAGTCAGGGAAGTCCATGACTGACCGCCAGCCTGACTTACCGTTAAGGTTCCGCTGGTCCCGCTAAAGCAAACGGTGACAAATACGAGATCGCCCGTCTGCATAGACCCCGGCGGAGTAATAACAACAGGGTCAGTCGTTCCCGTCCCGTTATCAGCGGGGTTGGAAGCGGAACCGAAAAGGATTATCGCCATCGCACTCCGTTATCAGGTCACGTCCGAGATTTCATTCACATCCGTCGCCGGGAAATTGACCAGGTTGCCCGCCGTGAGGACCTGGGGAGTGATCGTCCCGATCAGAAGCAGGGTCGTCGTCCCCGAAATCCCGAGGACATAATAGGTCGCGGTCCCGTCGTGATCGACGGTCAATCCGTTTTGGGCCGCGAGCGTGAGCTTCCGGCCCCCGCCGGCGCCGTCAGCGTTGCCTGCCGTAAAGTCGCCGCCGCCGATGTTGGGCGTCAAAATGTGCGTCGCCAGGTCATAGGTCCCGGCCGCATCCGCATAAGTCGTCGGCGTGTTTTTGCAGATGAACAGCCTATCGGCTGCCGCGATCACCCCGAGTTCCAGGTCGATGATCGCATCTGGAATAAGTTTTGCCATATTATTCTCCTCTTACAATTTCGATATTCACTCAATACCCCCGGTGCCGGTCTGATCACCCTGGCCCGTCTTCTGTGCGCCCGCCAGGGCGTCCCAGTGGACCGTCTCAAGCCGCTCGGTGCTGAAGTAGGTCTCGGCCTCTGCCAAGCTATCAAGCCATCCGATGGACATGGTCGTCTCCTACTTGTCATTCCAAATAACTAAGATCGATCTCTTCGGAATTGCCGCCGCGACGCCGGTCCCCGTCACCGTGAGGTCATAGGGATTCTCATTTGTATCCGAGTTGGTGATGGCAATCGCAGCGGTTTTCGCTCCCGAGGAGGTCGGAGAAAATCTAACCACCAGAGTCGTGGTGCCACTAGCAGCTACTGGAGAAGTTGGCTGTGTCGGAATGCTAAATTGATTAGCGTTGACACCAGTTATTGTCACCGGAGTAGTTATCGTCAGCGGACCATCACCGCTGTTGGTGATAAGAAAGGTCACATCTGTGCTCGTGCCCACATTCTTAGAGCCGAAAGCATAAGTGCCGCCGTCCGAGATCGGTGTACCAGAGTAAGTGGTATCCATCTCTGGCGTGCCACCGAACTCGTGAACTCCAATATCTGGAGCAACGCCAATAGGAACTGTGTTCCCCCAAAAGTCGGTGGTCAGGCCAACACTTACTCCTGCGTTACGAGCAGGACTACCTTCAGGAATCTGAAAATCGGTTGCCAGGGCATAGGAGCCGCCAGCGTTGATGAAGGCAGGGCTGGCGGGTGTCGGTGAGTGAGGATCATAGACGCACCCGGTGTGTGAGAGAGCCTTCCAATTAGTGAAATTAACCGTGTGCGCCCCGCCGGAATCGCAGAAGTAGAAAAGCGTTCCCGTGTCGGGGTAGAAAAGATTGTAGTCTGAATCAAGATAGCAGTTCGTCGCCCCCGTTCCTGCGGCGTGAAGGTTATCCAGAAAGTAGATATGGGCCGTCACGGGGTTCATCGAGATGTTGTTCCTGAGCGTCATCTTCATGCCGTTCGCCCCGGTATTCTGAAGGGTATAGAAAGAGTATTTACAGGCGTAGGCCGTGTTGTTGTAGAAGGTCGTCACCGTCCCGAACTTGAATCTGAATCCCGAGTCGGGGATGTTCGCCACGATGTTGTCATTGACCTGGATATTAGTAAAAGGTCCGGTCGCAGAGTCAGTATTGAGTTCTATCCCGCGACCGTTGGCCCCACCGTTCGTGTGCATGTCGTGGACGAAGTTCTTGCGGATGATGAGGTTCGTAACAGCAAAGGATGAACCCGACCAATGAGTGAATCCGGTGCCCCCGTGGTCAAACTCATTTCTCTCCACGATGATATTGTCTCCCCCTTGAACGCCCATACAATGAGCATCGGAATCGTAGGTGTTAGTCCAGTACCCGATGTGGTGAACGTGATTATTCTGAAGGAGAACATTATAGGGAGAGGTCGTATCATTCGTGAGGTAAAACCCGTTCTTCATGTAGGCGATGTCGCAGTTCTTGATGACCCAATCGTGGTTGGTATTCCTCTTGGCCCCGATGGTCATGCCGTACCAGTGCTTGACCCCGTCCAGCGTAAAAAAGGTCGTATATTCCGGGTCTATCCAGGCAAGAAAGAAATAATAATCGCCGTAAATCCCGATGTTCCTGAAGGTGATATAAGAGCGGGCGTTGCAGTTCAGAATGTAGCCGCATTGCTCATAGGCGATTCGGTTCGTGGGCGCGAGTCCGTCCGTGCAATGAACGTAGAACTTCACTCCGTTCGAGGTGTAATCCGAGCAGTAGAAACTCCCGGCAAGAGCTTGGCAGGCAGCCAGGGAGGCAACCTTTGTCAGGTTGACGAGAGTCCCGCCAACGCCAGGGTCTTGAACGCACCAGTCGCCGTTAGCGCCGACTCGGTTGGTGATGGAATATGCTCCGCTTCCCTCATCCACCCATGCCTCATACTCAAGGAGACCGAAGCCCCAAATCTCTCCGGCCTCGCTTGGGGAGTCTCCCCGAATGGTGATCGGATTACCAGCCGTTCCAGATGCCCCTACCGTGTAAAAACAGGTGTTGGAATATGTCGGAGCATAGGTCGTCCATTGTCTGATGTGCATCCCGCAGATCCAGAGAGTGTCACTCGCCATGACCCCCGATGTTCCCCAAACGACATTGACTAGGCCATCCCAGGCGTCCGCATAACTCGTCCCGTTCTCCGCCCCATAGGTTCCTCCGGCTGGCCGGACATACCAGTCCGTTGGGGCATGACCCGTCCCGGTGAAGTTAATCACATAGGGGTTATGCGCCGTGTCGTTGTTGGCGATAGAGATCGCCGCTGTTTTCGCCCCGGAACTCGTTGGGGTGAATCTGATCGTGAAGTGAACATGCGCCGTGGGGGTTATGGGCGTAGTCGCCTGCGCCGTAACGCTGAACTGGTCCGCGTTCGTCCCGGTGAGGACGATCGGAAGGTCGGTCAGATTCAGGTTATTCGTATCTCCGTTGTTGGTGATCGTGAACTCAACGTCTGTGTTGGTGTTCAGGAGCTTGGTCCCGTAGGCGTAAGTCGAGGCGTTCGCATAGGGCGTACCCCCAACCGTGATAGCCATTGTCGGGCCTGGGTCCGCATAGGTGACGGACAAATAGCACGGATAAGTTCCCGTGCTAGACCAGATCGTAAGGCTACTTCGGGCCAAGCCGCTTCCCGTCGGGGCGCTGTCCTCGATGTCGTGGCCCTCACGCATCCCCAGCATAGTGACGCCGCCTTGGGTGATGACCGTGAGGTCCGTAAGCGGCATATTCTGCCAGCCGGAAAGTCCCGTAAGATCGAGCTTGTCGGATACTAGGGTCGGGGTGTTGACTGTCGAGCAGAGATCAAAATCGCCGGTCGTAAGTTGAGTTGTGCTAGGCTGAGTCGTTGGGCCTACGAGCCGGACATAAGCCTGGGCATCGTTATCCTCGTCAACGAGGCCCTGGACATAAAAATAAAAAGTCGCGGCAGTAACCGTGACTCCCGTAAGGGTCGATGTGTCGACGGGGAGAAATACCCTGGCGATTTTATATGTCGGAGTATCCGCGACGTGGACTGATTTGACGTTTAGGATGACCCCCGCATAATAGGCCCCATCCCCCGCCGTGGCATCGTGGACCGTATCCCAGGCAGCGGCTGTGTCCACCTCGATATAGCCATCCCCGGCAAGGAGCGTATAGTTCGGATCGATCAGGAAATAGGTGGTGAGAGTGCCGTCCGCGTTTTTAACGGTGGTGGGAACCGCCCTGTGCTGTGCTTGGGGCGCCTGGTGAGAGAGGGACAGCCCGAAGGCCAGGAAAAAAAGAACGAGGACGGACAGGAAGCGTTTCATCTCACCAGCTCAAGTAGGCGTTCACCGCCGTCAAGGCATTCGACGAATCGCCGTTCACGACCTTGGACATTCGGATTGTGCTCACACCATCAAGTCTGATGACGAAGGAGATCCGGACGGTCGTCCCCGAGATCACGGCGTGATTTGTCGCGATGCTGAAGTACTCTGCGTCCGCCACTGGCTCCTTGAAATCCGCCCAGGTCGTCCCCCCGTCCCAGCTCACCTGAAAGTAATAATCCACGGTCGAGGACGAGCCAGCCGCGCGCGTGAATTCGAGGATCAACAGGGCCGAGTGCGCTCCGAATTCCTCCGTGACCTTGATTCCCGCACTCGTGAAAGCGGTCGCCCGTAAGGCCGTCGCCCCCGCGCCCACGTTGAAAGCCGCCGTCGCGAAAGACCCCGAGTTTGTCTGCACGGCCCAAACGGGAAGCGCCAGAAGCGCGATGAGAATTGACATCCAGATTTTTTTCATTCTCTCCTCCTATCCCTTGATGATGACGCCGATCCCCATGTGCGTGAAAAGGTTATCGGCGAGCGAAACCGCCTGTCCGGAACGGTGGAAGACGGCGGTCATGAAGCCGCCGGCGGCCTCCATCTCCTGCCAGAAGGCGTTCACGCCCTCGGCACGGTTCCTGGTGCCCCCGACATCGTGGAAGGCGACCAGATGCCTGGCCAGCGGCCCGTAGAGCTCATAATCCTTGCGGACTCCCGCCTCTGAGTGGTTCCCGTCGATGAACAGAAGGTCGATTTCCCGGCCCGCGAGCCGAATCTTGACGGTTTCGAATGTCTCCGGCGACGTCGAGTCCCCAAGGATGTCCGGCGCGTTGTTGACGTCGATATCGATTCCGATATGCTCGGCGCCCATGAGCTTGCGGTAGAACTCGCGCTGCTCGTTGTGCATGACGCCGATCTCGACGACGAGCGGGTGCTCGATGCTCCGGCCTGCGAAGTATGCCGCCGCGAACTCGAGGAACGCCTGCCACTCACGCCAGTCCTGCCACACCAGGGCCCGGCGGGGAACCGGATGCTCCGAGATCTGCTTAAAGAGGCCGAGATCCATGCTTTTTCCTTTTCAAAACGAACGTCTTTATGTCCTCGCGGCCGAGCCGGGTTTCGTCGTCCCGCTCTTCGACGATCTCGAATCCCTGGCCGCGCGCGTAGCACTCGAACTGCCGGCGAGTGAAGTGCCAGCGGTGCTCGCCGGGCTTGAAATGCTTCGAACCCAGGAGGTGTTTCAGGTCCCGGAAGATCGGGATCGAAACGATGACAGCCTGATCGGTCAGGCGCTCGAGGATCCGGGCGGGATTCTCGATGTGCTCGAGGACGTCGAAGAAAGTGACGGCCGCGATATTGGCCGCGTCAAAATCGTCCTTGTAGGGATCGAACCACAGCCCCCGCCGCTTCAGGAACTTTACGGCGTAGGGGTTGATATCGAACCCGAGGCAGTTGCCGTGCATCTTCATGAACGTGCCGGCGCCGATCCCGACGTCGAGTATCCGGTCGCTCTCATGCGTATACCTGTGGACGAGCTCGAGCCGGAAGCGGTTGAGATCCTGCGCCATCTCGGATCTGTCCCTCTCGGCGAGCCGATGGAAGGCCGCCTCATCGTAGATCTCCTCGTTCCGGCAAAAGGGAACGATGAAGGCAAGACCTGGCCACTGGCTCATATGAACTCCTTCACCTGCTCGGCGATCCACTCTGGAGTTGTGTTCGGTCCGCCATAGGGGAGAGGGATATACCGGCCATTCTTTCGCGCTTCGGGCGGCACCCACGTCCACATGAAGGCCTCATGGAAGCGGCCACAGGGCGATATCTTCTGGATTGGCCAGAACGTGACGACCGGGGTGCCGATCATGGTGCCGATTATCGCGAGGCCGCTCGAGAACCCCACAAGAAGATTCGCCTCCCGGAACAGCGCCAGGACCTGCGGGAGATCGGTTTCGCCCGTGATATCCTGGAGAATGTTCTCCGGGTCGCGGCGCTTGAGTTCGAGGGAATGGTCCTTGTCGAAGGGCGCGCCGATGAGATAGGGGCGAACGCCAGATTGCTCGTGAAGGAGTTTCGCGAGCCGGATCCAGGCCTCATCCGGCCAAGCGTTCGAATTCCAGATGTTGTTGTTGCCGATCGCCGAGGGGTAGAAGAGGACGAATTTCCCCCCGTTCTCGTCCTTGAGCTTCAAGGCAAACCCCCGAGCGTCCTCCGAATAGCGAATCGGGAGGTGCCAGTTCGTCTCATACTCGGGCAGGATGTCCTCGAGCGGTGTGTCCCAAATCCCGAGCGCCCCTCCCGCGTCCATGAAATAATCGGTGCCCTCATAATTCTTGAGCATGACGAGGGGCTTCGTCTTCTCGTAAAACGGGGTGAGGTTGAAATGGCGGGCCCGACCCTCGATACCATCCACGAAGGGCAGGAGCTCGAGGAAGGCCGGCGTGTACTTGTGGAGGCCGTTATTGCAGATGGCGACTTTCAGTCGGTCGATCCCCAGGCGTTCCTTGAACGACTCCATCTTCGTCATGACCCAGAGCGTGTCCCCGAGTCCCGGCGGCGTCCCGACCGTCACGATTTTCTCCACCCGCGGCCGCGCTCGCAGTTCCTCGAAGGCGGCGATGAGCTTTTTCTCGGAGATCTCCTTGTTGCACTCATGTTCCGGGTTGAAGCACCGGCACATCGGGTCGGGGGCGACCCAACCGAGGTTCTCGATTCCCATCAGGGGGTCGACGTGCATCTCCGGGCCGGCCTCCCCGCCGAAGATCATGAAGCAGCGGGCCCGGATGGCGATCGCCGCCGGCAGAAAGAACCCGGGGAAGGCTATGATCATGTCGGCAATCTTCATCAGGCCGAAGATCGTGGTCATGGAGAGCTGGCCGCCCACGAACTCGGCGTCGATCCCCGTGAGAGCTTTCTCGAACCACTCCTCGCCTTCCTTGAGATCAGCGATATTGATGAAGAAGTACTCATCCTTGTAGCGATCGATCAGGAGCTGGAAGTACTCTGTCTTGGGATTCCGCGCCTTGTTCGACCACTCCCGCCGGTCTGTCGGCTGCCGAATGATGCAGATCTTCTTACCCCGGGTGTCGAGTGAGGCGACGAGCTCGCGCGCTGTCTCGATCCAGGTCGTCCTCACCGGGAAAAGGAAATCGTAATCCTGGATGCCATATTTATCTTTCACATGCCGGGCGATGTTTGTCTGCAACTGGTTCGGCGTCTGCCGCGGGAAACCCTGGCGCCACCCCATCGTCTCGACGCCGCGTGGCGCCGGGGACCAAGTATCGCCTGACAGCGCCCGGAGGTGCTTTCTTTGAGTCCTGAGATTGATCCCCTGGGGATAGACGAACTTCAGGCCCGGGATGTCCCAGTAGACCTCGGGGATCGCTGTCTTGACGTAGACGGTCTTATACTTCTTCGTCAGGTGCCGGACGAGCGGCCGCTGCTCGAAGTTGTCCCCGAACCCGAGGCAGCCGTCGAAGTAGATCGCCTCGCCGCCCAGGTTCTGTATCTCATCGACCTTCCCGAAGGAGAAGCATCGGAGTCTGCTTTCCGGATTGAGGTTCACGACCTCGACGCCCCGTTTCTTTATCTCCGGGGCGACCGCGTTGAAATGCCCCATGAACTCATCGTAGACCGTGGCCGCCTGGTTCGTGTGGTACCCGGGATGGAACTGCACCGTCTCGCCCCGGGCGTTGCCCGCCATGTCGAAGCCCAGAAGATAGATCGGGTTTGCGCCCAGGAGGATCGCAAGATTCACCGCGGCGTACCCCGTGTTTCCTCCCGTCGATAGACCGTCGGCGAGGTTAGCACTCAGCCCGTGGATTCCGTTGTTCCGCAAATAGAACGTATCGGGGAATCTCTCACCGCACCATACTCGGAGCCCGCTGTAACGCTCGAACTTCTCCCTGGCTGAATCCCCGTACTTGCCACCCTTGATATCCTCGTAGACGCCTTTATCGAGAGCCAGCATGATGTCCGCGTCGATGTATTCGAACGCCCGGTTGATCGCGATCACGAGCTCGCCCCGCAGTCGCCCGAAATCAAAGCCTTTGAGCGAGATTCCGCCGCCGATGACGAAGCACCGCCGGCCCTTCCACATCCCCTCGCGCAGGAATTCGGGAGCCACTCGGTCCCTGATCTGCAGGAGAATCGCCTCATCTTGGACCGAGCTCGCCCCCTGCTGGCGCAACCGGCGCCAGGTCTTTTCCTGCGCGGACCGGGCGCGCTTCGCCCGCATGTGCTTGAGGATCTCCTGGACCCGGGCCGAGTGTGGGGTAATCACGTCGTTTTTCATTCCTTCGCTTCCGGACGAGGCCTGGGGAGGGGACTCGCGCCCGCCTCCCCTTCGCCTCTATGCTGCTTTGCTACAATCTCTCCTGGTGCGTCAGCTCGTCGCGCAGCGCCGGAACTGCTCGGAGTCGCCGATGGCCCCGCCGTGGCGGCCCCACCCGACGGCGACATTGGTGTAGGATTCCTCATCGAACGTGTTGAAGATCGTGAGGTCCATCCTCTCCCCGCAGATCGCCTTGATCTTGGGGACGCCCACGTAGTACTTCGTCGCGTCGGACAATCCCGAGGTCGGGACGAGTCGCACGCTGTAGTTCGCCTGTTCCGCCGATCCCTGAAAGCTCTGGAGCAAGAGCCTGAGCGCCATGTTGAGCCTGGCGGTGAGCTGGTAGGGATTGAGGATGACGAACGGCGACTTGGGCGTCACACCGTACCCCTTGTCCTTGAGGTCGCTGATGATCTCCCCGATCGCATAATTGATCGTCTGGACGTCCCTGTTCGCGGTGTAGAGGTCGTTCGTGTTGGCCAGGGTCGCGGGGAGCGGATTCTGCCAGGTGACGTTATAGGTGGACGAGATGGCGTCGATCAGGGCGTAGTAGATGGCCGCCTTGTCCGCGTACCACTTGTTGCGGAAGGCGATCGCGTTGTCCTCGAGCTGCCAGTACTTCTTGTCGTCGATCAGGGTCCGGTGCCAGCCGAGGCCCCCACCGTACATGTCGAACTCGACCGAGGTCTTTGCGCCGGCCATCTTGAAGATGTACGCCTTGCCGTCGATCGGCACCTTCCGGAAGGTCAGCCCGTCTTCGACGTCGAGAATATCAAAGCCCGACTCGTTCGTGCCCGTGAAGTCTCGGACGTTGAAGATCTCCTTCCAGGCGTCGTCGAACATCGTGGTGAGGTGGAACTTCTCGATGATCTCGTTCATCCGCGTCGGGAAGTCCCCGGCCGACCCGAAGGCCTGGAGATGAGCCTTCATCTTCTCTCTCAGCCGCTCGACCGCGATCGGGGCGCCCATGAACGCCTGGAGGGCGCCGAAGACCTTCTTCCGGTGCAGGGGGTTGTCGAAGTTGACTTTCGACCAGTCTTGGATGATTTTCATGGTCTCTGTCCTTGCCCTATGCGGCGACGGCCCCGTTGAAGATGACCAGGACTTCGGTCTCCGTCGCGCCGGCGGCCTCTTTGCAGCGGCCGCAGAGCGTGTTCCCGGAAGTCGTGTCCGCGCAGACCTTGTTCACGAAGTCGTTGTAGTAGACCTTCTCGCCCTGGACGATGGCCGCTCCGCTGATCTTCGGCAGAAGAATCGCTTCCGCCTTATAGATGGCGGCGACCACCTCCCCCACAGCCTTCGTCTCGGCGAAGACCACGACGGTGTCCTGGATTTTGTCCATCCCGCCGGCGACGACGCCGCCCGCGGGCACCGTGTAGTCGAACGAGTCGAAGTGCTCGGACCTGATATGCGGTCCTGAAATGCTCATGTGTCACTCCTTGAAAATGTTCTCTGCAGCCGCCTCAGCTCGGGATGAAGTCGTTCTTCTTCGGGTCCTGAAAGTCCTCGCGCTCGACCAGGGCCTTGTCGCCTTCGGCCGGCTTGTCTTTGCCGTCCTTGTCCTTGGCGCCCCCGCCGTCTCCGTCCGTGCCTCCACCACCCGGCTCCCCGACGATCTCTTTGTACTCGTCGACCTGGGAGTCGACGAACTTGTCGAGATCTTTGCGGAGAGCATTGGGGTCGGCCGGGGCGAAGTCCTTCTCGAAGGCCTTGTTCAGGTACTTCGTGAACTTCGCGTCGCCGGCGAGCTTGGGCCGGTCCTTGAGGACCTGGACAAGGGTGTCCCTCGCCTGGACCTTGAGCATGGATTTCTCATGCCCGGCGGTCTTCTCCTTGAGAGCCGTGTTCTCCTTCTGAAGAGTCGAGATCTGCTCCTCGAGCTCCGGGAACTTCCGGGCCTTGTAGCCCGCGCGG
>Ga0315277_10007370_pt1 | contig 14284 bp, 9 predicted proteins | sample YL17G05_15_MG_FD_203695 | JGI IMG/M metagenome (GOLD analysis project Ga0315277, IMG submission 203695) | Sediment microbial communities from Yellowstone Lake, YNP, Wyoming, USA - YL17G05_15 | ecosystem: Environmental > Aquatic > Freshwater > Lake > Sediment | place: USA: Wyoming | collected... | reverse complement strand
TCCGGCAGACGTGCTTGTGTGTGATCTTGCGCGACAGCCGGAGCTCTTCGCGGAAGCGCTCGAGGGTTTTGGGCCTGGCGGCGAGTTCCGGCCGAATCAACTTGAGGGCGATCGTGTCTTGGATTTTCTTGTCATAGACCTTATAGACTTTTCCCATCCCGCCGCTGCCTAGCTCCTCGATGACTTCATACCGTCCGGCGAAAAGCTGCCCTCTCTCCAGGTCAGGGGGCGGTCCTTCGAAGGTTTCTGTCTGGGAGATTCGCGGCTCCCCCGACTGGGGAAGGGGAGATGCACAAAGGCCGCAAAACCGGCTGCTTGACGGGTTATCGGCCTGGCACTGGGGGCATCTCATGGTCGGCTGGCCCGATCTGCTTTGTGCCTAAAGAATAAACTCGAGGAGGACAAATGTCAAATTTATTGGTTCTCGTTGACAATGCGTGAGAAGTTGGGATAAACGAAGGGGGAAAGGACGAGCATGAGCCTCCATCCCATCGACTTGACGATCATCTTCGTCTATCTCGCGCTCATGGCCATGATCGGTTTCATCATCAAAAACCGGGCGACCAAGCAGATCGATTCCTATTTCCTGGCCGACCGTAACGTACCCTGGTGGATGCTCGGCCTGGCCGGATGCTCGAGCTACATCGACATCGGCGGCACGATGTCCATGGTCGGGGCGCTCTTCTACCTCGGCCTCAAGTCCGTTTGGGCGACGCACATCTATTGGGGCTGGTTCATCATCTGTTTCTACATGGCGTTCCAGGCCAAGTACATCCGGCGCTCCGGGGTCATGACCTTCGCCGAGTGGAACGAAACCCGCTTCGGGGCGACGCGCGATGCCGAGGCCGCCCGGGTGTCGGCGGCCGTCTTCCTCCTTGTCCTCATGATCTTCAACCTGATGTTCATCGCCGTCGGTACGGGAAAATTCGCCGTGGAGTTTCTGCCCTTTAACCGTTGGGAGTCGACCCTGATCGTCTTTGCCGTCGTCGGCGTGTATGTCATCCTGGGCGGTTTTTTCGGCGTCATCCTGACCGACATTTTCCAGACGGCCCTGATCGCGGTCGGAGCGGTTGTCCTTACCGTTATGGTTTTTCGTGCCGGCACTCCGGACGTGTTTTTAGCGCAAAAAGATGCCGCCTGGGGGTCGCTCACGCCGACCTGGCATCTCTGGCCGTCCTTCATGCAGACCACGGCCCCGAGCTACCAGCATTTCTTTCCCTTCGGCCCGATCCTCATGGCCGGATTCTACTGGCTGATCTTCCGGGTGCTGGCCGGCCCGAACGTCTGGGACTTCCAGTTCTTCCTGACCACGCGCTCGCCGCGCGACGCTTCTCTTGCCGGCGGCCTGTGGACGGTGGGCTACACGCTGCGCTGGATCCTCGGCTGCGCGTTCATGGTTCTGGGGATTCTGTACTTGGGATCCGAAGCCGGGTTCGATGCCGAAAAGATCATGCCGCTCGTCCTCAAGAAGCTGCCGCTCGGGATGCGGGGGCTGTTCATGGCCGTCCTCCTGGCGGCCCTCATGTCCACGATCAGCGCCATGATCAATGTCACGAGCTCGGTCGTGACCAACGACTTCATCAAGCGCTATGTGCGGCGGCCGTTCACCCAGAAGCAGCTCGTCCGGCTGGGACAGCTCGCTTCGGTCGTCGCCCTGCTCATCGGTTTTGCCTTCAGCCTGTCCTTCACCCACATCGTCACCGCCTGGGAGACGATGGTCTTCGTCTGGGTCACGGTTATCCTGGTGCCGGCGACTCTCCGTTGGCATTACTGGCGATTCAGCGCCAAGGCTTTTGTCTGGAGTATGGCGGTTTCGGTCGTTCTCGTCCTGTCACGGGTGGTCGCTTTGCCTCACCTTCAGGCGTATGCGTCGCTGGCCGTGGACGTGGGACTCTGTTTTGTGACGACGCTCGTCGCCGCCGCACTGACCAAGCCGGCGGATATGGAAGTCCTGGTCAAGTTCTATTCCCGGGTGCGGCCGTGGGGCGTGTGGGGGCCGGTGAGACGGGAGGCGGTGCGCCGCGGCCTGGTCCCGGCCAAGGACAAGATGCCGGCCATGGACGTGCTCAACGGGCTTCTGACCGCGGTTTTCCAATTCGGCATCGCCCTGTTTGTTTTTTATTTCTTTTTGCGGCGCTGGCCGAGCTTCCTGACCTGGCTGGCCCTGACCTTGGGGCTGGCCGTCATCCTCTATTTCACCTGGTACAGGACTCTGCCGGCCAAGGATGAGGTCTGAGGATGGCGGGGCTGCGTGTTCATCTCATATGCAACGCGCACCTCGACCCGGTCTGGCAATGGCGCTGGGAGGAAGGCGCCGCCGAAGCCATCGCCACTTTTCGTAATGCGGCGGTCCTGCTCCGCGAGCACAAGAAATTCATCTTTAATCACAACGAGGCGGTGCTCTACCGTTGGGTTGAAAAATATGATCCGGCGCTCTTCAAGGAGATACAGGCGCTGGTCCGAGAAGGACGCTGGTCGGTTGCGGGAGGCTGGTATCTTCAGCCGGATGCCAATATGCCTGGACTCGAATCTCTCATCCGGCAGATCGCCGAGGGGAGGCGCTATTTCTGGCAAAAATTCCGGATGAAGCCGCGGGTCGCCTATAACTTCGACTCCTTCGGCCACAGCGGCGGGCTGCCGCAGATCCTGAACCTGGCCGGCTACAGGATGTATATTCACATGAGGCCGCAGAGAGAAGAACTCAGCCTTCCGGCCGAACTCTATCGCTGGCGGGGAGTTGACGGATCGGAAATTCTTACGCTCCGCATCGAAACCGGGCTCTATCACTCCGAGCGGGATAATATAGAAGACAAATTGAGGGAGGACGTCGAGCTGGCGCTCAAGCTCCGGCGGGACGTGCCCGTTTTCTGGGGGCTGGGAAATCACGGTGGCGGGGCGACTCGGGAAGCGCTCGCCGCGATCGACGCGTTCAGCGCACGGGAGAAACGGGTCGAGGTCATCCACGGCACGCCGGATGGGCTGCACGAAGCGCTCAAGGCCGCGGGGCGGAAGGCGCCGGTCGTCGAGGGCGACCTGCAGCGTGTTTTCACTGGCTGTTACACCTCGCTTTCTCGGATCAAAAGAAAGGCCGAGGAAAGCCTGGCCGCGCTTGTCCAAGCCGAGGCAGTATGCGCCGCTTCCTGGTGGCTGACGGGCGCTGAGTTTTCGGAAGAGGAACTGGGTGAGGTCTGGAGGGACCATCTTCTTAACGATTTCCACGACATCCTGACCGGCTCGTGCTCGCAGCCCGCTGAGAAGGACGCTCTTGATCTCTACGGTAAAATCCTGGTTACGACCCGTCGGCTGCGTTTGGGAGCAGCCTCGACTTTAAACCGATCGCTCCCCGACAGAAGGAACGTTCCTTTGCCCGTTACTATCCTCAACTCGAACCCCGCGTTGACCGAAGTCCCCATTGAAGTCGAGTGCATGGCTGACTACCGGCCGTTCTGGAAAGGGGAGTGGCATCTCCGGGTCTTCGGCCGCGATGGCCGTGAGGTTCTTTCCCAGGAAGAGCAGCCGGAATCGCTCCTGCCTTTTAGCTGGCGGAAGAAGGTTTGCTTCCTGGCCGAACTTCCCGGCGTCGGCGCCGCCCGCTTTGAAGTGAAGGCTCTTCTTGGAAAAAGGAGGACCAGGATCGCTCCTCCGGAAAATCCCGAGCTAAGATATAAAATAGATAGGAATAAGGGACTTATTTCCTCTCTCCGCACGCGAAACAAAACCCAGTTTCTCAACGGACCGCTGTTCGAACCGCTTGTCATCAAGGACGAGGGAGATTCCTGGGGGACCGCTCGCTGGGAGTATCGGGAGGTCGCGGGCCGGTTTCGCTTCGCGCCCGGAAGTCTGAGGGTCATTGAAAAAGGTCCTGTCCGCACGATCACCGAATCCGTCTTGACCTACAAAAAGAGCCGGATTGTTTTTCATGTGCGCGGCTTTCCTGGCTGGCCCGTGCTTGAATTCCGCCTGCGCGTCCACTGGAATGAAGAGCGGGCTATGTTGAAGCTCGCCGTCCCAACCAGGTTTCGCGGCGGCCGGCTTCTCTGCGAGGTGCCCGGAGGCGCGATCGAACGCCCCGCCGACGGCCAGGAACATGTCTTCGGCCGCTGGGCGCTCATCGAAGAAGTGAGGGGTGGACGCCGCACGGCGCTGGCGGTTATCGGGAACGGCCAGCATGGTCTCGATTTCAAGGACGGCGAGTTGCGGATCTCCGCCTTACGGAGCGCAGCCTACTGCCATGAACGCGGGTTCAAACTGGCGGAATCGCCGGCCCGGAAATTCATGGACCAGGGCGTCCACGAGATACGGTTTCTCGTCACGGCCGGCGAGGCCGAGAAAGTCCGGCGCTCCGTCGCTTCGTTTGCCGACTGGCTGAGCGGTCCGCCCTTTGCCCTGGCGCATCTTCCTTTCGGCGACATGACGTTCCATGGAGATACAAGACAGGCAGAGAGCGGAGGGAGTAGCGGGAATGATTTAGCTACAGATGCCCCCGAGGATGTCCTGGGACAACCGCTCCTCTTTTTGGAGCCTGCCCACATCCGGCTGACCGCCTGCAAGCCATCCTGGGACGGAAAAGCGCTTGTCCTCCGGCTTCATGAAACCTCCGGGCGGGTCACCTCGGCCCGTCTGACGATCCACCTGCCGCTGCGAGTGATCGACCTGAGTTTCAAGCCTTTCGAGGTCAAAACCCTGCGGATTGAGCGATCGGGCGCCTGGCGCGAGGCCGACCTGATCTCCGAGACCTGAGCCCTGACAATTCGAAATCATCCAGCGTTCGATCGTGTTATCGGCTATAATGTGACGATTATGGAGATTATGAAATGACACACTCCCGGCTATCCATGAGCATGAACAGGCTGAAATGCATCGCCCTGCTTCTCTCGGCTCTCCTGATCGTGTTAGCTGGCTGCTCCAAAGAGCGACCGGAGGCCGATACGATCATCGCCCACGCCAAGATTTATACTGTCGACTCCAAGCTGCCCTGGGCGGAGGCGGTGGCCATTCGGGGCGAACGCATCCTCTTCGTCGGCTCGGCAAAAAACGCCTTGCGCCACCGCGGGCCCGGCACGAAAGTCATCGATGCCGGAGGCCGGCTCCTTCTTCCCGGGATCGAAGACAGCCACGTCCATTTCGTCAGCGGGTCGGAGAACCTGGCCAAGGTCGACTTGGCCGGGACGCGGACCGTTCTGGAGGTCCAGGAGAGGATCCGCAAGTTCGCGCAGGACCACCCGCAGGCGGCCTGGGTCCAGGGACGCGGGTGGATGTACGCGGCGTTTCCGGGAAATATGCCTCACAAAAGGTTTCTCGACGAGGTTGTACCGGACCGCCCCGCGATCATGAGCTGCGCCGACGGTCACACCAGCTGGGTCAACAGCAAGGCTCTCGCCCTCGCCGGAATCGACCGCCACACGCCGGACCCCGAGAATGGAACCATCGTGCGCGAGGCGGACGGTGAGCCGACCGGAGCCCTGCTTGAAACCGCGGACTCCCTGGTCATAAAAGTCATGCCGCAGCCGACACGCGAAGAAACTCTGGCGGCGCTCCGCGCGGGGCTGGTCGAGGCGGCGAGGTTTGGCGTTGTGCGGGTGCACGGAATGGGAGGAGAATTTGAATCTCTCGATCTCCTGGACGAGCTTCGCCGGGAAGGAGCCCTGACGGTCCGCTTTTCGGTGGCCATGTGGGTCGGGCCCCCGGGTCCGAGCGACCAGGAGTGGAAGGCGTTTGAGGCCGCCCGTTCGAAATATCATGATGAATGGATCACTGTCGACGGCATCAAGCTGATGCTCGATGGCGTCATCGATTCCATGACGGGCGCGATGCTCCAGCCGTATGCGGGCCAGGGCGAAAACAAGGGGAAGCTCTTCTGGGACCCCGAGGCATTCACGAAGGCCGTCGCCGAGATCAATGCCAAGGGCATCCAGGTCTCGACCCACGCCATCGGAGACGCGGCCATCCGGCTGGCGCTGGATGCCTATGAGCGGGCCACACGGGTGAGCGGGAAGTTGGACCTCCGCAACAAGGTCGAACACGCTGAAGATATCGCTGCCGCTGACATCCCCCGGTTCGGCCAGCTCGGAGTCATCGCCAGCTTTCAACCGCTTCATGCCAACCCCGATCCAACCTGGATGGGGACCTGGATCGAGAACGTCGGCCCCGAGCGCGAGCAAAGGGCTTGGGCCTGGAAAGCGGTTCTCGACCGCGGCGGGCGTTTCACTTTCGGTAGCGACTGGCCCGTGGTGACGATCAATGCCTGGCCGGGCATGCAGGTCGCCGTGACGCGCCAGGATTTTGACGGCCGGCCGCCCGGGGGGTGGATCCCCCAGCAGAGACTTCAGATATCCGATGTCGTCTACGCCTACACCATGGGCGGAACCTATGCCATGCACCGCGAAAACGAGGAAGGATCTGTCAAAGCCGGAAAGCTCGCCGATCTCATCCTGGTTTCACAGAACATTTTCGAGGTCGAACCCCGCAAGATCGCGGAGACGAGGGTCGTCTTGACGATGGTGGGAGGCAAGGTCGTCTTCGAGGTAAATTGACAAGGCTTCCCGGGCCAAAATGAGGCCGGTCCAATTCTAAAAGGCTTGGATTCTTTGCTCTCTCTCGGCTATAATAGCCCGCTGTCAATCCCGTGAAGGAGCAAAACATGAAGACATCCGCTGCGCAGGGTAAGGCCGCCTTTCTCCTCATCGTGGCACTTTCCGTTCCCGCCTCAGCCGGCGAGGATGTTTCCTTGAAGGCGATGCTCCAAAAAAATATCGAAGCTGCGGGCGGAAGCGAAAAGCTCAGTCAGGTCCAGAACCTCTCTTTCAGGACCGGCAACACGAGGTTCGTCGTCGCTTCGGGCGGGGAGCTCAAGCTCAGCACGGGCAAAGACCCTGTCGTCACCGAAGTCATCCTGGTCAAGGACGGCCGGGTCCAGCGCAATTCCTACAACACCGTTACCGAAATTCCGGACCCGGAGAAAACTGTTTATCTGACTCTGGCCAGACTGTACGCCGGGTTTTTTTCCTTGTGGAAGTTTGAAGGCCAGCTCAAGCTGGAGGAATTGGCCGCCTTCGGACCGGAGAAGCTCTATCATTTGTCGTTAGCTAAACTCGGCGCCGTTAAGGTCGATTTTTTTCTGCGGCCGGACGATTTCCGCCTGAAGAGGCTTGTTTTCCAGGGCAAGACCTCCGAGGGCGATATCTATGAGGTCAACACCGACTTTGGTCCCTTCGAGCCTGCTGAGGGCCTGAATATGCCCCTTTCTTGGTTCAGTTCCCAGGTTGGGACGCGCGGCAACCTGGCCGAAGTCACCGAGGTCAAGCTGAACCAGCCGCTCCCTGGGGATTTATTTTCCCGGCTCGAAGTGAATGTCGGGGCGACCGAAGCCGTGTCCGGCCAGCTAAAAGGCAACGTCCTGGATTTCAACTCTTCTCCATATGGCCTGTCGATCAGCACGAACTGGAGGAAGAGCGACATCGAGAAAGCCGGGCTTCGGACCGGAGACAAGCTGTCTTTCCTGGTCGAGGGCGTGGAATCCGAGGTGGTCTTTTATTCCTCAGCCGGTGAGATCCCGAACCAGAACGAGCTGGCCCAGGGCGCGAGGCTGATGATGCCCATGCCCCGGGGCGGCGACACTTATGTCATCCAATTTATCGCTGTGGACGCGGCCTCCATCGTCCCCAAGCTAAAACCCTTGGTGCCGATCGAGGTCAAGAAAAAATAAAGGAAGAAGGAGGATTTATGTCCCGCTTGAATAGACGAAATTTTTTGGCGGCGCTGGCTTCGAGCGTCGCGGGTTTTGGTATCGCCGGCCGGATCAGGGCTGAGGCGGGAGGAGCCCGTCCCAGTCAAGGAGGACCCTCGGCGCCGAAAATTAAGAAATTCAACCCGCTGGGAACGACGGGCCTCAAGGTCTCGGACGTCTCCTGCGGAGCGATCTCCCTTTTCGAAAGCAACGTGCTCCGCTATGCCTATGAATGCGGCGTCAACTATTTCGATACCGCTGAGGGCTATCTGCGGGGGAGGGGCGAGATCTACGTCGGCCAGGGCCTCAAGGGGATTCGCGATAAGGTCATCATCACCACCAAGCACCCCTACGATTTCCGCCAGAAAATTGACAAGGCCTCCGTAATCAAGCGGATGGAGGATAGCCTCAAACGCCTCCAGTCCGATTACGTGGATGTGGCCATGGCCCATGGAGTCGGAGACCTCGCGCCGCTCCTCGTCAATCAGGAGATTATGTCCGCCTATGATCAGCTGAAGAAGGAGGGCAAGGTCCGATTCACGGGTTTCTCCACCCACAACGCCAAGCTCACCCTGAAACAGGCCCTGGACACGGACTTCGCCCAAGTCGTGCTGGTCATGTATAACCACATGGAGGGAAAGGAGATCGAGCCTCTGGTCAAGGCCGCCCGGGAGAAGGGCATCGGAACCGTGGCCATGAAGATTTTCGCCGGCGGCATGCAGGGGAGCCTGAAGTCCATGATCAGCCCGGAGGTGAGCTATCCCCAGGCGGCCATCCGCTGGGTCATGAGCAATCCCGATATCGATACCTGCATCCCGACGCTCAGCAGCTATTCCCATGTCGAAGAGTACGTCGCGGCTTCCGGCCGACCTCTCGACCGGGCGGCGCTGGCCATGATCCGCAGCTACAGTGAGCAGGCGCACAATCTCTATTGCCGTGTCAGCTGCACCCAATGCCTTCAGGCCTGCCCCGGCAACGTCGCCGTGAATGACGTGCTTCGCTACGCCATGTATTTCGAACACTATAGAATGGAACGAGTCGCCATGGCCTACTATTCGGAGATGGAACCCGACAGAAAGCCCCTCAGCTGCGCGGACTGTCCCGGCCACTGCGAGAAAGCATGCCCTTACGGACTAAAAGTTAAGCCCCGGCTGCTCCACTCGCACGAAATCTTGACCGCATAGAACAGCTTAAAATCAGTTCATTACTTTAATGGCGAGGAGCTTTTTGACATGCTCTACATCGCCGGGCGTCCTGACCTCGAGCCGCAGTCCTCGGCCCTCGGCGTATTTCTTGGCGTTTCTGATTTCTTCGATCATCGCTGGCGGCAAATCGCTCTTTTTAATCGCCGCCACGGCCTTATCGCCAAAAACAAAAGCGATCCGAAAATATTTTTGACAGGGAGTGAAGAAAAACAAGTTCCGCTTCTTGTTCAAAGATTTCAATATCCAGCCGGACTTCGAGCTGTAATACCTCCATTCCTCGACCAGCTCGCCGTACTCCGCTTGGATATGGCTCTTGATCTCGACCCAGAGTGAGTAGGTCCGTCCGAGGGCCTCGGCGAGCTTTTGGTCATCGGGCTGGATGGACTTGTCAGAAAAAACACTAGAGGACATCCTTCCCTCCTATTCAGAGCCGGCGGGAGGATTCCCGGATGAGCCGGGAGGCGCGGTCAAAAGCCCGGACGAGCTGTTCCTCGTAGCGGGGGATATCGGTCCATTCTTTGGCCTTGATGGCCTCGAATATTCTCGGTAGGAGCTCCGTGCGATAGGTGGGCTGGGGCGCATAGATGAGGTGCTTGTAGAAGGGCCGGCTCTTCAGCCCCTCGTCTTCGGTCATCGCCCTTTCGACATCCATGAGCAGGGAATTGACCCGCGACGCTCTCTGTGGTTCCAAGCCCGCTCCCGAATTGAGAAATTTCTGCACCTTATCTTCCCAGGCTGAGGCCTCCTTCAGCCAGCGCCGGGCGGCTTTGCGGGCTCGGTCCAGGCGGATTTTTTTGGGCGGCGCGGTCATATTTTCGATCTCCTCGATCGCGGTCAGGGCGGACTCGGCATAGTGTGAATATTGCATCGGGAGGATATCGGCGTTGGCCAGCCTCCAGAGTATTAAGGTCAGAAGCTGGGCGCAAGTGACGTTATACCGGAAGCCGGGGTCGCCGATATGGCTCATCCAGAAATAGTTGTCATACATCGAGTGGTAGACTCCGTAGGGTCCGTCAAAAGTCATATCAATGCAGCTCATCCCGATGTTTTCCTGGAAAGCGGCGTAATCCGTGGCCCCGACTATTTCGGCCACCTCCGCCGTCCCGGACTTCGAGGCTTTGATCCAATGGTCATAGACACTGCCGCCAGGGATGTCCGGATGCGGCACGGCTTTGGCCGTCTCCCTCAGGAAATCGGCCAAGGCGGGGGTGGAGCCTCCGTCGAACTCCGGACCCGAGGCGGCGCTGTCCAGGTTGACATAGACGACGCCATCTAGGAGGAGCTTGGCGCGGTTGTCTTTCACCCAGCTAGTGGAGCCCCCCAGCAGGTCCTCCTCGGCATCCCAGTTGGCCAGGACGATTGTCCGGCGGGGCCGGAAGCCCTGTTTCACGGCTGTTCCAAGGGCGCGGGCCACTTCGAGCAGAGCGGCTGTCCCCGAGCTCGGGTCGAGGCCTCCATAGATCCAGGCGTCCCTGTGATTTCCGGCGATGACCCATTTGTCGGGCTCTTGGCTTCCCCGGATCATGGCCATGACGTTCCTCATTAGGGCAATTTTTTCCACATTGTCGACCTTCAAGTGGACTTTGACGGGGCCGGGTCCGACATGATAAGTGAAGGGGAGGCCGCCCTGCCAGCCTTCCGGAACAGCCGGGCCTTTCAGCAAGCGCAGGATTTCCGAAGCATCCTCATGTGACATAGGGACTGACGGAATCCCGGGCAGCGCCCTGTCCCGGACCGGGCCCTCCACCCACGTCCCGTCTTCTTGCTTCTGCCAGTGGAAGGTAAAGGGTGTTATCCCGAACCCAAACCAATCATAGACGATTCCGCCCCACTGGATATGGCTCGGAGGACCCCAGGGCCCTTGAGGGTATGTTTCGCCCCGGAAAAATCCGTCATCTTGCGGATCGGAGTAGATAATCGCACCCGTGGCGCCGCGCGACTCAGCCAGATAGACTTTATAACCCCGGTAGCTGTAGGGGTTGGAGTAGCGCATGATGACGATCCTGCCCTTCACTTCGATCCCCAGGCGGTCGAGCTGGGCGAAGTCCTCCGGGCTGCCCCCGTTGGCATAGACAACCTCGGATGTGATCTCGCCGGACGGTGCATATTCATGATAAGGGACGACGGAGGGGTCGGCATAAAGGCTGGAGTCTTTATCCGGGGGATAAGGGTCTTCGGCCATTTTTAGTTTCTTCTTTTCCGGCTCCGCAATCTCCACCAGGACCGACCGGCCGAACCCGAGGAGAGCGGGTGTGTCGTGGAAGTGGACATTCTCCAGCCCGTATTCCATAAAACAATCGCGGACATATTCAGCCAGTTTATAGTTCCGTGGAGAGCCGGTCTGATGGGGCTCTTCAGTCAGGAACAGGAGATGGGCGCCGAACTGTTGGCTCGAGGGGACGGAGAGGATGAGCTTTTCCGATTCGAGCTGGGCTTCGAGCGAGGATCTAAAAAAGCCGGAGATTTTCACAGGGGCTTGAGCAGGAGGGGCACCGCAGGTGGAAAGGAAAAACAGGCCTCCAAGGATGAGCCATTTCCAGGGCCGCGAAAAAACGCCTCGTCCAGGGAATACTGAGTGCTTTATCATGGCACGAGAGAAAGTATAAGGAGCTGCAGAAAATTAGTCAAAGACGCTTTTGTAGGTGTCGCGGCTGGAGTTTGACCCCTTTTCTTTGAGTATGATATGTTCTCGAGAGAGATTTTCTTGAGTGATTGGATCGTTCCCTTAGGCAAGCCCCGGCCGGCGGGCTGGACCTCCAGACGAAGTTCAAGACCCTCGTCTACCAGTCGACCATCGATTCCTATGAGAAGAGACGAGCTGACTTTGCTTTTCTCCCTTTTCCTGCCACAATGAGAGATGCGGGATCCAAGGTGATGAAAAACCCGGATGGCCGGCGGTTCAGTTTCATATCCGCCCTTTTTTTGGCGGCCTTAACGGTGGGACCGCAGGCCGTCGGCGGCCTCCCGCAGCGGCCCGAGGGGCAAACGGCTGCCCTGCCTTCTTTCGAGGAGATGGAGACGAACCTCCTCTCGGCCGTCAACAAGGAGCGGGCGTCCCGGAACCTCCCAGTCCTGCGTTCGGCCCCCGCCCTGGTCCGGCTGGCCAGGCGGCACAGCGAGGAGATGGCCCGGCTCGATGTCCTCTCCCACGAATCGGCCTCGGGCAAGTCCTTCACGGAGAGGCTGACGGATGCGGTGGTCACGTTCGCCGCGAACGGCGAGAACGTCGCCCGGAGCGGCACCTACGACGCCGGCCGCATCCACCAGTCCTTCATGGAAAGTCCTGGCCATCGGGAAAACGTCCTCCACCCGGAGTTCGACGAGGTCGGGATCGGGATTGTGCGCGGGGCCGGGAACACCTACTATGTCACGGAGGACTTCATCCGGAGCCTGGTCCGTGTCCCCGACTCCGAGGTCCGGGCCGCGGTCCTGGGCGTTTTGAACGAGGCCCGGGCGAGGGCTGGCCGGCCTCCAGTCGTCGAGGTCGGCGAGATCCGCCGGACCGCAGAGGTTTTCGTCCGGAACAGCGCGGCTGGGAAGGCTTCGCCTTCCATCCCCTCATTCTTCGGGCCGACGCTCATGAGGACGGTCATCGCCCAGGACCTGGACCGGATCTCGGCCGCGATCAGGGTCAAGGGCTTGGAGAGGTACGGGCGGGCCGGAATCGGGGTCGAGTTCAGCCGGACGCGCGAATACCCCGGCGGCGCTTATTTCGTCTGCGCGCTCCTCGTCGAAGATACTGAGATACGAAGATAGTTCCAATTCCGGACCGGACGGCCTTGACTGGCTGCTCGCGGCCCTCAAGGCGGCCAACGACGTCAGGGCCCGGATGAACCTTCGGCGCCTGGAGTTCGACCAGAAGCTTTCCCGGCAGGCTGACTTGCTGATCAGCCGGCCTCCTGAAAATCGGCATCTCCACGCTCCCGATCCGAACCGAAGACGGGCAGCTGCTGCAGTACGCCGTGGCGGTCATCCTCTCACGCTGAAAGATAGGTAACATGTTAAAAGAAGGAAAGGAACTTGACGGGAGGCGGACATAATTGTTACCTATAAATCGGCTGCCGGACGATCCGACTCGATGCAGGCCAGTGCGCGAGCGCGGTGGGGACCCGCCGCGGCTTCATCCACCGGCCCAGGTTAGGCCGGGTGTGGCGGATCATCGAGAGGACCGAGCGGTGGCCGAAGTCCTCCGAGCGGCTGCGGGATCGCTCATATGCGAACCGAGTCCGCGGCTTGAAGCTCGGTCGCGCAGCTGGAAGGCGGTTATTGCGGGCAGGTCGCCTGAACGAGGAGCATCCTCGTCTCGGTCCCGGTCCCGCAAAAGCTACCGAAGGCGGGTGTGTCCGTCGAGATGTCCTGCGCCGGGTGGAAGAGCTCCATCACGTAGGTGAAATTCACGTGGTCGCAATCCACCATCGACGAGACGCCGCTCGCTCTTGCCACGTAGACCGCCAACCCGTCCGCATCGAGGCCGTATGCTATCCACGTGAACTGAGCCGTCTTCCCGTTCACCTTCTTCCAGACGCCCAGCGGGTTAGTCGTGCGGACGACCGTGGAGAAGGCCCCCCCGAGCTTCGGGTCCCACGAGACCCATTCCACCACCATTTGCCCGACGGTGGCGCTTGAACCCGGGGTGACAGTGACCATCCAGGTTGAGCCCGAGTTACTCACACCATAAAAGGTACCCACGTGGGAGCAATTCTTGGAGGCCGCCATGACACTTCCGCTGCCCGCGAACATCGCGACTGCGAAGATTGCAGCCAGAACGATGCCGCTCTTCAAAACCTGCCGTTTGCCCATAATGTCCTCCTTAGGGATAAGATTTTCCTCCCCTCGCGGGGAAGAATACACTATGGCTCAAAGAGATGTCAAGGATGGTCGTGGAATCCCATAAACCTTTCCTCCCGGTCAAAGAGGGAATCACGAAAAATATTCACTGCCGGCCTCAGCAGCGAGCAAGACCTCCTTATAAGCGATGCGGGGCGGAGGAGGCCTCTCCGCAACGAAGGTCAACTTCATACACCTTGCGGATCATCTTGGCCTAACCCTTGGAAGGGATGGCGGGGGTTTGACCCCGTTTCCTTGAGTATGTTATGTTCGGCGGAGAGAATTTCTTGAGCGATTGGATCGTGCCCTTAAACAAACCCCGGCCGGATATCGACCGTTTCCTTGCCGCCATGGACGGCCGAAAAGTGCCCGAAAAAGCGCCGCTCGTCGAGTACCTGATCAACGACGCCGTGATGCGGCCGATTCTGGAAAACATGATGGGCCGAAAGTGGGTGGACACCTCCGACCAGACGGAGTATATGGGTGGGCAGATGGACCTTTCTGAAGCCAACCTGGAGATCATCAA
>Ga0315277_10007368_pt1 | contig 14286 bp, 12 predicted proteins | sample YL17G05_15_MG_FD_203695 | JGI IMG/M metagenome (GOLD analysis project Ga0315277, IMG submission 203695) | Sediment microbial communities from Yellowstone Lake, YNP, Wyoming, USA - YL17G05_15 | ecosystem: Environmental > Aquatic > Freshwater > Lake > Sediment | place: USA: Wyoming | collected... | reverse complement strand
TGCCCTCTCCACAGCTACTGTAAGATCAGACGGACGAGAGGGCCCTGTCCTGATGACCATAAACCGCTGTTCAAACGCCTCGATAGTATCAAGCGGTCTAACCCGGATAACTACTTCAGTATTATGGCCAATGATACTGACTTCACAAATTTCGTGGAACACTGGATACCTGGGCGCATATTCCAATTAGTCGAGAAGCTGGCATATAAGTACCTCAAAAAAGGAGGAGCCTCTGGACCGCCGGTACCGACAGAAATTGTCTCCCTGGCTGATGAGAATAATGCGATAGAAGTTCACCTGTTACCGCTGAAGACCCGTCGCGGTGCTATCTGGCGGCTGAACAGTAAATGGGTAATACAACTTAATGCTCAAGACAGCCCTGCTCAAAGGAGATTCACTCTTTTCCACGAAGCCTTTCACATATTGGCACACTGCCAGGCAACCCCGGTGTTTAATGGACCAGGAAAGGAGGGGTCATATTTCAATGAGCTCCTGGCTGATTACTTTGCTAGTTGCATTCTGCTGCCCAGAATATGGGTTACGGAAAAGTGGGCAGAGATTAATAACATGAGCAGGATGGCAGAAGTCTTTGGTGTTTTGGAACCACATATTTGGATGAGACTTAAACAATTACATTTGACCCGATAACGTAGTATTGTGTTTATACAAACGAACTGGGTAAATCTTCATCCTGTTTACCCAACTCCAGAATGAATTTGCGGAGTACGCAAGCAGAGAGACGAGAATAAAGCAAAAAGGCAACTGGTGAAAGGATTGGCGTAAAGGCGCCAACGGCTCGCCGACTTGGAAGCATCAGAGGATGAGCGTAAGGAGGTGGGGATGCATTACCTGAGTCTAGAGAATGCGCTGCGGAAATCAGAGGAGAAATATCGAAGCCTCGTTGAGGACACTCATGTAGGCATTGTTACAATAGACCCACAAGGAAGGTTCACTTTCGTTAATAAGGCACTCTGCGAAATGCTCGGCTACTCGGAAAAGGAAATGCTTGGCAAATCTTCCGCTGACCTTCTTTATCCCGAGGACGCAACCATGATACTGCCATTATTTCAGGAGTCTCTTACATCGCCAAGACGTTCGCTTCACTTAGAATGCAGAGTAATCCACAATAGAGGCCATATTGTTTACATAGAGGCCAGCGCTAGGATCCTTAAATGCAAAGATGAGGTAGTAGGATTTAATTCCGTTATCACTGACGTCACCGACCGCAAGCGGGCAGAGGCGGCACTACGGGATAGCGAGGATAAATTCCGGTCCTTGTATCTCACAATGAGGGAGGGGGTGTGCCTTCAGGACATTATTTATGATGAATCAGGCAAAGCAGTAGATTTTAGAATTACAGATATAAATCCATCTTATGAATCAATCATGGGCTTAACGAGAGAAGAAGTGGTAGGGAGCAAGGCATCGGAACTCCGCGAAACAGGCGAGCCGCCTAATCTGGATATTTATGCCAGAGTTGCCGCTTCAGGAGAGTCCACCTCATTAGAATTCTACTGGCCGCCTATGAAGAAACACTTCAGTATCTCGGCTTTTTCTCCCGGCAAAGGGAGGGTCGCAACAGTATTCGCTGACATTAGCGAACGCAAAAGGTTTGAGGCCCAGCTATTGACTTATCAAAAGGAACTGCGGTCCCTGGCTTGGCAATTATCGTTAGCTGAAGAACGTGAACGGCGACGCATAGCAATGGAAGTGCATGACCGTATCGGCCAGACCCTGGTTGTCTGCCGTATGAAATTAGGTGAGTTGGTGGAATCGGCACCATCCATTCTTTTTGCTGAACGCCTGGATGAAATCCACACTCTCATCAAGCAGCTCGTTAACGAGACACGTTCGTTAGCTTTCGACCTCAGTTCTCCCCTTCTCTATGAGGTTAGTTTTGAAGCGGCGGTGGAGCAGTTCGCTGAACAAATGCAGGTGCAACACAGTGTGCCAATCAGTTTTGAAGATGACGAGCAACCCAAGCCGCTAGACAACGATGTCCGAGTCCTTCTCTTCCAGGCGGTGCGCGAGTTGCTTATGAACATTGCCAAGCACGCACACGCGCATCATGCCCGAATATGCCTGAAGAAATACGGAGGCTACCTGCGCATCATCGTAGCAGATGATGGCGTTGGGTTTAGTACATCTAAAATTAGCTCGGACAAGGGAAGAACTAAAGGGTTTGGCCTTTTCAGTGTTCGTGAGCGACTCCACTACATGGGCGGGCACATGAGGATTAAATCTAAACCCGGCTGCGGAACTCGAATTACTCTTGAGGTACCACTGAAACGAAATATGACTTAGAGAGCAAGGCATTATGAAAATACGAGTTCTTATAGGCGACGACCACAAGATAGTGCGCCAAGGCCTCCGAAGCTTGCTCGAGAAGCAACCGGATATAGAAGTGATTGCCGAGGCTGAGGACGGGCGGACAGCAGTGAGGCTGGCACAGGAAATGATGCCCAATGTAGTCGTAATGGATGTGGCAATGCCCGATTTAAACGGTATCGAAGCCACCCACCAGATCCTTACCAACGCTCCAGACACCAAGGTAATTGCCCTGTCAATGTATTCAGACAAACGGGTCATACTCAATATGTTGAGAGCAGGTGCATCGGGCTACTTGCCGAAAGATTGCGCTTTCGAAGAACTGGTCCAGGCGATTCGTGCCGTGGCTGCCAACAAAACTTATTTGAGTCCCACGATAGTTGACGTCATGGTGAAAAACTATTTCCACCGCTTGGAGAAGGTCAACTCCACGGCTTTTTCTATCCTCTCCCACAGGGAATGTGAGGTGCTCCAGCTTCTGGCTGAAGGTAAGAGTATAAAAGAAGTTGCTCATTACCTGAGTGTTAGCATTAGAACCATTGAGACCCATCGCCAGCAAATCATGAAAAAATTAAATATCCACAGTATAGCCGAACTCACCAAATATGCCATCCGCGAAGGACTGACCTCCCTGGATATCAATTCTCGCAGTAAATGACCACTTTTGAGGCGAAATTCTCGGTTATTTACCACTCCAAGCAGAGAGCGCGCTTGACCGCCTCATCAGCTGCTCTCACATTACTACCTGACCGATAAGAGCTACAGGTCACTAGTACGTCCCGGTAAAAGCCTTGAAATGGAGTCGGTAACCGTGCAATATCCAATTCAATAGTACACCCAGCGCAGCCAATTAGCTTGAGAGTTAATATTACGAAAGAAAAATCAGGTATTTCGAAGCCAAATATTCACAAATCACTGATTGCTTCTAGCCCCTAAGTACTCCATACTTTAGTATAGGAGTTATTGCGCTTCAGTCAACACATGAGGCGAAATTGTTTATTTCGCCTTTAACTGCGCTTAAGCCGCTGATTGTCATCTACTTGCGTAAACCAGCTTCACTTCTAGGCTCCAGAAGCTTGGAGCGCGGGAAAACTCATGAGAGAGGTGAGAGGTGAAAGTCCTGGTGATTGAGAGTGACCAGCGAGTGGTTAGAGACGTCATATTATGCCTGAACGTAAGGTACCCAGGTGCTACCGTCATCCCGATTGCTGAGGGAGCGAAGGGGATAGAGATGGTAGAAACTGAAGAGCCGGATTTGGTTATGGTAGATTCTTCTTTACCCGATATAGACTCCCTGGACTTAATCGGCAAGATTCGCGAGTTCTCCAACGTCCCCATGCTTATCCTTTCTGAGGCGCAAACTGACATGGACAGAACCAGGGAATTGGAGGCAGGAGCTGATGAATACGTTACCAAACCATTCAACCATATCGAGCTTTTAGTCAGGGTAATAGCACTACTCCGTCGTACCCAGGGACTCGGCTTCAAACCGGAGCCTATAGTTTCTATTAACAGCCAAATAACTATCAATTTCGCCACCCATGAGGTCCTCCTTTCTGGTAACCAAGTCAAGCTGACTCCCATCGAATATAAGCTGCTCTCGCATCTGGTAAGAAACGGGGGTAGAGTGCTCAGCCATCGCGCTCTACTGGAAAAGGTATGGGGTCCGGAATACACCAATGACCATAGCTTTGTCAAGAAATACATCTATCGCCTGCGCTGCAAACTTGAGTCCGATGCCAACAAGCCAAGAATGCTCGTAACTGAACGAGGGGTGGGCTACAGGTTTGTCAAACATATTTAATATAGGAAAGAAGTGGGGAAAATGAAAAAACTAATAAGAATAGGGGCTTTGTTATTAATTTTCTTAATTGCTGTAATAGTAGTAGGTTGTGCCTCTCGGTCATCACAATCGCCCCAAAATCTAGGTGAACAATCCGAAGAAAAAGTTGGCGAGTTCACGGTTGACGATGCGATCAAGGCAACCTGGGAATTCTTCTATGGTACCGATAGAGCATCGATGGATAGATTGTTTTATAATAAAGTTATCCGACTCAGAGGAAGGGTTACTGATATTAGTAGCGACTTTAGCTTACTCTGGCTCGGCCCATTTAAAGAGGACTGGAAAGAATATTCCGATTACGGTACGGAGCCTGATATTAAGGCATTTTCCAGAAAATCAGGTTACACATTTAGAGAGATTAAGATGGGTGATGTCATTACTCTCGAGGGAATATTTTATGCCAGGTCTTTTACTTTCGAAGTTAAATAAGGTTTCCGCTCGAGACTAAAGAACCACAAGGTTCTTTTTTTATTTTCAATGGTTAAGTATTTCTACGAATGGGGAATTAGTTTAAGTTCGCCTCTACCCGCACTCTGAAGAGGAGAACCCAGGAAATAGGACGCTGAGATAAGGCTGGCTTATCTCTTTTTTCACCAATTTGGCACCAATTTTCCACCAAATTTCCACCAATTTCCACCCCTGCGGGCACTTTGGGCACCAGAATTTCTACCTCCTTATGGTAGGCTATAGATGGTATTACACTCTTGAGGCGACACTATCAAAACGGCCCGCATTCTTATTGTTCAGAAGGATGAAGTATTAGCGACTAAGGTAGCCGCAGCTTTACAACGGGCAGCGTACGAGGTGATAAGAGCTATTGACGGTCTTGATGGGCTAAAGAAGTTGTATGAAGCACACCCAGACCTAGTTATCGTGGATAAGGAAGTGCCGATGGTGAACGGCGAAGAACTCTGTTTACGGATACGACAAGCATCATATTTGCCCATCATCATCCTGGGCAGTGGCATTGAGGGAGAAGCAGTGAAGATGCTCGATCTCTGTGCTGATGCCTATGTGACCAAGCCAAACCTTGGTGAGCTACTGGCCAGAATACGTTCCTTGCTTCGCCGCAAACCAAGGGATGACTCACCACAAGACAATCCCGGTGCAGAGATACGAATTGACCTGCCAAAGGGAGGTATAGAGGTATAATTTAAGACTCATCCCAACCGAATTTCGACTCGCTTCATACTGTACACAATAAATGCCGGATGTTTTCAGATTTTAGACAGCAAGGTGGAATTAGGCTAGCGGAGACCCCGCTGCCGACAAGCTAACGGGGGCTCACCCCCAGATGACAAGGCCATAACAGCAGTTTTATCGGAGTAGGCGGTGGCATCGCTAAGTAATTGGCCCGCTAAAGGTGCACTGATGGGTAAACTGGATGTCCGTAAATGGCAGGAATATTACAGATTTATTCCATCCGTTTACAGGTTTCTGGCATTGACCATCGCTGGCATCCAGATATTTGTCTTCCCCTCAGCTCTTTACCCTCCATTGCTGCCTCAGGCGATAATTATTGGTCTCGGTATATACACCATCTTCAAAGCATTACACCCTTATCACTGGTACGAGGGTATTCTCGGCTTCACCCTGATTGGCATTGACGTCGCGGTGTGCTTCTTCCTGGTAATATCAACCGGCGGGCTTGACAGCCCTTTTTTGCTTTACACCTTGTCTCCGGTATTGACTGCGGCTCTGTTTCTCAATGAGAGTATCACATTTATAATTGTCGGATTATTAGGAGCTAGCATCATCGGCTGTCAGGTGGGTAATCCCCTTATCACTACAAGATGGTCTGTAGCCGAACTAAGGCACTGTCTTATCTACATAGTGGCGCTTTCCCTAATTGCCTTGCTGCCCTTCTTGGTCAATGTTAATCTCAGGCAGCGCATGCGGTCACAGGATATACTTCAAGAACGGCAGAGATTATCCCGCGAAATCCATGATGGGATTATCCAAACTCTGACTGCTTTGCGCTGGCAAATCCAGCTAACAAGCCGCCATCTGGCGAACATGGGCATAGATCCGGAGGAAGTCAGGCAATTGAGAAGCCTTGCTGATAAAGCTGTACAGGACACCAGGGAGACCTTGGAGCTTCTGCGTAATTATGTGGGGGGAGACGGCAGTTTTATACCACACCTTGAAACTTATCTTGAACACCTCAGACAGGATAGTAACATTCACTTTCGGCTAGACAACGAAGCTGGGAATCTTCTCCTGGACCCACCTGTCGAGCTTGAGCTACTGCGCATCTGCCAGGAAGCCCTGACCAATATCAGGCTTCACTCCGGGGCTCGCAATGTTCAGGCTAAGGTCAGCAGAGTGGACGGTCGGGTCAGGGTGAGCATTGCCGACGATGGCTATGGTTTTGATGCCTCAGCATGTTTAGGTGAAGGAGCAGAAGCGAAAGGTCATGGACTGACGGTCATGCGAGAAAGAGCGGAGTCCGTACAAGGCGAGCTCCGGGTTTTGAGTATACCAAAACGGGGCACGGAGATCCAGGTAGAGGTGCCTACACGTTCTAATCGGGGCAAATTACCATGACTGAAAAGATAACAGTACTAGTAGCGGATGACCACCCCCTGATTCGCAACGGGCTGACCAGCGCTCTTGGCGCCGAGTCCGATGTTGAAGTTATTGGCGAGGCGAGAGATGGCCGGGAGGCGATTAATAAAACTCTGGAGACCCAACCTGATGTCGTTGTAATGGACATCTTCATGCCCGGTTGCAGTGGCTTGGAGGCCCTGGTTGCCATAAAAGAGAAACTTCCCAATGCAAGGGTGCTTATCCTCACTATCTCCGAACGTGAGAGTGACTTACTTCAAGCGATGAAGTTCGGGGCGCAAGGCTATATCTTGAAGACCGCTACCATCACTGAAGTGGTGGACGCAGTGAGGAAGGTGGCCGCCGGACAGGCACCGCTTTCTCCCTCCGTCGCTACCCGACTGGTGGCTGAGTTCAGGAAGACACGTGACGAAACCAGGCTTAGCTCCAGAGAAACGGAAGTCTTGCAATTACTGGGTGAGGGATTAACCAGCACCGAAATAGCCAGCCGCCTGTTTATCAGTGAGAGCACCGTAAGGACCTATCTCTTTCGACTTCTGGAGAAACTCCAATTGAGAAATCGGGCTGAAGTCGTTGCTTATGCCATCCGCAACTGCCTCATCGATAAACCCCTCCCGTAGTTAACACTGGTTAACCACCTGTTCCGTCTGCTTAATTGAACTTCCTCAAGAAATGCTCTGAGAGTGGTGCCACTCTGCTTTTGAACCAACGTTTCCGTGACACGAAATCGCTACAAAGAATTAATTAATTCAATTACAAAAAATCATCAGTTCGCCGACAGACCGCTTGTCTAGCGACCTGTTAAATTGAGGGTTAGCTATTAGTGAAGGACGATAGCAAGAAACTTAGCCCGGTCGATTCTCCCATAGGGCAGAGCTCCGAGGAGAGGGCGTAAAAAAGAATAAAGGAAAAAGGGGGAAAAATGAAAAATGTTATTCTGGCGGTGATAGTCGTTGCGGCACTGGTAGGCGCCGGCGTGGGTGGCACGCTGGCCGGGTTTGTCGATACTGAAATGAGCCAGGGGAACTTTATACAGGCCGGTATTTCTGACCTGCTGGTCAACGGCAGGAACGACCCCGTGGGAGCCAAAATCGTCTTCGACCATGCCACTCCATGTAAATCCATAGACTTCTGGGTTGACCTCTACAACTGGGGTAAATGCCAGGGCGGCTGGATATGGATGGAGTTCAAGGACGTAGTGTCCACTGAAGCCGGAGTTAAGGTACACAATGGGGTAAATTACGTTTATACCGGCAATCCGGCGCATGGTGGAGTTGGAGACGTACCGGTTGGTTATCGTCCAGCGGTAGGCAACGAACCGGTGGGAGCTGGCGTGTGGTCCTCTGAGCCAGAGAAGATAGCCGAGGTTGGCGGCGGCTATGTTGGGCAGATTTTTGTTGCACCCGACAATCCGAACCTCCTGGGTGAGGACTATGGTTCCGGCGTTGCCGCTCACCTGGGCGTCACGGTCACAGTACCCAAGATAGGGACTGGTGACTTCCTGGGCAACCCCGATACCAACGGCGACGGTTTCGTTGACCCGACCGAGTATGCGGCCTGGACTACAGCGGGCAACCGCTGGCAGGTCATAACCAGCCTTACTGGCAAGCTGGCTGATATTGAGCTCGCCAAGGACCTGCTTGGTTTCCTGAGGACTCAGGAAAGGACGTTTGTCCATATTGATGTCCATCTCCAGCAGATATCGGCTACGAACTGGCCGGACGAACAGACCATCTGGTGGCCGACCAACGCTATCCAGGGTGATATTGCTACCTGGGCGATGATGTGGGAGATGCTCGTTGATCCACCTGAACCCACCCTCTAAAGTAACCTTTAGAGCGACAACGGGGGTGCCCGTTGGCGGCACCCCCGTTTGTCAACCAGAGGTTTGCCAGCATGGAAGAGGGGAATTATCTTAATCCCTCTCTTCCATGGAGACAAGCTAACAAGAAAAGGCGGACTATAACCCAATGAAAAACTTGCTTTCGGTAGTTCTGGTGGCGGTGCTGGTATTGGGAGTAGCGGGGACACTGGCGGGGAGAAGCTCTGCCACTTTTTTTGATACCGAGACGAGCAGCGACAATGAGATGGGCGCTGGCACGCGCAGTCTGTTCCTCACCGGTGGCCCGCTGGTGGTAAATTGCGCTATGCCCTGCAAGTATTATTCCGAGACCTTTACCCTGGTAAACACCGGCACCCTGGACGGAGTGGTCAGGGTGCACATCCCCGAGGTGGACATGCCCAGTATTGGAGCCAACGGCATAAAGTGCATTGAGTCCGGCGACGTAAACGGGCAGGTCTACAATGGCAGTACCTACGTGGCCGGTAGCCCGGTGGGCGCCGGCGTGGCGAGTTCGGAGCCCGAATTCGTTGCTGAGGCGGGTGGCTGGGTGGGTCAAATCATGGTAAGCGGCCTGGGGGTTGATGCCGGTAGCGATAGCGGCCCCGCTCAATGGATTATGTCCAAACATGTTGATATAGTGATGTGGTTCGATAAAAACGGCGACGGTGACTTCGATGATTCCGGCGAGCTTATTATCGGCGACCCGACCGGGGCTAGCCCGGTAAAGCTGGATACCATCGCCTGCACGCAGATTGTCCTGGGGACAATACCCGGAGCACAGGGCTCCCAGCCCAGCGGCCCGGGTGGCGGGTGGGGCTCATATTTCAAGTACCATGTTGATAGCCAGACCATGATAGTCCCGCTGGTGGCGGGACAGTTTATTCTGGTGGGCAGTGTTCTCATCTCAAATGATGGTACCAACCTGTATGTAACATTTGACACCAGCGGCAGCGGCTGGACAATGAGTACGACCCATCTCTATGCCAGCAAAAATCCGCCATCCAAACTGGCTCCAGGCCAATTTCCCTACAAACATTCATCCCTGCCCAACGTGGCTATAGACACTTATACCATTCCTCTCTCCGGGCTTGGCGCAGCGCCGTGCAATGATATCTATATCGCCGCCCATGCCGATGTGAACAGGAACGGTTCACAGGAGACAGCATGGGGCCAGGGTTCGGAGCGAAAGTTTAAGATACAACTGCATCTCCAGCAGGTAGAGTACCCGGACTGGCCAGACCCGCAGACCAGGTACTGGCCGACCAACGTGTTTCAGGGTGACCAGTGCAATTTTGACATGGTGTTTTCGTTTGAGGGGTCGTGATGAAACAGATATTTTTAGCACTCATGGTAATAGTAGCAACAGTTTCGCTGGCGACGGTAGGGATTTATGCCGGGTTTGTTGACACCGAGACCAGCGAGGGCAACATAATTCAAGCCGATTCCATCGACCTGTTTCTGAGTAACCCCTACGGCATAGGGGAGCAATCTGGGCACAGCGTGCTCAGGACCTGGCACTTTGAGAACAGGTATCCCACGCCAGGGCTGCTGGAACCCGGCGATGTCCTGACATCTCAGATAATTCTTAAAGCATTCGGCAGCAGCACGGCTCACCATGTTGATATCATCTGCCGCAATGTCAACCTGGAGCTTGACTGGGATATAAGCAGCGAAAACGCCCGTGAAGCGGAAATACTGGGCGAACCGGTGGATCCCTCTCCCAACCACGGCATTTATGACAAGGATACCGTAATGATAATCACCAACCTGACCTATCATATCATACCGATTATCTGGGGCGAGTATAATAGCTTTAACCCGGCTTATATCGAGGATATGACCGGTGATGGGCGGATTTCCCTGGATGAGCTTGAAGCCCAGGGGCTTCATGGGCTACCTCCCGTTCCCGACGACGGCGGCCAAATGACCTTCTCCATGACGGTTAAGTTTGCCGACGGCACCTGGAATGAATATCAGGGCGACGAGACGCAGATGACCCTGATTTTTGCCCTGATGGGTCAGTAGCAGCTAATCCAGCGGTGCTGACAAGGAAGATTAACAGTTAGCTTTCACTTGCTTTACAGAGTGCACTGCGTTCCCGGCGGGAGCTACAATAAGTGGCCATGAGACGACTGCTGAATCGGTTGGGCAATGTACTGCTGGGCCTGGTGTTGCTGGCCACGCTCTTTCTTGTCGTCCTGCCTTCGGTGCTTTCCTCCCGGTTAGCCGTTGTCTATAGCGGCAGTATGGAGCCGGCAATGCCCACGGGTGCTATCGCAGTAATGATGCCGGTTAAACCCGAGCAGATAAAGGTGGAGGACATTATCGCCTTCGACCCACAGTGGGACGACAGTGATGCCGTCATCAGCCACCGCGTGATTGAGATAGTCGAGGGTAATACGTTAGGCTTCCGTACCAAGGGCGACGCGAACGAAGACCCCGATATTGACCCCGTTCCGGCGGACAGGGTTATCGCCCGGGTGAATTTCGATATACCCGAGCTTGGTTATATCCTTAACTGGATCGGTCATTATACCAGTGGCCGAATGGGACTCACCTTTTTTGTCGGCATCCCCACCATTTTACTTATTGGTATTGCCTTTAGGGATATAAATTTTGCACTTAACCCGAGCAAAAGGAGAGAAAAGCGGCGGAAAGAATTTCTGGAGTGCCGGAGGAACCGGAGATTTCATCGCTGACCGAGAGTTTCTATCAACCCCCCAGTCCCCCTCTCCATTCTTACAGAGTGGTACAATGTTATGTCAAACGCTACCCTTCACACATCGCGAAGAGTTAGAGGAAGCTTAGAATTGGATTCTCGCTGGTACCGAGAACCGTCAATTTATAACTTCTTACCGCACTCCCTAAATATCGTTGCTGTTAAATTCAGCGAGTCCTGAGTCTTCTATAACTTTTATCGCTTCTATATCCAGCTCAAACTGTGCTTTTATGGCCGGCAGCGCTTTGCGAATAGCTTCTTTGATTTTGTCTACCGTGATTGGATAGTCAACCAGAACGACATACTCGGGCACACAAATTGTGCTGGATTCTGCTGGGATCAGGCCAATTTCAAGTACATCACCTGTGGGACTGACCTTGTGATGTACTGATTTGACCCTAAGTTGCATTCCTGCCGTAGGTACCGGGTCAGGAGTCGGTGCAGGTGCCGGGCCAGGAGTTACGGATACCGCCTCTTCAACGGTGTACTCCACATGGAGTATAGGCGGATTTAAACTGGGATGCTCGACCGAGGCAACGGCTCTATTTCTGCCATCCCACGATTGAAAATACGGGTCTTCTATGAAAAGAACCAAATTACCACCAATCCCTCCGTTAGTGTCAATAACTTCTTGAATTGAGCTCTTAAGAGATGGTGTCTGATATGATTTACCCGCTTCCCAAGCTGACATTATAATCCAGTAAGAGTAGCTAGAGGTCCTTACCCGACTTACATGGTCAGCGTAAGATTTAGTTGGTCCAGGGTTGTATGAGTTTTCGGCTCGTACAAGCACTCGAACTCCTGATAGCGCGTTCGCTTGCTGGCTTGCCTCTTCCGCCACAAGAACCAGGTAGGCAGTTTGCACAATCGCACCAGCCGGGACAGTAATGGGAAAACGCATTGATGTTCCATAACCTTTAAAATCCCCACAAATATCCCCAAAAGTATTGGACTTCCCTGTATTGCTCCACAGTTGCAACTTGTAGCGTTGCACCCAGTCATCATCAACCGCAGTTATATCTTTCTGGACAGATACGCTGGCGGCCAAAATTTGGCCTGTCTGCACACCCGGCTTGATCGCTAAAGAATAGAGCAGCAGGATGGCTACTGCGATTCCCATAATAACCGGCAACTTCTGTCTCATCATATTAATCTCCCAATGTTAATTTCCTTATCACGCTTTGTAGTTACTCGAAATCATAACAACGGCCGCAACAAACGGTCAATACTCAGAACTCTCATTAAGGATACAATTAGGGATACAAAAGACATATACGAAAGTATAATTCAGGATTTACTGGCTATCTCACTTAAGCCAGTGTCGAGTCCATATGATAGCTTGAACGGACTTTTTCATCATGCAATAATAAGGGTGTAGAGGTAGCGTCCTGGTAAGGTCAGTAGGGGATTTAAACTATTAATGAGCTAGACACTAGATGTGTTGGATGTTGACACGGGTTGACATTAACTCAACACCTGATATAATAAGCTTCGCGGTTCCAGCAAATCCTGAAGGTGGATGAAAGATGAAGGGTAGTTTTTCCCTGCCGAAGAGTTTTTTTCTCATTGGCTCACTCCTTCTTATTGCTTCGCTAGTTGGGGTATACCAGTCTTTCACTATTCCTCTTGAGATAGAAGGGAAAGTGCCTGTATTCAAGTATGAGCACAAAGGCGACTTCGGCTACCAGGTCTATCAAAAGGCAAGCTATCTCTTCGGCGACCTCCCGCTGGAGACCAACGAGGTCAAAACCCCGGGAGAGGCCACAAGCCCAAAATACCCCGTTGATATGATTGACCGCTTTGACATGGTTTTTACCTACAGTTTTGTGCCTGATGCACCAGGAGCGGAGGTACTATCTAAGCAGGTGGAGGTCATTGCAGTGATGTTAAAAGGGCCGGAAAAGGCAGAGGTCATCCTGGTGCCCGGAACTGTGATAATGGGGGACTCGCCGCTCAGTGTTAACTTCTCGCTGGATTCAGACAGCCTTTTAACGAGCTCCACTGTGACTGTCACCGCCACTGTCTATACTGCGGTCGAATCAGGCTCGGGACCACTGTTTGAAAGCTTTACGCAAAATTTCAACATTCGGCATACGGGGACTCTCCTTGAAGTTGACAAAGCACTTAGCAGTAGTCAGCGCCTTTCTTTCGGTAGCTTTAGCTATGAACAGACAGGAAGTTTTGATTACTCGATACTTCTGAAGTCAAGTTCTCCTTTCGGTGCGGTAACTCTCACGCCTCCGGCACCTCAGCCACCACCGCCACCACTGGCGTTGTCAGCGAAAATTGTAGGTCCGGGAGAACCGGTCATCATGGGCCTCTTTGACCACATGGACCTGACCTTTACCTACCAGTTTGAGCCTGATGGACCGGTAAGCCAGTTAATCGAGGATGTCAAAATAAGTGCTGTCCTGGAAAATCCCGGGGTGTGGCGGAAAGAATTCGCTCTGGCCCCGGCGATAGAAAAGAGTGATTCCATTCTTATTGCCACTTTACCTTTGACCGCTGACCTGCTCAATTACTATACAAACGTGTACCGGACTATTGAGAGAGAGAGTAAGACTACTTCTGCGCATAACCTCGTAATCATGGCCGATGTCCATACTGCCGGACAGACGCCGTTCGGACCCATTGATGAAAAGTTCAGCCAGACTCTCACCATGCCGCTGGAAGGCAATTCAACTCTCGAATGGGGGGAAAAGCTGGAGAGCTCTAAATCAGGCATCATCGAGGGAAAGCAGATGGTGGCTAATCCACAAAGGCTCGCTGGCCTATCCGTTAGCCTGGTGAGAAACCTGTCCAGTATCCTAGCTGGCGTAAGTTTTATTTTACTGCTGAGTCTTGTTTTGAGGAGCCTGTGGGGGAATAAGAGACTATCTCCTGTTGAGGAGGAGGCTCGACGCGCCAAAAAGAAGCACAAGGATGTGATTGTAGACGTGGCAGAGTTACCCAAACCTGAAACCACGGAAAGAGTTATACAGTTAA
>Ga0315277_10007367_pt1 | contig 14286 bp, 16 predicted proteins | sample YL17G05_15_MG_FD_203695 | JGI IMG/M metagenome (GOLD analysis project Ga0315277, IMG submission 203695) | Sediment microbial communities from Yellowstone Lake, YNP, Wyoming, USA - YL17G05_15 | ecosystem: Environmental > Aquatic > Freshwater > Lake > Sediment | place: USA: Wyoming | collected... | reverse complement strand
TGGTGGAGCCGACCCCGCCACGCAGCGCTTCTCCGTGAACTAAGAGAGATGGCCGTCGAAATTTTCCTCCTGAAGGGCGTCTTCCGTCACAACCGCAAGGTCTGGAGATTCTCGTGGCCGTTTCATATGGGACTGTACATATCGATCGGCTGGTTGGGGCTACTGTTTTTCGGCGCGATTGTCGAGGCATTGGGCGGCAGCATGTCCGGTGGATTGGGCGCGATGGTCCATCTTGCGACCATAATAACCGGATATGTCGGCATGACGATGGCGTGGATCGGCGCCTTTGGCCTTTTAATGTGGCGTCTGACCGATCGCGATCAGCGTCCCTACAACGCGCCGATTGACTATTTCAACCTGGCGTTTTTCGATCTGGTGATCGCTTTTGCCCTCGTCGGTCATCTCACGGTTGACCCGTCATTCGCCGCGCTGAGAGCTTACATAACGTCGCTGGTGACGTTTTCGTCGGCGCCCGCCATGCCGGCCGTTCTGGCGGCGGAGATTGTGCTGGGGTCGCTTCTGCTGGCGTATATCCCGCTGACGCGGACGTCTCATTTCGTGGCCAAATATTTTCTCTATCATGCCGTCCGCTGGAATGATATGCCGAGCGAACGCGGCGGCAAAATCGAACGGCGGATCGCCGCGATGCTCCTTCAGCGGGTCGGCTGGAAGGCGTCTCACATCCAAACCGGACAAACGTGGACCGAAGTCGTCAAGGAAATGAAGAATGAAAAGCCGCAAGCCTAAACTAAACGACATCGGCAAAAAAACCGACCGGCTTTTCTCCCTCGACCTGGAAAACCTGCCCCGGTTGCCGTACCCGTATGAAGACTGGGTCGACCCGCCGTATCCGGAAATATCGGCGGCCACCCGCGCCGTCAAGGACGTATCGCTCGACGGCGTCCTCAACGTTCCGGTCCCCGTCCCGCAGACAGAAGAAGAGCGCGAGCAACTGGTGGCGAAATTCCTCGAGGGTCTGCGAAAGCTGTTGACGCAGGAAAACAACTGGACGTTTCTCCAACCGTTGATGTTGTCGCTGGACAACTGCGTCAAGTGCAATACCTGCGCCGAGGCCTGCCTGGTTTTCGAGATGAGCGGCCGGATGGAGGCGTATCGGCCGCTGTTTCGGTCGGATGTCTTGCGGCGGATTGTCAAAAAATACTTGTCACGGGGCGGCAGACTGACGGCGACCTTCACCGGCGCCAACATCGACCTCAACTGGGAAACGGTCGCGCGACTGGCCCATTTGGCCTATCGCTGCACATTGTGCCGGCGCTGCGCCCAGGCCTGCCCGATGGGCGTCGACAACGGACTTATCGCCCGCGAAATCCGCAAGCTGTTCAGCCAGGAGCTGGGCATCGCGCCGACCGAACTTCACGGCGACGGCACCGCCAGGCAGCTGAAAACGGGCTCCTCGACCGGCATCAACCCGGCGGCGCTCATGGATATTGTTGCCTTCATGGAGGAGGATATTGTCGACCGTACGGGGCTGACGATCAAGATGCCGTTCGATAAGCAGGGCGCCGATATCCTGTTGATTCACAATGCCGGCGAGTTTCTGTCATGGCCGGAAAACGTCGAGGCCTTTGCCGTCATTTTTGAAAGCGCCGGATTGAGCTGGACGATGTCGAGCGACCTGGTCGGGTATGATTCGGTCAACTACGGATTGTTTTACGAGGACGTCCAGCTGGCGCGGGTGGCGCTGAAACACGCCGAGATCGCCAGGAAGCTGGGAGTGAAAAAGGTGGTCCTGGGCGAATGCGGCCACGCCCACAAGGCGATGATGGCTATTGGCGATCGTATCTGGCTGGCCGAGAACAATATCCCGCGCGAATCCGCCCTGGTGACCCTCGAAGATATTGTCCTGAACGGAAGAATCAAGGTCGATCCCCGGCGGAACGATTTCCCCGTAACCCTCCACGATCCCTGCAATATGACCCGCTCGATGGGAATTATCGAACCCCAGCGGCGGGTTATCCGCAAGATCTGTCCCCAATTTCGGGAGATGGAACCGCACGGCGTCGACAACTATTGCTGCGGCGGCGGCAGCGGCTTCGCCATTATGCAATCGGGCAATTTCCCGAACTGGCGGGCGACCATATCGGGACGCAAGAAATTCTCGCAGATTCTCAACGCCTTCACCAAAGAAGAACTCGATCCCGGCGCCCACAAATACGTCTGCGCCCCCTGCTCCAACTGCAAGGGGCAGATCCGCGACCTGATAAACTACTACAATGCCTGGGAACGGTGCCGCATCCAGTATGGCGGTTTGGTGGAACTGATTGTCAACGCCATGACCGACGTCCGTGAAGGGTACATCGAATGGGCGGAGTTCCATTAAGCCACGACAATGACCGCCGCGCCGGTGAACCGGCCGTGGCGGAGATCGTCGAGGGCGTCGTTGGCTTTTTCCAGCGGATAAGGATGCGCCTCGGTCTTCACCGGCACTTTCGGCGCCAGCGCCATGAACTCCTCGCCGTCACGGCGGGTCAGGTTGGCCACCGAGCGGACCATTCGTTCCTCCCACAAGATTGAATAGGGAAACGATGGGATGTCGCTCATGTGTATCCCGGCGCAGACGACCACGCCCCCCTTGGCCACGGCCTTCAGGGCAATCGGAACCAGTTCGCCCGCCGGCGCAAAAATAATCGCGGCGTCGAGCCTTTCCGGCGGCGTTTCCTCCGAGACGCCGGCCCACACCGCCCCCAATTTGCGTGCAAACTCCTGACCGGCGCTATCACCTTCCCTGGTAAACGCAAACACCCGGCGGCCCTCATACCGGGCGAGCTGGATCAGGATATGCGCCGCTGCGCCGAAACCGTAAAACCCCAGCCGCTGGGCGTCGCCGGTCATTCGATATGACCGATACCCGATCAGCCCCGCGCACAAAAGCGGCGCCGCCTGAAGATCGGGATAACTTATGGGAATCGAAAAGCAGAATCGTTCATCGGCCACACACAATTCGGCGAAGCCGCCGTCGATCTGGTATCCCGTGTACTGCGCGTGGTCGCACAGATTTTCCCGTCCGCTCAAGCAGTAAGGACACCGGCCGCAGCTACCCCCCAACCAGGGCACACCCACCCGGTCGCCTCGGGTAAACCGTCCCCTGCCGTGGTCGGCGTCGATCACCGTGCCGACAATCTGGTGACCCGGAACAAGGGGGAGTTTCGGCTGGGTCAGATCGCCGTCGACCACGTGAAGATCCGTCCGGCAGACACCGCAGGCATGGACCCGAATCAAAAGCTGCCCCGGGCCGGGTTGGGAATCTCGAATCTCCCTGAATCTTAACGGCTGACCTTGGGCCTCAAGAACCATAGCACGCATGCCGGTTTCCTTCCTGCAGGGAGTGAAATAGTCAGACTGTCCATTTTGAGTCAATGTATATTTATTCCGTCAAGAAATCAATCGGTCGTTGTTGTTAAGGCGCAGCCATCACCGGACGGGTATGAAAAAAGGCGTCGGTGCCTTCCCCGTCGACCCCCCAAAGTAAAACGGACGCCGGTGTCGGACGGCATCCGTTTGTTTTAGGAGTGCGGTGCGGGTTGTTTCCGGTCTGTTTCCAGGCCCGAGTAAAAAGCTTTCGGCAAAAGCCGCGTTAATCGCCCGGCGAGGGGAGCAGAACCGTATTGATGATCTGGATCACGCCGTTGAAACACCTGATGTCTTTGGCGATAACCAGCGCGCCGTTGACCATCACCTGTTTGTCTTTTTCGGTGATGATAATGGTCTCGTCATTAAGGGTCACGGCCGTTTTGGCTTCGACCATATCGGTCACCAGCAGTTCATTGGGAACCAGATGGCAGGCCAAAAGCCCTTTGAGCCGTTTTTTGTCCTTCAACAGTTTTTCCAGCTCCTGAGAGGGAAGCTTGGCAAAGGCGGAGTCGTTGGGCGCAAACAGCGTAAATAGTCCGTCCTCTTCCAGCATCTCCGACAGCCCGGCCGCGTCTATGGCCTCAGCGAGGACGGTGAAGTTGCTATCCGCCACCAGAACTTCCATGATGGACGGGAGGTCCCCGGCGGCGGAATCGGGCATGCTGTCGCGTTTATCCTGGGCGGAGATGATCACCGGGCAGCAAATCATCACGATCGCAAGCACGGTGCAAATCAGGTATGTCCTTCTCACTTATTTCTCCCTCTCACGCAGGCTGCCGTCGGCGAAAGACGGGCGCCTGCCGCAGTCACATAATCTGTATCCTTGTACTTGCCGTAGCCGATTGTCGTTTCATTTACCTTGGTCATCATATCAAAATCGACGCGAGTAATTTAAGGTCGCGATGGGCGCTGTCGAAGACCGGCAGCTGGGTGAATTCCCGCAGTTCCCGAACACCCAAAGGCGAACTGGAGCAGAAACCGGAAATGGCGTCGGAGACGAGGCCAAACTCACGCCTGAGAATGTCAAGTCCGCCGATGGCGCCGAAGGCATCGCGCGCCGTGAAAATCAGCCGGTGAATCCGGGACCGCACCTCCTCGCTGTGCAAGAGCATCGCCGTTTCCCTCTGGAGAATGCCGTCGGCCAGTTCAACCACCCAATACCGGCGCGGGCTGTTGGCATACTTGAGGTCAAGGGTGTTGAAGATATGCAGAAGTTCGGTTTCGCTCAGCATATACGTGCTGGGATACCCCAGGTAAGTGAAGTCGGCCACCGGCGAGGCGCCGTTATCCTCCATCAACAGAATATCCTTCAGGCTGGCCGTGCCGGTGACTTTCGTCCCGCGTACGTTGTGCCCCATAGTGCTCAATGCCCAACAGCAGGCGGCCGCCGCCAGACTTTTGCCGCAGTTCATGGAGGTGCCGACAATAAGAATGAGCTTTGATCGGTCCGGCTTCTTGGTTTTTTGTTTGGGGACGATCCGGCAGAAATTCCGGGTGTTGAGGACCGTTCCTGCGGCATCGCACACGTATCCCCGGACCCTGATCCGGGTCGGGTCTTTGACCAGCGAGTTGCGGCACTTGACCTCGCCGACGACGCCGGAACGGGACAGCAAATCGAGCTCCTGAGGCAGTTCGGTCGGCAACAGCCCCTCATAGTAATCAGGGGCATACCGGTTGCCCAGGACGAATATCGCCCGGCTGCCCTCATGGATAGCATGGATGCGGCCTTCCCGGTTTTCGATCGAGATGTGCTGGACGACGTGCGCCACCGTCCCGTAAATCACATCCCCCACCTCAGGCGTCTTGTCGATCTGAGCGTAGCGGCGAATGTGAGACGGATCAATCGTGAAGGCCGCGCTGGGAAGGATATATCCTTCCTTGATCCTGCTCATATGAATAGACGTCGAAACGGAAGAGTTCATCGATTCTCCTCCTTGCTATTGGGCTTCGGGTCACATCCGCTCGACCTGTGGCTATGATGTGACATCTTCCGGGTCGTGGTCGCGTGTGTCGTCGCCGATCTGAATCTCGAACACTTCATCGCACTGTTCGCAACGAAATTCCCGGCGACCTTTGCTGCTGTGCCCCTTCAACTGGAGATTCCTGCTGCCGCAGTTGGGACACTCAAACAACTCCTTGTTCTTGGGCATACCGTTATTCCTCGTTGGCGCGTCTCGCGCCTACATCATGACGACTGGCGTCCGTCCGGTCGTCGCGCCCGGCCGCGTCTTCTTGCGCCGCCTTCCGCACCACGACCTTGGGCAAGGGCTTGATGAAATGCTGGCGAAGGCTATAGGTATAAGCACCCTGGGTCGGAATCAAGAGGACGTCCCCCGGCTCAATTGCGCTTCCGAAATAGCCGTACCCCCAGACGTCGTGGGGAGTACACAATGATCCCAGAACCAGGCAGGCGATTTCATCCTTCCCCGGGTGCGTCAGGTTTATCACCGGAAAATAATCGGTTTCAAATCGCTCCCAGCCGATGGCGTTGGAGCCCCCGTCGGTGATGACCAGATCGGAGCTTTTCTTGTCCACCACGGTCAGGAGAAGATGCATGGCGTCATGGCAGATCCAGCGTCCGGGTTCGAAATATACGGCGCACCGGACGTGCGGGAATATGTAGGCGTTTATGGCGGCCGTAATCTGCCGGGCAAACGGCTCGATCGGCGTCGAGGGAACGCAATAGTGCTCGTCGGTGGCGGCATAGATGTTCGGGGATACGCATTGGCGAAGCTTGCCCTCCGGCGTTCCCGCCGACTGCAGCCATTCCCCCTGCGGTGGCCAATAGCCCCCGCCGATATCAATGAACCCGATTCGCGACCGCGCCGCTTCGTCAAGCCCGGCAACAGCGCCGCCCAGACGCGCGATAAAAGCCGTTTGGGCGTCCGGATTCATATTCCAGCTGGTATGAAATTGCAGACCTTCGAGGATGACGTGCGCGTGCGTTTCGGCCGTCATTAGAAATCGAGGCAGTTCCGAAAGAGGAATGCCGAACTTCCGCCAGAGACCGTGTTCTTCGGTGGTCAGCCGCACCCCGGCCCGGATACGCACGTCGGCGCGAGCCGCGACGTGCTCCAACCGTTCCAATTCGCCGAAACTGTCGATGAGAACGGTCACTCGCTCATGATGCCGCACGGCCAATTCCAATTCTCCGATGGTTTTCCCCGGACCGCTGAAAATGATATTGCGGTCGCCGAGGCCGACCGCCTGTTTCAACTCCTCGCCGCTGGAGACGTCCAGCCCAAATCCGTGATGGGTCAATATCTCCGCAAGCTCCGTGAGATTGTTGCTTTTCATGGCGTAGAAGAATCTGACGTCGGGCAGAGAGTTCCGGAAGGCGGCCGTAAACTGCCGGGCGCGTTCAACGAGGACGTCCTCTTCAAGGATATACAGCGGCGAGCCGTGTCGACGGCACAGGTCAAGGTATATATCGCGGCTGTCGATGAAACGAGCGACAAAAGAAACCAGCGTCTCTTTGTCTAACGGCGGGGTTTGGTTTTCAAGGATTTGTGCCGCCGCCTTCAAGACAAGTGCTTTGTCGCCCATGAAGGCGCCTCCATTTCGACCTTCAGCCGGGCGGCGATGTCGAGGCACTCCGATTCGATGCTGTGTGGCCGCGTCGGTTCAAATATGACGGTGCCCAAAAGCCGCGATTCATAGTCTTCCGGAGGAAGTATCACTTCGTGGCCGGGCTTGCGTTTGAGCTCGCACGAGATGACCCGCGGGTCCTGACTCAGGTGATCGACGCTGAGCGTCCGAATAATCCCCGCCTGCGAGGCAAACAGTCGCACGCCGACCAGACGTCTCCAATCCTTGGCCGGCGGCAAAGATACCGGTCTGCCCTCGGCAAAATCCAGAGCCGCCCCCAAAATGTCAAAACCGGAGCTGTGCCGCATCAATTGCGGAAGGCAGTCACCGCCGGGACGCGGGGTCATTTCCAGGAGGTACGCCTCGTTGCGGCGGACGATAAAATCAACCATGGCCATAGTCCGGTCAAGACCGACGACATGGGCGGCGTCGACCAGTTGGCGCCGAAATTTCCTGACGTCCAATTCACCGGGGAGGATGGCCGGAAGCACGTAGGCCAGGATCGTCCCCAGCGGCTGTCCCTGGGCGGGAATCTTTCTGGCGATGCGGATGATTTCGATATTGTCGTCGTCGAGAATGAAATCGCAGCTGTACTCACGCCCGGAAATCTGTTCCTCGACGGCGAAGACTTTCCGGGGATCGAGCTGCGACGTATCGCCGTCGGGGGACGGGTACATCCTGACATTCGACGGTTCGGACAGGCGGGCTTTGAGGGCACGGAAGGCGCGGACGCAGTCGATCTTGTGGTCGCACAGGAAGACCAGTTCGCTGCCGCTGCCGGTCAAAGGTTTCATGACCACCGGGCGGTTGAGCCGTTCGTAGAAGGCGACCGCATCGGCGGGATGTTCCAAAAGACGGATTTCCGGGCAGGCAATGCCGTTTCGTCGCCACAATTCCTTGGAGACATATTTACTCCGGCAGTTGGCCACGGCGGCCGGCGACGGAAACGGAAGGGACAAGGATTTGGCGATATGCGCCGCCAGGATCAACGACTCGCAGTCAAAGCAGGCCACGCCGGACGGTTCGATGGCATGCCGGCGCAGATGATCGGCCAGCGCCGTCAGCGTCTCGTCCGTTTCCCTCAGATCGCACAACAGCTCGGTGGCGGCGTCCGGCGCGCGGTCCGGCCACTTGGCCCGTTCCTGAGGGTCGGTGACAACCATCATCCGGCCCGAAAATCGCGACAGCAAAATTTCGATGTAGTCGCCGGTGGTCCCGACGACAATCACCCGAGTGTCAGACATTAGCTCCTCGTGCGATCACGATCGGCGCGGCGGCGGCAGACTGGGGTGATGCCGTGGCCGCATTGGGGGCGGGGGCCTGATCCATATTGGACAAGAGGTACAATGGCCGCGGAGTAAGGTGAAACATCGTTTTCCACGAAAAGTCGCCGCACAAAAAATCCACCTGGCTGAGCCGTTCGTCGCAGGCGCGGCGCATATGATGCAAGTTGATCAGCTTGGCTATGCCCGGAAAGCGGTCGCTGGTGCCGCCGCCGAGAAGGGTGTAAACGCCGTGATAGACGCACCCCATGTCGACCGCGGCCGGTTCCCCTTCGATAAGGATGGCGGTTATGCGCAGCCACCCCCGATCGGCCAGAAAATGCATCAGGTCGCGGAACCCCTCGGTAAAACGCGCGTCGTTGAAGTACGAATGCCGGTCGTAGCGGCCGAGGCTGAGCCTGACCAGAAGGTCGAAATCGGCCATGTTATCCAGGCGCACGTCCATCCCCTGCTCTTCGAAAGCGGCGACTTCACGCTTGATCCGTTTGACTGATTTATGGGAAAACAGCTGAAAATAGTTTTCCATGTCAAAATTGAAATCGGGCGGATTGAACAAGTACCCGATTTCATCGACCGTCTGACTCTCCGCCGGCACCGTCCCGGCGGGAAGCAGATACCGCAGGTAATAACTGGTCCGTGAACCGTTGCCGTTGCCGTCGGCAAGATGCAACAGCTGCTTCAAAACGGCGGCATCGCGGGCGATGACCCGGTTCTGCTCCAGCCAGGTCTTGCCGTGCCACACCTCACCGGGGAAATAGCCGAAATACCCGCCTTCCTCGATCCAACTGAGCGGGAGCAGGCCGCAGGCGCGGCCTTTTTCCTCGGCCACGATAAAGCGGGACGGGCGCTGGTAATGTCGCTGGAAACAGGCGCGGAATTCCCACAGATCGGACACATGATCTTCGGGGACGAGCTGGAGCCAGACCCGGCGGCATTCCTCCAGGTCGGTCACGACCCGAACGTTGTCCATCGCTAATACCTGAAATTCACGTTGGTTATGCAGCGCGAGCCGCCGAAAAACTCACGGGCAAACTCCTCGACGACAACCGGGTCGTACGGTTTGCAACTGAACACATCCAGATAGACCGTGTTGGTAAGATTTGCAAAGTGCGCAGAGATAAGCGACGTTTCAATGAGCTGCATCATCGAAAACCCGGCGACCTTCTCGTCCTCCCCAAAATGGACCACGGTTGTTTCCCCGAAACGCTTCATTTGGATCAAATCGCAGAGCTTGGCGACAAACTCCCGAATCTTGTCCGCATCACGAACTGTACCCGGATGGCATTCGTAAATGTCGATACTGGTTGCGATACCCCAAACCTTCTGTTCGATCGCTTGCTGGACAATGTCTTGGGTTCTCGTCTGCATTTGCTCTTAACCCTCACACTTAAAGGTTCCCGACAGATCGCTGCCGGCCGCGGTGTCAACACCCTTGACGGTCGCCGTATTTCGATATTGACACGCTCGATTCATTCTCACCACCTGACAGGTGTTCCCTCGTTCGGTATCGCTTCCTTGATGAATCGGGATAACCCCGCCACCAAGGACTTTCGTACCGGACGCAAGGTCTCATCGAGTTCGTTCTCCTCGGACGCAATAACCGCAAATGAATAATAACCGGAGACGAATCCGGCCACGGCACATGATACCCGGGTTAACGCTATGCGATCCAGGTGATACTTGATCACCCCATCGAGAAGGTCCGCTATATGTTCCAGATATTCGTTGAACGGCGTTTCAATACCCTCGTAGCCCTCTTGGAGCGTCAGATCGGCCCGCCCCTGAAAGTAGAGCACAAAATCCTCCCACCGTTTGCTGAAGAATTCAATGTGCCCTTCGATCAGATGATCCAAAAGCTGGTCCAGGTCGGTTATCCCTTGGCATTTACCGTCAATGACCGATCGCAACTCCGCCAGCATGCTCTTCATCAATTCACTCACCAGGCGGTGCTTGTTCTTGAAATGATAGTAGAAGGTTCCCTTGCCGACGTCCGCCCGCTCGGTGATATCATCGATCGTCGTCAGGTCAAACCCTTTTTGGGCAAACAGCTCACGGGCGCCCGCTAACAGGGCCTGCCGCGTGGCCTCGATACGCATCTCTCCGCGTGTCTTTTTGCGTCTTGTCCGTTTGCCGCTACGCACTACCATTTCTTTTCTCACCGTCTCTGACCGCTTGGTCACGTTCGACCACCCGGTCATTTCGGACTATAACGTCACCTTCGACCGAAAAGTCAATAAATTTTTACTTTTTTTAAAGATTTTTTTGAAAAAATGTTCCCAAAAACTGAAAATTCCGCATAAGTCATTGACTATCAATAGAAATCAATGATACCGTTTCTTAACAGAAAAAACCGGTCTAATTTTGTCCTTTTTTCTTTTTCAGTCAACCGGCTATCGAAATCTGTCTGAAAAGGCATCAAAAAACACACCCCGATTTTAACTGGCTATTTTGGATGATTTAATCCATTAAGTAGTCAATGTGTTGCCGTACAATCGAATGCGAATTGCCATTATTTCGCGTTTTGGCTCGATTCGACTCTCACAAAACATCCCACGACCTCATGCGACAGCCCGTGCATTCATGCGGGCCGCAAGGAGTTATCATCATTCGTGAAATTATTCACTAATTCCGATACCTTTCTATTCATTCACCCTTACGGATGCGTTTTCCCCCTGCGAAAATGATTATTTCCCCTCGATATCATGCCTATTCGATGTGATCGCATGAGGATAATCATGCGATTATTCAGCGTCGATTGACGAAACACTCGCGATCATGGTAATGTATGATCCAACGGCATGACGCCATCATCCAATGCCCGGGGTGATGAGGTGGTCAGGCATCATGGATGCGTCTCCCGCGTAACATATAAATACCATAAACCCTTCAGTCATCCCGCCCGGCCGTCAAATTTGTGCGAGTCATGGTGAACAAATCGGCGCCTTCGGTTGTTTGATCCAGTATATGCGATTGCGGATTGTGAATAGTTAAAAGCGAGGAGTCATTACGTGATGTCCGGACGATCAATAGTCTTAGTTACCGGGGCCAATCGGGGGATCGGGCTGGAGTTTGCGCGGCAATTGTCGCGGCGCGGCGATATCGTCATTGCCGGCTACCGGGACGCCGAACGTTCCCGCGAGCTTTTGGCCATGGCCGCCGGGAATGAGAGTTTCTTTGCCGTCCAGGTTGACGCCACCAGTCCGGAGGATTTGCTTCGGCTGCGCGATTTTATCGACGGCAAATTCGGCCGGCTCGATCGGTTGATCAACAACGGCGGGATCAACGTCAAGTATTCCTCCCCGATGGAGGCGATCGAGACCGACGATCTGATGGAGAGTTTTCGAGTCAACGTGGTCGGGCCGTTTTTGACGGTCAAAATCCTGCGCCCGCTTTTGCTCAAGGGCCAAGACGCCAGGATCATCAATATCACCTCGCAGCTGGGGTCAATCGAGCAAAGCGCCGGCGGCGCCATCCCGTATCGGATTTCCAAGGCGGCGCTTAACATGCTCACCAAAAACCAGGCGTTCGTCCATCGGAAAGACCGGATCATCACCGTGGCGCTGCATCCGGGATGGGTTCGCACCGACATGGGCGGCCCCAACGCGCCATTGAGTGTCGACGAGTCGGTGACGCAGATGCTGAAGGTTATCGACGGTCTGGCGCCCAAGGACAACGGGACCTTCCTTGGGTATGACGGCCGGACAAAACCATTCTAAAGCATTAAAAAAACCGGGCTGAGGTTCCCTCGGCCCGGCCGCATCTCTTTCGATAATTCCCCCTCATCAGCGTTTATCCGCCGGCCGGTGGCCCATTGCGCCGACAGGCGGGGTGGGTTCCCGCTTTCGTCGCCATGCCACCAATCCCGCACGCACGGGCGGGCGGTGTGAGTTAATCACATTTGTTGTTCTCGTCTGTCTGGAAATGAAAATCAGACGCCAGAAAAAACAAACGATAGCGGGAACCCGCCCGTCCCCGCCAGCGGCGGGGAACGGATGGGCCACCCAGCCTTTATCCACCGACAATGATTTGGACCGCTTAGAAAGAATTGTTGGTGTCATGCCCGCTGCCGATGCGCTCGGCCAAATCGGCAAATTCTTTGGCGCCGATGTATCCCGGCTGCCCGGCGATCAGTTTCCCGTCGGGCGCAAAGAAGAACGACATGGGATAGCCATTCACGCGAAGCCGCCGGGCCAAATCGGCATACGTCAGCTTTTCTCCGGTGAAATCGGCAATTCCGTCGGTTTCGGGATTGATCTCAAGGGCGACGAATTTATCATTCAATAATTGCTGTACTCGCGGGTCGGCAAAGGTTTCGCTTTTCATCTTGCGGCAGTAGGTGCACCATTCGGTGTGGACGAACAGGAAGACCGGTTTGGCGGCGGCCAGGATTTCACTTTTGGAAATCGATGCCTTGGTCCATTTTATTTCTTGGGCCCATTCGCCGGTGCCGGCTTTCGATCCGCCCTTGAATCCATTTATTACCAGCAGGCCGGCAGCGAATATAGCCACGACGATCAGAGCTGTTTTTTTCATCACCACTCACTTTCCGCCCACGGCGGACAAACGATTACGCACTTCAGCTGAAGCGGCTGTGACAGCCGCCGCATTTGGAGGTGTTGCACGACGCAAATGATCCGCGCCGGACATTCGAGGCGAACGTGGAAAACTGCCGTTCACATTTATCCGAACCGCATACCGGACACAAAGGCGATCCGTCGGGGACGGTTTTCCCCACCAATTTCTCGAACTTGTGCGCGCAGTCGCGGCACATATATTCGAACAGCGGCATAATCGGCGTCACTCCCCTTTGGCGGCCCGATCGACGATTTCGATCACCACCCGGTCGACCTCGGCGGCCAGCGTCTCCAAGCCGGCGCCGGGAAGAAAATCGGCGATGGCCGCCGGACGCATCGCCTTGATCTTGGTCTGCCCGTTTTCCGTGTAGACGTTGATCTTGCACGGCATGAATAGCGAGACGCTCATGTCCTTTTTGAGAGCTTCATGGGCAAACTTGCTGTTGCAGATCTCGATGATCTTGAGCGGTTCACGTTTCAGACCTTTTTCCGCCAGCGTTGCCTGGACGTCGTGCACGTGAAGCACCCGAAACGATTTCTCCACCGTGAATCGTTCTACGTCGGAGACGACCGCGTCGAACGTCCGGTCGGTCGCCACATCATATTGCATATTCATTTCTTACGCCTCATTGATCTTGACGCTGTGAGTTATCTTGGTCACCCCGGCCAGGGTCGTACCCACCGAGCAATATTTCTCCTGCGACAGCGTAATCGCCTTATTCAGCATCTCCGGGTTGAGACTCCTGCCGGTAAACGCGTACTCGACGTGCGCCTTAGTTATAAACCGGGGATAGTCCTCTTTTTGTTCCGCCTCAATGTTGATTTTCAGCCCGGTTATCTCCTGTTTCATTTTCTGGGCGATCAGCAACACGTCGATTCCGGTGCAACCGGCCAGACCGAAAAGCAATAACTCCAGCGGCTGGTACCCATCCTCATTCCCGCCGGCCTGCTTGGACCCATCGGTCGAGATGGCATGCCCGAAACGGGAGATACCGGCAAATTTCAGCCCACCCTTCCAATCCATGCTTATATTCAAGGCAAACCTCCATTCACGTCAAGGCAGTTTAAATACGGCTACGGCCAAAACGAATCGAAAAAAATATTCACCACCGGCCGGCCGGCGTCCTGAAACCAAATATAACCCATTTTCAGGTCATGCGCAACTCCTTGGCCGGCAATTTATTGGCAATTTTCTGGAACTATCCCGGGTAGTCTGTAGTATATTAGAATGAGGAACGACATTGCTGAGGTTTTCGGAAGGTTCAACAGTTTACTCCTTTTAGTTGGGATAGGCGGGACATACAGAGAACTCCCGCCTTTTTTTATTCTCATAATTGCAGAGGTAAACAATCAACCCTTTTCCATGAGGTCACCAAGCCCCGCCAGGTTCATGAGCCGGGCATACTCTCCGCCCCGCACATAAAGATCACGGGGAGGCCCTTCTTCCATAACTGCTCCATCGCGCAACA
>Ga0315277_10007366_pt1 | contig 14287 bp, 7 predicted proteins | sample YL17G05_15_MG_FD_203695 | JGI IMG/M metagenome (GOLD analysis project Ga0315277, IMG submission 203695) | Sediment microbial communities from Yellowstone Lake, YNP, Wyoming, USA - YL17G05_15 | ecosystem: Environmental > Aquatic > Freshwater > Lake > Sediment | place: USA: Wyoming | collected... | reverse complement strand
CGCCAGCGCACGCGAGATATTCATCGCCTTGCCCGCAGGCCTGCATGTCACCGAATCCGCGAGCTTATGCTCCCCCCACTCAATCCCCTCAAACCGGCAGACCACATCCCAGCTCGGACACAGCCCCACAGTAATAATCTTGCCCGCTTTTTTCATACCGACTCTAACCTTCCCCGTAGAAGAGATCACGAGCTTCTTTTGAGTGCGGGCTAATTCAGTTCGGTCAGGCAGATATTTCGAAACCGGTGCTGCCCGCCCCCCGGCACCTCGGCCTGCAGAGCAATGTATCCCTCTTTGGGATCGCCCAGGCCGTCCGCCTTCCAGGCGGATTGGCCGTTTATCTCCAGCGATGTCTTCGTGCCCTGCACCGTAAGCTTGAACTTATTCCACTGCCCGGCCTTCACAAGCCCCGTGCTACGCGCTTCCTCCAACTCGCCCACGTTGCCCTCCATCCCCTGTCGCAGGTTGACCTGGTAGCGGCTCGGCCAAGGCCGGTCGTCAGGCACCGAATCGTAGCGGAAATAGACCCCGCTATCCCACTTGTCGTCCCAAAGCGCCTTCCATTCGAATTCGAGAACGAAATCGCCGTATTTCTTCTCGGTCTGTATCAAGCCATTACCTTCTTTTACCAGTATCTCTCCGTTATCGACGACTGCTTCGCATTTCAGCACCGTCCAGCCGTTCAGAGTCTTTCCGTCGAAAAGACTCCGGCAGCCGGCCCGACTCGAATCCACCACGCAATAGAGATAACGATTGGACCGTAGAAACACCCGCCCGTTGCTTACCGCCGGCGAGCCGTGGAAGTCACTATCGTCGGACTCGAACTTGTTGTTGGCGATGATTTTGAACTCAGGCCCGGCCGGCAGCACATACGTCCCGCCCCTGCGAGTCACCGCGTAGAGCCTGCCCTCAGCGCAGAGCATCGAGGCATATACCACAAACTGATTGGCGATAGGAAGGTTCTCGCTGTATTTCAATTCGCCTGTCTTGGCGTCCTGGCAGGACGCCTTGCCGGCGTGATCGACCCAGTACAACAGCCCGTCGCAATAGACCGGCGAAGGCACAGACGTCGCCGCTTTGCCGAACCAGAGCACGTGCGTATCCGTGACATCGCCGGAGCCGCCCAGACGCACAGCCATTGAACTGAGGCTCTGAACGCCCCCGCCGTGGATGTAGGCAGTATTGTCAATGATCACCGGCGTCCCTATGACGCTGTCTTTCATAGTCGTTCTCACGAACCACAACGTCTCACCCGTATCCGGATTCAGCCCCCAGACCTGCGTCGGCAGAGCCAAGACCAACTCCACACGCCCGCCGCCCAAATCAGCCAAGACTGGAGTAGTAAAAGTCAGGCCCGTCTCGGATAGGTCCCTCTTCCACACAACCTTGCCGTTCTGCTTATTCAGAGCAAAAAGCGTTTTACTCTCATCCCATGCATCGATAATTACCAGATCACTATAAAGAGTCACGCTGGCCGCCGAACCCCATTTCATCTTGTCCGAACCCGCGCCAACGTCTCTCTGCCAAAGCTGCTTACCCTCGAAATCAAAAGCGAATACGCCGCTTTTGCCGAAGAATACATACACGCGCTCGCCGTCCGAAGCCGGCGTGCTGCTGGCATAGCCGTGCTGCTGAATCTGACCCTTGTATTCCGTCTCCGGCAGAACCGCTGCGACTGATTTCTCCCAGACAATCTTTCCGTCGCCGGCATCGATACAAACCAGGTGACGCTTAAGGTTCTTCTGGTCGCCCGGATTATCATTGTCCACGCCGTAGCCGGAATAACAGGTTATGAATATCTGCTCTCCGACTATGATCGGGCTCGAAGAGCCCGGCCCGGGCAAGGCGGTCTTCCACTTGAGATTTTCGCTCTCACTCCAAGTGACAGCCAGTCCTGTCTCCTCGCTATTGCCTCGCGCACCCGGCCCGCGAAACGACGTCCAGTCCCCACCATATAAACCGTTAACTCCAGTGACAAGAATAATCATCGCAACAGTCAATCTCTTTTTCATAGCTCGGCCTTTCTTTATTCTTCGACCTTAATTATGCATCATCACGCCCCGGCCATCTTTAATTATTCCCCTTGAAGAGCGCCCTACTCTTCGTCGGGAAGGGCAATACGCAGATCAAACGGCGTCCGTCTGATCTCATCCAACACCTGGACTTCGCTCATCGTCAGAGTCCGCTCGGCTGTAATCTTGAAATTCACATACCGCGCATCCACGGCTTCGCGCGGAACCAGGTCATAAGTGAAACCCGTGGCGGTCTCATCATCGGGCATCATGTGATTGATTGGAATATCTTTCCATCTGAGATTCAAGGCAAAGAAGCCTCGGCTCTCAAACGCCTTGCCGTCGAGCGACGTGAGCAATTCGACCTTGTCTTTGACTTCTCCCTTTACAGCGTCCCACCAGGGCCAGCCGGCGCTGAGATGAATCCTGAAAGCCCCGCAGCGCTGCGCCTGCCCAAGGTCCAACTCAACGACGGGATCATCCCCTTTATCCCAGCATAAAGCGTACCCCGGGCCAATCCCGCCGGCATAAGGCGGGCCCATAATTCCGTCGGTCAGCTTCGTGCCTTGCGGATCTCCCGCTCCCCAGGACGTTTTAGAAGGCACGGAAACCTTGTAATTCTTGCCATCAGCAAGATTTTTGCCGTAGGATACCCATTGAGGCACATACTTCCGGCCACTGGTCTCTACCCCGTCGGAATAACCGTATTTGACATTCTCGACAGCCCCTTTGAGATTCACCCGCAACCAGTTTACAGCCGGATGGTCCGCCCCGCCGACATTTATCGTGTACTTGAAAGGCGCCTCGGCAACAAGCTGCGTATGGCTTCTTTCCACGACAGAGTAGTCTTCCTGGATTTCGCTCCAGTTGAAGGTTACCTCAATCGGCTCAAAGCCCGGACCGGACGGCTTATGATTGGCCTCCATCCGAACGCTGTAGATACTGCAGGCATCCGTGCCCGCCGCGGAGCTGTTCAGAATGTATTTGAAGAGCACCGAACGCGTGTTCAAAGGGATAGCCGCGATGGCCTCGTAATGAATAACGTCCCAGGGCGGCTCTGTTTTTGTCAAGCTGTAGGTGTTGTTCCAGGTTGCCCCATTGTCAAAGGAATGTTGCATATCGATTCGAGACTTGGGCGCGCGATTGTAGAACCGTCCGCCGTAGCTGAGCCGCTCAATACTGCCGGGAGCATCAATCCTGAATACGATGTATGCATCTTCATTCGGTCTTTCCGCAAAAATGACCCCCTGATAGCCCGGATGCTCGGGCTTTGAAACGATGTTCCGCTCTTCGACGATATAAGGCTTGTACCTATCCGCCTGAAGGTCGGGCCAGATAACGGTCGAATCGGTCTGGTCGCCCGTTCCTACATATACCGTATTCTTGCCCAACAGAAGTCTTGGCTGAGTCTTGCTGTTGAGCATTGTTCTCGTGCTGAACGCAATTGTCTTCAGGCAGGCGTCCTCCGGTTTCCCGCTGCCCATCAAGGCTACGCGGACGAGAACTTCGTAAGCGCCGTTGACTCCGTCAATCAGGTTCATGTTGACGGTGCCTTCGCCGAGCTTCTGGTTGGTCCAGACTGTTGTCCAGGCTAGGCCGTTTGTTGTGCTTATGGATATTGAATTCAGATCGGCCTCGGTTGCTCTCAGCAGGCGAGCCCTTAACGAAAGACTCGTGATTACATTTGCGCCTTGAACCTTGAAGACAACGGAGCCCGCCTTGCCCGCCTGCTTGGGAATAATGCCGGAGGGCTTCGCAGCCGCACAATCAAAGACGGCGTATGCCTCCTTGAGGCCGTCCACCGTGAGCTCAGGGCGAAGCGTCCACACGCCGTTGCCTCGGATTCGATAGCGCTCGTTTACGGCCTCCGGGTCTTTGCCGTTGTTGGGTATGTAGAATGAAGCAGTGCCGCCCAGGCTGGCGTAATGTCGCGTGTAGGTTTCGTTCTGCCGCAGGTTCAGGATATAGCGGTGGCCGCGGTCCCAGTTATTATAGTAGTAGCGGTATTTCAGGCCGTTCGGGTTGAAGCATCGGTATTCCTGGTCGAGATCGCGGGGACAATCGGCGCCCGTTAGAAATCCTTTGATGCTGTTGCCCGTGAGGCAATGGAACTTTGCGATATGCCCCGGCTCGCTTTTACCGCCGGATAGGGCGCACGCCCCCTCTTTACCGATATCCTCGACCGAGGCGATAATTACGCCGTCACATAGCGTATAGATAGCCGACATGCTGTTATCGTACATGTGCCACAAGCCGCCGTACTCGACCTCGCAAACCGTATGATTTGAGATGTCCCAGAACTTCACCGGATAGCCCATCGCGTCCCAGATCGAGCAGTTTATCCCCGCTACCGTGCTGCACATCGTGTAGCCGTAGTCGTTGAACTGCCTGATGGGGTCCGTGCACTCGACGCCGTGCACAAACATCGGGCTTGTCTGTCGGCGGGCGATATGGTTCCAGTAGAATAACGCCCAGCATTTCTCCTCGTCTTTTTCCCACTTGCTCGTGATGCTGTGGATCATCCCGTCCATATCGTGGTAGTCGGGCGAGGCGTCGGTAACAACCTTGAGGTTGGAAACGGATGCAAAGAGAGGCGTATCCCGCAGGCCGACGGCCGGCAAGATGATCAATGCCCCGGTTATGACCTTCAAAGCAACTATTGGTTTCATTTTGCTCCTCGATTCAGTCTTTGCCCTGCAAATAGTCACTTGGGCGATTCGAATAAGCAGGATTGTACCGGAACTTCTTGAAAAAGGTCAAGGGTTCAGGATAAACTGTTGTCCTGACCTGCTAATTGGTTTGGAAGCACAGCCTTGGACTACAACGAAAGGAGATAATGTATGGCAGGAGCGGCGGTATTGGCTTTGAGTGAGAAGTTCATTGAGATTATCAACTACGAGATTCTCAGGGGCAACGCTATCTGGCGGTTCGGGGCGGTTTTTGCCGTCGCCCTTGCGGCCTTAGCCGCGGGCAGGATTTTTCAATTTACGTTCAACGGCTATGCCCGCCGAATCGCAGAGAAAAAGGGCGCCAAACCGCTGGGGCTTGTGCTCAAGGCGATTGCGAATCCGGCGTACGTCGCGGTCTTTGCGGCGGGACTGTTCTTCTGCAAGCTGCCCTTGTTCTTCGACGACCAGGCGGGGATACGAACCTCGGTAAGCGCGACCTGGACTACCATTGCGCGCGTTATTGGGGCCATCGCGGTGGCGTACGCCCTCTACAGGCTGGTGGATGTGATTGAGTATTATCTTAACCTGCTTGTCGGGCGAACGCAGACGAAACTCGATGATATGCTGATCCCTGCGGTTCGCAAGGCCCTGCGGATCACGATTGCGATAATAGCTATTCTTCTTATCAGCGAGAATATATTAGGGGCCAACCAAGTCAAGTCGCTGATGCTCAGCGCCGGCGTGGGCGGCATCGCCGTTGCCCTGGCGGCCAAGGAGACGATAGCCAACTTCTTCGGGTCCGTAACGATCTTTACGGACAGGCCATTTAACGTCGGCGAGACGATCAAGATCGGCGAGTATTCCGGGCCGGTCGAAGATGTGGGCTTTCGCAGCACGCGGATACGCACGACGGAGGGCCATTTAGTGACGATACCGAACAGCGTCATAGCCAATTCGATGATTGAGAATGTCGGGCAGCGCCCCTATATTTGTAGGACCTCGAATATAACGATCACGTACGATTCGGGGCCCGGCAAGGCCGCCAAGGCCGTCGAGATAATCAAGAATATTCTGGCTGGTGTTGTGGAGGCCAACGCCGACGCCGAATACCCCCCGAGGGTGTATTTCTCCGACTTCGCCGACTGGTCGCTGAATATCTATATGAGCTATTGGGTCAAGCCGCCCGATTACTGGCTCTATCACGAGGTCAATGAGCGGGTGAACCTTGAAATAATGAAGCGCTTCGAGGCCGAGGGGATCGAATTCGCGTTCCCCAGCCGGACGCTCTACGTGAAGAATGAAGACAGGAGACAGGAAACAGAAGTCAGGAGATAGACGACGCAGGATGGAGGATCGACGAGGGACGATGCACGACAGAGCCGCGACCGTGAGGGCGTGTTGCCCAAATCCTAAGCACTAAATCCGAAATCCTAAACAAGCTCAAATAACCAAAATTCAAATGACCCATACTGTGGGTGTGGAATTTTTTCTGGCGCTCTGTAAGTGGCTTTGTATACTGGCCTTATGAGTCCGTATTTAGGGTGGACTGTTTTTGTATTTCTAAAGGGCCTCAGTCAGTACAACATCTTACCGGCAACGGGACGATTCACATCAGGCGGACAATGGAAGGCTTACTGGAACCTGCAAAATGCCATTGCCGCATAGCTGCCAGAAAATGATTTCACACCCAGTCAGGGGCGATCTAAGGCTGGGCACACTGCGATTGGCGCCGGGAGAAACGACGGGATGAAATGAAGGATTGGATGGCTGGAATTCCAGGCGTGCGTTTGTCTGCGTTATTTGCCTGGTAATCGTCGATGGAATCCTGTCCGGATTGTCGCCGTGACACTTGAAGCACACCTCATACTCATATTGAGCCTTCTGAACGACGACGCCGGTTGCCGTTAAGCCGGAGACGCCCCACATCGCGCCGGGAACGGCGGGAGGCAGACATTGAGCACTTCGAGTTGAATGAGGATTATGGCCGTCCAATCCTGTGCCATCGGTTACCACAATAGTCGAGGTATCGATATTCACCCGGTCCAGCGCGACTGGCAACGGGTCAGTAAAGACGTGTGCTTCGTCGATCACCACGCCAACGCCGCTGCTGTCGCCGGCGTACTCTTCGCCGGTCAGCGCGGCCGAGTATGAACCCAGCAGCGTACCCCAGGGATTCTTCTTTGTATAGTGAAAGGCGAGCATTCCTCCTTTCGCGTCAAGATTTCCCTGGTTGCCGAGGTCCGAGGTGGCCTTGAAGATGTTGCCCGTTGTCTTCAGGCTATCGTACAATTTGTGTTCGAAGCCTGCCGTTCCCCGGATTTCCTTGTTGGTGAATGTCTGCTGTGTGGCGTCCATCAAGCGCAACGTATAGTTGGTCAGAAAATTAGGGCTGTGTTGCAGCCTCAAGCGTTCCTCCCAGTCGAGAACCTCAACGTCGAATGAACCCTTCTGGTCCATAAACGACGCGACCGAACTCAACTGATGTTGCTCGTCCGAGCCAAAGATCCGATCATGCGAAAACATATAATTCTGCTGATCAACATCAGTTGACATCGTCGAGCTTTTTTCAGAGACCTTGTCGGAATCGAACCTGAAACTTAAATACGAAAACCGCAACCACTTATTCGCCAAAGCTCTCACTTGTGAGAATCTTGAATTTGTCCGGTAATGCCTCAGTTACGGGTGGTGGCACGGGCTTCCAGCCCGTGCATTAGTTTAATTACACGGCCAAGATGGCCGTGCCACGATTACAGCCCACCCATAACTGCCCCATTACTTTGTCCGCACTTTTTTTGTTGACAAGAGGCGCCCCCGATAGCCCGATTTCCTGAATCAACGTCTCGAAAGGCGGAGTTCTATTGTGTGCCGGCTCGCCCGATCCTGATGTGATAACGCTCAAAGGCTGTCAGCCGATACCCCGCGTGGAGGTCGCTCTCCTCGGCTACATCGTGGAGTCCGACCTATTGACACCGGCCAGGCCGCGATGTCGCCTGCGAACTGCTTGAATTGTGCGCTACCGCCGCCGCGAATCGACGCCTCCGAATCTCGGCAAGGAGAGCGGGGGCCGATTCGCCGATTTTTATGAACATGTCCATCCATTCGTTGATGCCGTGGATCAGTCCGAATGCCGCGACCAAATACAGATGTGTGGCCAGCTTGAATGCGCTGCCCTTTTTGGGGCAGGGGCTGTTACAGCGAGCCGTAAAAGGGCGGCGTAATGGCTATAAAGGTCGATTCGTCGCGATAGGCACTGCCGACCCAGAATGTCCAGTTCGATCTCCGCCATGTCCAGCCAACTGCCGTGCTTGGGCGTGTAGTGGAACTCGAACCGACCGGCCAACGGCTCAAAGATCATGAAAAGGTTGGCCACGCCGTTGCGAACATACTCACAGTCGTAGTAAGCCACCTGCCCCGGAGCGGCCGGGACAGGCGTGAGTATCTCGCCGATTCATGGCAGGTCTCCTTACTTGGGTATAGTTATCCCATCGGCAAAGAGACCGAGAAATATCCATCAAATCACGTGTAACAGAACAATAGGCCTTGGCTTAACCAGCGCTGAGAAAAGAGAAATTGTGCGGCTATTGAAAAAGCCCCAAGTAGCATTTTGAGATTGCCACGTCCCCAGGGGACTTGTCCCATTGGGGCGACGAAGCAATCTCCCGTTTTTCAACGGCCCCATTGTACGTCTCTGTAGGAGGTGGGAAATGTGGATTAGAGTTGCTGGGTTCAGTTCGGCTCATATCCGGCACCGGTAGGGTCCACCTGCACACACGCAACGAGAAAACGCACCGCCGAGGCCGTGTCCTGTGTGAGATTCTCAATTTCGCCCGCCAGGGGCTTTTGGACAAAGCCTGCCCAGGCGGTTGGATGTCCGTCGCCCATCAGCTTATAGAGTCCGTCAATGCTTGCCGGCGTTGCAACGGGAGGCTCACTTGGGCTTGAGGTCACAAAAAGCACGCCGATCAACGCCGCAACGCCAAGGCAGGCGGCGGCCAAAGCGGGACGCCACCACCGGATCGGTGGGGCAATCCTCTCCTCAGATTGTGCGGACCGCCCGGAGGCGGGCACACCGGCCAGAATGCGGCGGCTAAAGTCGGCGGGCAGCGCGCCCTCTTCAACGGAGCAGGCCGCCTCGCGCCTGAGGCCCTCGCCCAGCGACACGCACGCCCGGTGAAATCCTCTGCAATCGGTGCAGCCTTCGATATGTCTCTGCGTTGCCGCCGGCAGCTCGTTGCCGGCATCCAAAGCGTTGGAAATCATAAATCTATAGAGCCAGCAGAACATTACGCACCTTCCAATCTGAAAATCATAAGCACGAAATCCTAAATCCTAAACAAACTCCAACGACCAAAACAAGAACTTCAGAACAATTTAGCAAGGTCTTTGACATTCAGTATTTGAGTTTCGCCATTGTCCCGTTAGGGATCCCGCCGCCAGGCGTCCCTCGTGGGACTTGTGGGATTTCTGATTTCGATGCTCGAATTTTGTATCTTTGCTGCAACTGTGCGGCTGCCACATCCTGCAGCTTCTCCGCCAGCCGCGTCCTGGCGCGACAGAGAGTAACCTTGACGCTGACCTGCGACTTGTTCATCACTTGTGCAATCTCTTTTATCGGCATATCTTCGGCGTATCGCAGCCAGAGCGCCTCGTACTGATTTGGCGACAAGGTCCGCGCCGCAGCCCATAGACTCTGCCGCGTCTCATTCTGTGCGATCTGCTCATGCGGCCCCGGTTCAGTAGTCCTTGCATCCGAAACCGGTTCGCTGCGATACTGGCGGCGCAATCGGCTGGACGCCAGATTCCTGGCTATCGTAAACAGCCAAGTCGAGAATTTATACGTGCTTCGGTAGCCATCGATGTTCGTATAGGCCCGCACAAACGTATCCTGAACCAGGTCCTCAGCGTCGTGCAGGCTGCTCGTCCGGCGGCGCAAGAACCTGAGCAATCGTGTGCCGTACCGTTCGACCAGCTCGGCAAAACTGGCGCGGCAGCCCTGTTGGGACCGCCGAGCCAGGTCTTCTGCGCTCAATGCCCGCAGCTCTCCTGCCGCCCGCCCCCAGGCGGGCTGGCCGAAGCCGGCCTCTACGGTGCCGTTGCCTGTCCCGGCTTGTTCTTTTGCGTCTGCCATGCCTCTTTCAACAATGCGAAAACCGATTCGGAACTCGACTCGAAGCTGATCGCAACCATCCTATCGACAGCGGTCAATTTGAGCTTGTTGGCCAGTTCCGTCCAGGCCGGTTGCTCTCTGCCGGCCAATCTCAGAAATGCAATTATGCCTTCAAGCAGCATCTTGACATTCTGGGCCACTTCTGCCGATTCCGCTCTTAGACTCAGATTCACATAAAACGTACCGTTGTTTTCGCCAACAGCGGCGCCCAATTCGTCGGTCTTTTCGAAAACAGCCGCCTCATTCTGATGGTCGGCCAGGTCATTGACTGCGTTGGCCGCGACCTGGAGAAAAGCCCCCTCCGCATTGAGGGCAGGCTGCTTGAATACGCCGTCGCCCGCGCTCGGGGCCGCTCCCGCCAGGACATCGACGGCCTTTTTGACCGCTTCCAGGCCGGCGCCAAGGACGACCATATTGTCTTTATACGTGCAACCGTACATCCTCTGGTCCGGGCCGTTGGGGTCCTTCTTGTTTTCATCCACCCAACTATGCACGACGCTGTCGCCGTGCTTAATCTGTTCGTATTTCGGATTCATTTGGACAAGGGCGACCAGTTTCTCCTTGTCAAAATTGCCCTCGAATAGCGCCACGGCCTTTTCGCGGTCGTTCCCGGCGCCGTATATCGTAACATCCCGGATGTCGTCTATCGGATGAAAAGAGAATATCGTCTTAAAGCCCTGCAACTGCTCCTCCAGGCCCTCCTTCGCCAGCTCTGAGCGGATTAGCTGGCCCAGTTGTGATTTGGCGAGCCGCTCGAAATCCAGGTGCGCCACCCAGTTAGCGCCCCCGCCGACCTGGTTCTTGAGTAATTGGCCGCCAAACGCAGGGGCCGCCAACAGCAACACGCTTACTATCAATACGGTCTTTGACTTTTTCATGACTTTATCTCCTGTTTTTCTGACACAGCGACCTAATGCACAAGTTTACACAGACTCACAGTCCCATAGGGATTAACACTGCGGTTTAGCCGGTTAAGCCGTGGCATAGCCACATGGCCTATCCATTTTTCATAATTATACTCCGCATCGGGCCAAAGGGTTACAGGCTTTCGTAGGCAGACCGACGCCGCACAGCTTGAAATAACGTGAGAATTCTTCAGTGCAAAACCACGTTCAGGGAGCATCAGAGTGGGACAAAGACCCGCCCGGATCGGCTGTCCCGGCGTCTTTGCCGCGTGGCCGGTTACTATTGAGCCTGCTTGCCGGACGATTGCCTCTTTGCCCTCTCGACCCAATCGGGATTAGAAACGAACGACTCCAATCTCGCAAATTCAGTCTTTATTGCCTGCAGGAGCTGCTCGGCCTGCGATAAATCGCCCCGAAAAGCCCTATGTTCAAGCTGAGCAGCCACATCCGACAACTGCCTGGCTCCGATGTTCCCCGCTGAGCCTTTTATCGCATGGGCGTACAGCTTGACGTCTTCTGCATTGCCCGCCCGCACCGCCTCTGCCAGCATCTCAAGCCGTTCCCGATTATCCGCGACACATAGCGGCACAATCTCCCCGGCAATACCCTCCTCAACCACTCGGCTGATAAGTTGATCCCAGTCAATCACGTCTTCGGCACTGTCCGCATCGGCTGAATCGGCCTGCGGGGCAGCATCTTTAGAACACAGCCGGCCCAGGTCATCAACACCGGACTTCACCGAGTCGATTGTTTCGCCCAAGTCCTGCGGCTGCGGAGTCAGGTATTTGCGAATTATCTCCATCAATTTTGCACGCTCGATCGGCTTGGGCAGATAGTCATCACACCCGGCTTCGATACATTTCTTGTCGTCGCCCTCCATCGCGTTAGCCGTCAGGGCAATTATCGGGGTCGTCAGCCCCTTTTTGCGGAGTCTTCTGGCGGCTTCATACCCGTTCATATTCGGCATCTGGATATCCATAAATATCAGGTCATACGACTGAGCGAGACCTTCCCGGACCGCCTCAGCGCCGTCTTTGACCATTGTCGCCTCAAGCCCCATTCTTTCGAGCATCACTTTGATAAGCATCTGGTTGGTCACTGCATCCTCAGCAACCAACGCTCGACCCCTGGGGGCTCGACCGGTGAACTTGAATTCCGCATCCCCACGGGACCTGGGGTCGGGCGCGGCGGAGATACTCTGCACCACACTCGACCCATCGGCCAATTCACGACCGCCCGAAGGCGCCTGCTCCGACAGGCCAACGCCAACGGGCACTATCAGCGAAAAGACCGAGCCTTTGCCTTCTTCACTGGTCAGAGAGACCCGACCGCCGAGAAGCTCGGCCAGGCGCTTGGTGATGGCCAGCCCCAACCCGCTGCCTCCGAATCTGCGTGTTGTGCTGCTGTCCGCCTGCGTGAACGACTCGAATATTAATTGCTGCTTTTCGAGCGGGATGCCTATCCCCGTATCCTCAACGTCAAAACGGATGCAAGGCTCATCATCAACTTCCTCCATGCTGATATTCACATACACGTGTCCTTGCTCGGTGAATTTGACGGCGTTATTCACAAGGTTCAGCAGGCATTGACTCAGACGCGTATGGTCGGTGCGTATCCGGGCGGGCAGGACGCCGTTCTCTCTGAAGCCGAATTCCAGGCCTTTCTTCATCGCTGCGGGGCGCATCAGCGATTCTACCTTGGCACATAACCTCTTTAGCGAGCACTCGGTCATCTCCACGTCCATTTTGCCGGCCTCAATCTTGGAGAAATCCAGAATATCGTTGATCAGTGCCAGCAAGTGTTCGCCGCTATCGCGAATCGTCCTGATCCACTCGGTTTGTTCATCCGACAAACCTTCGCAGGCCAATATCTCGCTGAAGCCAATAATCGCGTTGAGCGGCGTGCGAATCTCGTGACTCATATTGGCAAGAAATCCACTCTTGGCCTCATTCGCAGCTTCAGCCTGTGCCTTGGCTGACCGTAAGTCTTCTTCCATTTGCTTGCGCTCGCTGATGTCGCTGAAAAACCCCACAAGGCACTTACGGCCGTCTAATATTATTGGAGCGGCGCTAACGTTAGCGTAAAATAAGGCGCCATCTTTGCGCAGACACGGAAGGTAAGTCGTCAGCGTCTTTTCACCACACAACTGGGCCTCGAACTCTGCCTGCACGCAGTCCAAGGACTCCTTTGGGTGAATGTCCACTACTCCTAACCGCGTTAACTCTTCTTCCGTGTATCCAAACATCCTGCACATGGCCGGGTTGACATAGCGGAATTGCTTCGTCTCAAAATCGGCCGCGACTATTCCCTCTGCGGCACTGGCAAACAGCGCCTTGTATTTGGCTTCTGATTCCCGCAGCGCCTCCTCCGCCTGCTTGCGCTCGGTGATGTCGGTGTGTATTCCGACAAGGCCGATAACTTTACCTTCTTTATCCTTAATAGAATATGCCCGAAGAAGAATATCCTTTTTGCTTTTACCTTTAGCTAACATTTTCACTTCGCCGGTCCATGAATCTCCCCTCATAATTGCGTCAAAAACCTCACGCCCCACTTTTTCATCAGCGTAAATAGACGCCGGCGGCCCTGAAGCACCATCTACTTCGGTAACAGATAACCCAAACAACTCAGTAAAAGCCTTATTCTGATAATAGTGCCTTCCCTCAGGCGTGGACATACCAATTGCATCTGTAGCGCTTTCCAAAGCCTTTTGGAAATGAAGCAATGCCTCCTCCGTATGCTTCTGGTCGGTGATGTCCCTTACAGTGGCCTGAAGAAGCTGCCCACCTTCTAAGAAAACACGGGTCAGCAGCACAGTAGCCGGAAATTCTTCTCCGTCCAGCCGCTTGTGCCGCCACTCGAAGAAATTGGAACCTTCCTTCATCGCCTTTTCTATCATATTTTTGGCTTTTTCGCAGGAGAGCTGTCCATCGGGCTGATATTCCGGGGATGTATCCCAAGGACCATTGCTGGTGAACTCTTCTTCATTTCCGGCCCTGAACAACTCGACTGCGGCAGGATTCCCGGCAGTGAACTTCCACGAGGGAGGAGCAAGCAGCATAATTGCGTCGCGTGAAGACTCATAGAGTGTCTTATACTTGGTCTGGCTCTCGCGCAGCGCCCCTGCCGCCTCAAACTTTTGCCGGTAGAAACGGGCGTTCTGCTGCTTCCAGATAAAACCCACACCTGCACTTGCTCCTGTAAGCAGGGTGCCGACGAGAATGATAGTCACCCATAGTTCTTTTTGTAGCGGCGCGTACACTTCCGAGGTACCCATACGGGCGACGAGAAACCACGGCGAATCGGGGACTGCGTGCACATCGGCAATCACAGGCATCCCGCTGTAGTCTATGCCTTCCACAATCCCCTCCTGGCCCAGCGCCGCCTTCACGGCGGGTAGTTCTTTGTTCGCCAGCGGGACCCGCAGGTTCAGGGCCGTGTTCTTTTGAAACTTGAGCTCGTTCAGAAACACCGCTTCATTGCCTTCCCTGCGGACAATCAGCGTCTCGGCTGTTCGGCTGGGTATCGGCCACTGAT